>Ga0210394_10002894_pt1 | contig 22693 bp, 22 predicted proteins | sample IncBWC12MmetaG_FD_160121 | JGI IMG/M metagenome (GOLD analysis project Ga0210394, IMG submission 160121) | Forest soil microbial communities from Barre Woods Harvard Forest LTER site, Petersham, Massachusetts, United States - Inc-BW-C-12-M | ecosystem: Environmental > Terrestrial > Soil >... | reverse complement strand
TTTTCGCGCCGGAATCGTTGCTTACTCCTCCGCTGGGATCGAGGATCACCTGTCCGCTCACCGCGTTAAATTGAATCGTATACAGCACCGCCGCGGGATAACTACTTCCAGCCGCCGCCTGGTTCAAATACACCGCGATGCCGTGATGCAGTGGGTCTTTCACCGCGCCCATAAACTCCCCGGCCACGCCAATACTTTGGCTGCCAACCGGAATCAGCGCTGGCGTGCTTGCATCGATTTGAAATATATCCAGGATCAGCGAATTGATCGTTGGCGTCCCGGGCAGAATCGCTTTCAATAAGTACACGTACTGTCCGGTGCTCTCCGCGACGACCAAAATTCCTGAATTTCCCGTGGACACCGCGAAAGGTGACGTCGCCAACTCCGCCACAGCCCCACTCGTCGGGTCCAGCGTGTACATGGACAATCCATCGCCGCAAACCCCGAACAAGAATCGTCCCCTCGCGTCGACTTCGCTCGGAAAGCATGGATTCAGCAGTGTTGCATTTGTATTGGCAAGCATCGTCAGCGTCCCCATCACATCGTCGCGCTGTATCGTCATCAAGCCGTACTGATTGTTCGTGACCGTTCCGGCAAACACGTAAGGCTGTGCTGTCTGCGCGCCAGTACCAATGGCGAAAAGCCCGCCAAGAACCGTCACCGCTGTAGATGCCCGGGCGAATAAACGCGCGCGCGTCCACTTCGTATTCGATGTGCGTTGCATGAAAAGTCCTTGACCGTGCTTCCGGAATCGGGCCGTTTTGCTGAGACGAGAGGGAAACCGTTGGGAACGGTAACGCGCCGATGTGAACCAGTCAATAAACATTATCAATTAAGAAATATCTTAGATTCTAAGGTTGTCCCAAAATGGAACGGAGCGCCCTCGATTTGCCCCCACTTTCGATTGTTAACACCTGTTAATGTTCCGCCCCGCTCTCTTGCGCTACGTTCGTAAGGTTATGCAACCCTTCAAACTGGATATAGAAAAACTCCCGGCAAGCACAGAGAATCTCGCCATCTATCAACTCAAAGGCAAGCTCAGCCTCGAAACCGTAAACGAGTTTCTTCCCACTTCACGTGCCGAAGCCGCGAAAAATGTCGTCCTTGATATGAGTGGCGTGAATTTTCTGGACTCCGCTGGCGTTGGTTCGCTTGTCTCTCTCTTCGTTAGCCGCCGCAACCACGGCAAAACCTTCTCCCTGGCCGCCCTCGGCCCACAAGCCCAGGCCGTAGTTACCGTCGCCGGCCTGCAAAATCTCCTCCCCATCTACAAAACCGTAGACGAAGCCATCGCCAAACTAAGTTAGTTGCTATTTCACAAGGGCGATCGGCACCTTCACACCGAGCTTGGAGGGGCATCTCCGAGTGCGATGGCACCCCCAAATCCTCCAAGAGCGCATGAGCAAACGCCAAACCGCAAGCCAACACGAGGTATAGTCGCGCTCTCGGGTACAATGTGTTTACTTTGAAACCTCGAAATAGAAACTGGCTCGTGTTTCTTGTTGTTGTGTTTCTGTTCCTTGCGTTGCCTGGTTACACCCTCTTCAAGGGCCTCACATTCTCCAAGAGAAAGTTGGAGCGTCCAAATCCCACGTCGTATGTTTTTGACGCGCCTATATCTCAAGTGAGAAACGCAGTTGACACATCGTTCAGCCTGTCGGACCAGAACGATGCTTTGGAAGGTTCCTGGAGGCCAACGGGACTGAACATTCATTGTTGCAATGAGACGGAATACGATATTCTTCAAGGCAGATTTACCAAGTCACGCGTGTATCAGTGGCTGTATACGCCGCTCGAGTACACGGCCGATTTCAAACTGCGGCTCACGCCAATTTCAGACAACAAAACTCAGGTGGATGTTGTGACTTCGGATTCCAAAGTGCGCATTGGATCAAGCTTCAGTGCCCACGGAGGCGATTATTACGAGCGCGTGGCTCCGACAACAATCGAGGAGTACACAATTCTCTCGAAGATTGGACAAGCCTTGGGACAGCCCGGAATGCCGGCACTGTTGTTGCCCAAGTGAAGGATACGCCGGCGATTCAACTTCGAACGCTGCGGCTAGCTAAATTAGCGCCGGTGGAGAAATATGCGAATAATTCCGGCCAGCAGGAGCGCTGGGCCAATCACACATGCTGGAACCCACACGAAGAAAAACAAAAGTCCCGTCCAGCCATGAACGTTGAAGTCAAGGGCTAGAAGGAACTTCAATAGCGGAACCAGAACCAGGGATACTCCTGACAGCACCGCGCCGCCCATCAATACTTTCCTGGCTTCTTCCTTGACGCAGAACAGAATGCATCCCGCAAAAACGGCGAGCAGGCCAGGAACCAACAACACGAATCCCAATACTTCGGCAATGAGCAAAGTCTGGGAGGATTCGTTTACCCACGCGAGCAACAGCACGCCCAGCAGGACGGCCGCAGAGCCTGCGAGAATCGGGATTCTTCCTCGAAACATTAGGTCGTTAAACCGAGCGTAATTCGCAAGCTATTCCGCCTTGAGCAGACGCATGAATTCGGCGGCTGCGTAGGGAAGGCGCGCACCGCGGCGAGAAATCATGTACAAGTGGCGCGGGATATTCATTTGCTTGATCTTTAATTCTTTCAACCATCCGTGCTCGATTTCCCAGGTGACGCACATGCGCGGCACGATAGCCACGCCCATGCCCATTTGCACGAAGCGTTTGATGCTTTCGATGGTGGGCATTTCCATGGGCATATTCAGCGGTGTACGATATTTCGCGAAGAGATCGATGACTTTGCGCCGAAACGGCGATTCCACGATGTGCGCGATGAACGCTTCCTTGCCCAATTCCTCCACATCCACTTCTTTGCGTTTCGCCAGCGCGTGTTTCGGCGGCACCACCAGCGTTAATTCATCCTTCAGAATTTCCGTTGAAAGAAGTTGCGGATCGCGTGGAATGAAAGAAACCGCGCCCAGATCCAGCCTGTAGTTCACTACTTCATGCGGAATATCGCGCGAAAACATTCTGTGCAAACGGACCTGCACGCCAGGATGCGCTTCGCGAAAACTGCAAAGCGCCGGCAGCAGCGCATGAATCGAGCTTTCGTTCACGCCCAGCGACAACTCGCCGCGCTTCAACCCTTCCAATTCCTGCAAACCCTTCTTGACTTCTTCGCGCAGGTTCAGCAACCGCTCCGCATATTCGCGCAGCATCACGCCCGCATCGGTCATGCGTACCGGCCGCGCTCCGCGCACAAACAAGGGATGCCCGAGCGAGTCCTCTAGCTTTCGGATCGACAGGCTCACCGCAGGCTGCGTTCGATACAGCCGCTCGGCGGCACGAGAGAAGCTGCCTTCCTTAGCAACGGTAACAAAAACCAGTAACTCACTCAGTTCCATGGGCCAAACCTTGCACTTTCAGCCGCCAAAGTTCCAGGCAGCCTGCAACCGGTCGCAAACTCGTCACAAAGGGTTTCGATATCTCCAGTTTGCCTAACCCGAAGTATAAGCTAAAATTATAACTTACGGTACAAAGATAAATTGGACTATATCCCCTGCCCGTGCGTTACTACAGTGGCGAGAGTCCGGGAGCGTCTATGAGCCACGTTCGTATTTTTGACACCACGTTGCGGGACGGCGAGCAGTCGCCAGGCTTCTCCATGAACACCCAGGAGAAAATCCGCATGGCGCGGCAGCTTGCGGCGCTTGGCGTCGATATTATTGAAGCGGGCTTTCCCATTGCGTCGCGCGGCGACCTGGAAGCCGTGAAAGCCGTGGCGCTCGAAGTCCGCGATGTGCCCATTGCCGCACTCGCTCGTGCCCGAAAGGACGACATCCTTGCAGCTGCCGAAGCCCTGAAGCCCGCGAAGTATCCGCGCATGCACGTTTTCCTCGCGACGTCCGATCTGCACTTGCAGGTAAAACTGCATATGACCCGCGAACACGCACTCGAGGCCATCGGCTCGATGATCAAACTGGCGCGTACCTTCGTGGAAGACGTGGAATTTTCCGCCGAGGATGCTGGTCGTACCGACATCGATTTCCTCTGCCAGGTCTGCCGGATCGCGGTAGACAACGGTGCGAACGTCTTAAATCTTCCAGATACGGTCGGCTATGCCGTGCCAGAAGAATATGGCGCGATGTTCCTCAAGGTTCGCGAATATCTTGGTGACCCTTCCAACGTTACGCTCAGTGCACATTGCCACGACGACCTGGGGCTCGCGGTAGCCAACTCGCTGGCCGCGGTGCGTGCCGGAGTTCGCCAGATTGAGTGCACGGTAAATGGCATCGGCGAGCGTGCGGGAAACGCGGCATTGGAAGAAATTGCCGTGGCACTCGCGGTGCGCAAGGAAAGTTTCGGTGTTGCGACAAATCTGAAACTTGATGAACTTTATAAATCCAGCCGACTGCTCACGGAAATAACCGGCGCATTGGTCGCACCAAACAAAGCGGTCGTCGGAGCCAACGCCTTTGCCCATGAAGCGGGCATTCACCAGGACGGAATCATCAAGAATCCTCTGACCTACGAAATTATTTCGCCGGAAGCTGTGGGAGTTCCTTCGCGTTCGCTGGTTCTTGGCAAACATTCCGGCCGTAACGCCCTGCGGCAAACGCTGGTGGAACTTGGCTACCAGGCCTCCGACCAGGAATTAGCGGAGTGCTATCGACGGGTCACCTCGCTGGCAGACGAATCGAAGCAGATTCGCGCACGAGACATCATGGCCATCGCGCACGAAGTGATTCGTCGCAAAGCCATACCGGTGACCACGGGAGCTTCGCCCGCCGCTTGATGCGCGGGTTGCACGGAAACGGGGAATCCATCCATGAAGTTGAAGAAAAAAATCGTACTGCTGCCGGGTGACGGAATCGGACCGGAAGTCACGCGTGCCGCCGCGGCTGTGTTGCAGGAATGTGCCCGCGAGTTTCAGCATCAGTTTGAAATGGTGGAAATGCCCATCGGTGGCGCCGCCATTGACAAGACCGGGAACCCTTTGCCGAACGAAACGCTGGAGGCGTGCCGCAAGGCCGACGCGATTTTTCTTGGCGCCGTTGGCGGGCCGAAATGGGATGCGCTGGCGGTCGGAAAACGACCGGAAACGGGTTTGCTCGCGCTGCGCAAGGGCCTTGGGCTGTACGTCAATCTGCGGCCAGTAAAGGTTTTGGAACCGCTGCGTGGAATTTCTCCGCTTCGCCCGGAACGCCTCGGCGACCTGGACATTGAAATCGTTCGCGAGCTTGCCGGCGGAATGTATTTCGGTGAACGGGGAAACGTAACCGAGAACGGAGTCGAGCGCGCTTTCGATACAGAGTCTTACTCGACGCCGGAAATCGAGCGCATCGCTGCCTTTGCCTATGCTCGAGCGGAAAATCGCTCGCGCAAGCTTTGCTCCGTGGATAAGCACAACGTGCTGAACAGTTCACAGTTGTGGCGCCGCACGGTCACGGCAATGAGCACCGTCTACCCCAACGTGAAACTCGAGCACATGTACGTAGACAACGCGGCCATGCAGCTTACGCTCCGGCCCACACAGTTTGACGTGATCCTCAGCAGCAACATGTTCGGCGACATTCTCAGCGACGAGGCCGCGGCACTGGTTGGATCGATCGGACTGATCCCCTCTGCGAGCTTCGGATCCAGCGCGCCTCTGTTTGAGCCCATTCATGGCTCCGCGCCTTCGCTTGCGGGCAAGGACGAAGCCAATCCGATTGGTTCGATCCTTAGCGCCACCATGATGCTTCGCGACGCGTTCGGGCTGGGGCTGGAGGCAGATTGGGTCGAACAGTCGATCGGCCGCGTTCTGGGCGCCGGCTTTCGCACCGGCGATATTGCCCAGCCCGGTACGAAGGCGGTCAGCTGCTCGAGTTTTCTCGAGATTCTTCACCAGGAAATGCAGCGCACCTTCGAGCATGCCGAAAAATACGGCTGGGGCGTCTAGAAGCAGTCAGGCTGCGTTGACATCGACATCCTGCTGTCCGGGCGCGGTAGCGCTAGCGTCTCGTTGGCGCTTATCCTGTAAAATTCAGGAACCTTGATGCGATTGCTGCGCATTTTCGGGATTGCCGCGCTTCTTACTGCGTTGTTTTTGGGCGTGGCGTTTTATTTGTACCGGTCGATCGCGCGAAAGCAACAACGCGATCCTGGCTCCGCTCTGCTGAAGTTCCCTGATCCAACGCCGGCCAGGCGGTACGGCAGCAGTTTCTTTCAGCGCGGCTAAATTTCGCTCCGGAATTCCTGGCCTGGCAAGGCAGCTGCCGAGCGGCGCTCGCAAAGGCACAAGCAGAACGCGCCAAAACAGCGGCGCAACCGGTTGCGAGTTGCTGATTGGGGTGTTAATTTTGGTATTCCATTTGCCGTACGGACGCGCCAAATGGGGACGTTTCGGCAGTGTGGGGCGCGCCTTTTACACGGAATCCGCTTTCAAGAGAATCCAGCGGGAGAACGACCACGAGAAGCAGCAGGGTTCCGCAAAACCTTGTTTCCGAACAGATGATTTCCAGATGGATGAAACCCGAATCGATCGATGGTTGAACAACTTTCCAACTTGAAGACCTCCACCGGCGGGCGTCTACCGGAACCGGTGTACTGGCGCGTGGAAGGCTCGCTGTTTGAAATGAGCGCGGTGCGCAGCGTCGGCTTTTTCAATTGGAACAGCCAGAGCTTTCTGGAGCGGTCGGTGCGCCGGGGCGGCATGGTGGCCATTACGTTGCTGCGGCCGTTCGCCTATATCGCCAGTCGCACGTTTGCGACGCGGTTTCTTCACAGCGCGCTGCGCGGAATTACCCGCGACCGGTTGGATTTGCTGGGTGAAGAGTATTTTCAATATGTGCTGAAACCCAAGATTCGCCGCGAGTCCGCGGAAAAGCTGATCGAAGCGGTCCGCAGCGGAGAGAATATCGTCCTTGTCGGACAGCTTCTGGACCACATCATGCGCCCGATGGCGCAGTATTTTGCCGTGGAGAAGTTTGTAGCCAACCGGCTGGAATTCCGCGATGGCTTGGCGACCGGACGCTTGATGCAGCCGGTGGTTCGTCCCCGCGGGCCATTTGCGTGGCTGGCCAGCGGCTCCGCCGATGGGAATATTTCCAAGGGAAAACTCTTGGGCCAACTGGACTGGAAGAAGACCCCGGAACTGTTACAGAGCGCGGCACAATCCGTGTCGCGCCCGATGCAAACCAACGACCGTCCTGTGGAATTGTTAGGCAGCACGCCCAGAGTAAAGTCGCTGGCTGTTCGCGAAACGCTTGCGGGCAAACATATCTTATTGGTCGGAGTGACGGGTTTTATTGCCAAGGTCTGGTTGGTGGAATTGCTGGAAAAGATTCCGGACATTGGCAAGATCACGTTGTTGATCCGGCGCAACCGCACCACCTCCGCGAAACGCCGCTTCGAAAAAATCGTGGAAGAATCGCCGGTGCTGGATGTGCTGCAGGAAAAATACGGCGCGAATCTAGGAGCATTTTTGCAGGAGAAGGTAGAAGTCGTCGAAGGAGACATGAGCCAGCCCGGGCTGGGCCTGGACGCCGAGACGCAATCGCGTCTGGCAAGTTCGCTGGATTTGATCGCAAACAGTGGCGGGCTTACCGATTTCAACCCAGACTTGCGTGACGCACTGTCTTCGAATGTGGACTCCGCGAACTACCTAATCGACTTCTTGCGCAAATGCGATCACGCGGCACTGATGCATTTGTCTACCTGCTACGTGGTGGGGATGCGCGACGGCCGCGTTAACGAAGAGCTGAAGATTAATTACAACCCGGGCAATCATCCGGATTTTGATGCGGAACGCGAGATCGTTTCTCTGCGGGAAATGGTGCAGCGCGTTGAGGAACGAGCCGCCAGCACGGAACTCGCAAAGGCATTGCGTCGGCAAGCATTGGGACGCAGCGGCGACCCCGCGAAGGTAGATAGCGACGAACTGGAAGGCGTGCTGAAACGCAATCGCGCACGGTGGATTCGCAACCGCCTGGTGCGCGCGGGAATGAAACGCGCCGAGCATCTTGGCTGGCCAAATACGTATACATTCACGAAGAGCCTTGGTGAGACGCTGTTTGCGCAGAAAGGCCGCGATTTGCCGATCGCCATCGTGCGCCCATCGATCGTGGAGAGTTCGGAACGCACGCCGTTTCAAGGATGGAACGAGGGCATCAATACCTCCGGGCCGCTCTCCTACCTGCTGGGAACAAATTTCCGCCAACTACCCTCGAATGAACGCAAATGTCTGGACGTAATTCCCGTCGACATGGTCACGCGCGGAATGACGCTGATCGCGGCGGCGCTGGTGCAGAGAAAACATGCGCGGCTGTACCAACTGGCAACGTCCGGAATCAACCCGGTCAACATGGCGCGTTCTATCGAGCTGACGGGCCTGGCGCATCGCAAGCATTACAAGATGCAGCATGGACTGGAATCCTGGTTCAAATTGAAGTTCGAGACCATTCCAGTTTCCAAGCAGCGTTACGAACGGCTTTCGATTCCCATGCAGAAGGCGGTAGTGTCGCGCATCAATAAGACCGCGACATTGTGGATGAGCAAACCGCCGCTGGCGAAAGCCGAGCGTGATCTGGTCCGCGCGGAAAAATTGATTGAGTTGTATGAACCTTTCATCTTGCACAACGAGCATGTGTTCGAATGCGAGAACGCGCGGCTGCTTTCCGCGGCGCTTTCGCCGGAAGAGCGCGCGCTGTTCGATTTCTCTCCGGAAACGATTGACTGGTGGGACTACTGGATTAACATCCACATACCGGCGCTACGGCGCTGGTGCTATCCGTTGATGGAAGGGCGGCCGCTGGAAGCGCGAGAGCCACGAGTTCTCGATTGGTCGCTTCCGTCGGCAGGGGCTTCGGCGGCGATGCGCTAGGCAGCGCAAAACTCGAGATGGCGATTTTCCTTACGGGCTCGACTGGCTATTTGGGCGGCTATCTGGTGGCGGGATTGTTTACCGGCCATGCGGAAAAGCTGAACCTGCTGGTGCGCGCAAAGACGGAACAGGAAGCGCGCGAGCGGCTGTGGCAATCGCTGCAGCTTCATTTTGAATTTCCAGAATTCCTGGAGTACCTGAATTCGCGCGTTCGCATTTTTCGCGGCGATCTGACCGCGGAACGATTTGGGCTGACCGACGACGAATATCGCGCGTTGGTGGACTCCACGGACTCGATCTTGCACTGCGCGGCTTCACTGAACCGCAAATCCGAAAAGCAATGCCTCAACGTGAATTTGCGCGGGTCGCTGGAAGTGATTCAACTGGCGCGGCGTGCGCAGAATCATCACGGGCTGCGGCGATATTCGCATGTGTCCACCGTGGCCGTTGCGGGCAAGCGGCAGAACGAAGTCGTTACGGAGGACGCTTCGATTGACTGGAACCGTTCCGACTACGATCCTTACGCGCGCACGAAGAAATTCTGCGAACACATGGTGCACCAGCTTCTGCCGGATGTGCCACACACGATTTTCCGGCCGGCCATCGTGATGGGAGACAGCCGGCGACCGGAAACAACGCAATTTGATATGGTGCAGGCCTTCGATATGCTGGCGCGCATGCCGGTGCTGCCCCTGCGGCCCGATGATAAAATCGATATTGTTCCGGCAAACTATGTGGGCGCGGCGATTGTGAAAATTCACCAGATGGCCGAGCCGCGTTACGGCATCTATCATTTGTCTTCGGGCAAAGGCTCGCAGACCTACAAGGAATTGACAGACGCGCTCGCGGGGCTGGGAAATTGGACCAAGCCAAGTTACCAGCCGTGGTTGGGCGGGCCCTTTTCGAAAACGGTGAACTGGCTGGCCATCAAGCGTGGCGCGGTAGGCTACGGCGCGTCGCTGCTGAAAGTATTTTGGCCATACCTGGATTGGAATACGGTGTTCGATAATTCGCGCGTGATCGAAGAAATGGGGGAAGCGCCGGCGAAATTCTCGTCGTACGCCTTTCCGCTGCTGCAATTCAGCCGCGCCAATAAATTCAAATATCCCGCCAAGCCGTGGCCGGCGAATGCGCGAACTGGCACCACGGAAAAGGTGGGGAGCGCCGGGGCATGACGGACTTCTTTTTGGTGGCGTGGGTCAGCGCGCTGATCGAACTCCGGCGATTCGGCTGGATGTTTGGGCTGGGTGAGCGCTGGACACCCGGAGAAAAGCTGAAGCTGCTCTTTGCAGGCTACAACGGCACGCGAAACACTGGCAGCGATGTGCGGGTGCAGGAAACGCTGCGGCAGATCCACCACGTGCTGGGCGCGAAAAATGTGGACTTCAGCGTAATGACCCAAAGCTTCGACCGCACCAAGGGATATTTCGAGGGAACGAAGCAGGTGTACCTGCCGGATGTCTATCCGCCTTTCTTGTTTCGTGAGGTACACGCGAATCATGGTGTGGTAGCGTGCGAAGGCTCGATGTTCAAGAGCAAGTTTGCCAATGCGCTGACAACCATGATGATCGGTTCGCTCGGGCTGGCGTCGGCGGAGAATAAATTGTCCGTGGCGTATGCCGGCGACGCGGGGCACATGGACGATTTGATCGAAGGCATGTGCGCGCGATACACCAAGGAATCGCTGGTGATCACGCGCAGTCTGGAGTCGCAGCAACTTTTGAGCGGACTAGGTGTGCCCAACGAACTGGGTGCTGATACCGCGTGGACATTTGAGCCGCATCCGCCGGAGTATGCGCACAAGACGCTGGGCGCTGCGGGCTGGGATGGGAAAACGCCCATCCTGGTGCTTTGCCCGATTCATCCATTTGTGTGGCCGGTGCGCGCCTCGATTGGAAAATATCTGGCGAAGATGACTACAGGCGCTTACAAGGACAGTCAGTACCGCACGGTGTATTTTTTTGAATCCGGCGCGGAAGTCGACCGCAAGTTCAAACACTATGTGGATGGGTACACGCAGGCGACCAAGGCATTTGTGCAGAAGCACCGTGTGTTTCCGATCCTGGTGGCCATGGAGCGGCTGGACGCGGTGGCGTGCCGCGAAATCGCCAAGGAAATTCCCGGGACACCGATTTTTACTTCCGATGATTACGACATGTTCCAACTGGTTTCGATTTTGCGCGCGTGCACATACATGGTGTCTTCGCGCTACCACGGTATTGTGACTTGCATGCCGGCAGCGGTGGTATCCGCGGGCGTGACCATGGATGAGCGGATCCGAAATTTGATGCGCGAGCGTGGGCACGAGTATCTGCTGCTGACGGTGGAAGATCCGGAGCTCGGGCCGAAACTTTTGGAAGTGATGGAATCGCTGGTGCGGGACGCCGAGGAGATTCGCGAAAGCATTCGCAGGACGGTGGTTGCGAATCTGAAAGCTATGGCGCGCATGGCGGTTTTTCTTGAAGAGGAAGTACGGAAGACCTACCCGGAATTCCCGTTGCGGCGTGGCGTAGTGAGCTGGGAAGATAATCTGCCGCCGTTTAGCGATGATTTGCGCAAGCTGGTAGAAGAATACGACGCCGCACCCGCAATGTTGGCGGCAGAGCGCTGAACTCCATGGCAACATTTTTGGACAATGTATTCGGACAACTTGAGCGGGCTGCGGAACGCGTGATTCTGCGCGAAATTCGCGGCAGCGAGTTCATGAGCGTCACCGGCAGGGAACTGCTCGACACTATTGCGCGCGCCCGCGGATTCTTCCGGCAGGCTGGACTGCACCCTGGCGATCGCTGCGCCTTGCTGGGCACAAATTCGATTCGCTGGGCGGCGATTGATATTGCGCTGATGGCCGAGGGAATTGTTGTAGTGCCGCTGTATTCGCGGCAGGCGCCTGCGGAACTCGCGGCCATGATGCAGGATTGCACACCCAAACTCTTGCTCTGTAGCGATTCGCCGCTTGGAGATGCCGTGGCACAAGTGTGGCCACAGGCGCCTCCACGCGGAACTTTCGACGAAATATTGCGCGAGAATTCCACCGCGAAACCGGTTTCGGCCGGGCCGAATCCTAGAGCCGACGCGGATTTGGTGACAATTATTTACACTTCGGGGACGTCCGGCGAGCCGAAAGGCGTTTGCCTTAATTCTGGAAATCTCAATCACATGCTGGCTTGCACCACGGGCTGGATGGATCGTCTGGGATACAACGGGCGAGAGGCGATGCGCGTGTTTCAGTATTTGCCGTTCAATTTTGCCGCTTCGTGGATTGTGGTGATGTCGTGTTTGTCGAAGGACACAGTGCTAACGCTCTCAACCGATCTCAACAAGCTGGCGGACGAGATACGGCTTTCCGCGCCGCATTATTTTTTCAATGTGCCCACGCTGCTGGAGCGGGTGCGACGCGGTGTGGACGAGGCGCTGGGCACGCGCGGAGGCATCATCCAGAAGATTTATCGCAACGCGGCTGAGGCGTGGCAGCGGAAGCAGGAAGGGAAGCGGCGCGGCGGTGACACCTTCAAGCTGTTTCTTGGGCAGAAATTGATCTTCCGGAATATTCGCGACCGCTTCGGAACGAATCTTCGCGGCCTGGTGTGTGGATCCGCGCCGCTGTCCCCGGAAACCCAGGATTTTTTTGAGATGTTGGGCACCCCTATCTGGCAAGTGTACGGGCTCACGGAAACCTGCGGAATCTGCACCATGGACGATCCACAACTGGCCAGTGAACCTGGGCGAGTAGGGCAATCCGTGCCCGGCGTTGAGATGAAAACCGGAGACAACGACGAAATTCTTGTGCGCGGACCGAATATTTTCCCGGGCTACTGGAATCGCTCGGAAGAGACCGCTCGCGTTTTGAAAGACGGGTGGTTTCACTCCGGCGACCAGGGAGAAATGAATTCGCGCGGGAATTGGCGCATCAGCGGGCGCATCAAGAATTTGCTGGTGCTGAATTCGGCGCACAAGGTGGCCCCCGAGCCGCTGGAGGATAAAATCGCGCAGGGGCTGGCCGGAGCGCAGCAGGTGGTCGTTGTAGGGAATGGCCGCGGATACTTGTGCGTGCTGATTACCGGCGGAGTGGAAGCCAAGGCTGCGCAGGACGCCCTCGACGCGTTGAATATGCACGTGCCGCATTACCGGCAGATTCGCAATTTTATAATTTTGAGGGAAGCCTTCACGCCGGAGAGCGGGTTGCTGACCGCTAACGGGAAGCTGCGCCGGGATGCCATCAACACGAGGTTTCACAAAGAAATCGAGCAGATGTACGCCAAACACGCCGTAGCAGCGAGTGGCAACGGATGAAGAAAGCCATAGCAAAGAAATCCTGTAATGCGTTCCATGGCGAGGCGCTGCGTTGGGAATGGCGCGACGGCGTTGTGGAAGTAACGTTGGATCACGCGCCGCTGAACGAGATTGGCAGCGCGATGCTGCGCGATCTGGAACGATTTGCCGCTGCGATACCGGAACTTTCACCCGTAACGAGCGCGTGTATTTTCTCCAGCGCCAGGCCCGGAGGCTTCAGCGCGGGAGCGGACCTGAAAGAGTTGTACGAAAGCGCGCTGAAACTTTCCGGGAAGAAGCGCAAGGCGGGCGTGCGAGCCTTTCTCCTGCGAATCCATAAAGTATTGAACGCGATTGATGCGGCGCCATTCGTTACGTTTGCCGCGGTGCATGGACTTTGCATGGGCGGTGGGCTGGAATTGGCGGTGGTGTGTGACCAGATTGTCGCGGACAAAATGGCACGCTTCGGCTTTCCGGAATTGCGGCTGGGATTGATTCCCGGATTTGGGGGCATTCCGCGCTTGCGGCGCGACGTAGGAAATGGTTTCATCCGCGATCTTCTGTTTACCGGAAGAACGGTGAAGGCAGAAAGCGCGCAGCAAGCGGGTCTGGTCGCGCACCTGGTCGGCGAGGGCTACGCGTTGCAAGTGGCTCGCTCCATGGCGCACCAAATGACCAAATTCGATGCCGAGACACGTATCGCCGCAAAAAAATTCATCAAGCCGTACCCCACGGCGGAACTTCGGAAAGAGATCGAGCTGTTTTGTAAACTGTTTGACCGCCCGGTGGTAATGGAAAGCCTACGGCGCTTTGTGGAGAGCAACGAACCGTTGAAGCATCTGCCGGTGGCGGACAGCGCTGAACGGACTAGCTAAGCTTCGCCTAACCCCAAAATAGCCGATCTAAAGATCGGCCCCTACAAGTGAAATGAACGAACTTTCCGCCAATTGTTCCTGAATTCCGCGGGCGTACAAGAATGCGCCTCCGAAACATCCAACAAATAAGCAAACGAACCTAGCCAAATGGGCGGTGTGACGTTTACGGCGATAGTGCAATCTGTCCTTGGAGGCACGAACTATGTCAGCGGAATGGATTGAGGTTTCGAATGCATTGGCGGAAGCGACGGAAAAAGCTGGCGCGCATGTGGTGGCGATTCACACCGAGGCGCGTGGGTCGTCGAGTGGAGTGATCTGGCGGCCCGGCGTGATTGTGACTGCGGAACACGCATTGCGGCGCGATGAAGAAATACAGGTGACCTTGGCGGACGGGAAAATTGTTCCGGCGAAGGTGATCGGACGTGATCCTTCGACGGATGTGGCAGTGCTGGCGTGCGAAGAAGCGCGAGCCGCAGCGGCGCTTGGGATAAGCGAATCGCTGAGGCCGGGAAACATCGCGCTGGTGGTTGGACGCACCCGAGCGAGTGGGCCGGTAGCGGCACTGGCGTTCGTGAGCCTGGTGGTGAAGGAGCGGCGTATGTGGGGTGGAACTTCCGTGGCGCCGTACGTGCGTCTGGATGTGGCGTTGCAGAGGACCGGAGTCGGCGGTGCGGTGGTCGATGCCGGCGGCCAAATCGTCGCGCTGGCTACGCCCAAATTTTCTCCCGGTGGCGCACTGGCGTTGCCAGTAAGCGTGGTCAATCGCGTCGTGAATGCGCTGCTGGAAAAGGGTCGGATTTCGCGCGGGTATCTCGGCGTGGGGTTGCAGCCTATTCGTCTACCGGAAAATCTGCGGCAGGTGCTGAATCGCAAGGAAAAAACCGCTGCGATTGTGCTGGAGGTTCAGCCGGGGGGTCCGGCACACAAAGCTGGCGTAGTGATCGGCGACATCTTGATCGGATTGAATGGCGCGGCGGTGCAGCGGCTCGAAGATGTGCAGGCGCATCTGCATGGCGAAGAGATCGGAAAAACGGTGAAGGCGGAATTTTTGCGCGGCGGCGAACGGCGCGATGCGGAAATCGTGATTACGGAGCGACCGAACACCGGGGAATAATTTAGTCGAACAGAAAAACGTGCAAAGAAGAACGGGGGCTCGTGAAATGAACGTACCAGGGTTAGGCGAAGTTGTGGAGCGGTTGCGCCGTGTCACCGTGGTCGTACAGCCGGGTGGCCGGCGCGGCAATGGCTCGGGTGTGCTTTGGGGCGGTGATGGCGTCGTCGTGACGAATGCGCACGTTGCGCGAGCGAGGACCGCTGACGTGACGCTGTGGGACGGGCGGGAGTTTTGCGCGGAAGTGATGCACCGCGACCCGCGCCGCGATCTGGCAGCTCTGCGGATTGTTGCGAAGGAGTTGCCTTCGCTGGAAGCGCGCGACACTTCGCTCGTACGCCCGGGAGAGATGGCCATCGCCGTCGGCAATCCACTGGGATTTGTCGGCGCTCTGACCACCGGCGTGATTCATGCGGTCGGGCCGCTGCCAGGCCTCGGAAAATTGAAATGGGTGCAATCGGACGTGCGGCTGGCGCCGGGAAATTCCGGCGGTCCGCTGGCGGACGTGCAGGGACGCATTCTTGGAATAAACACGATGGTTGCGGGCCGATTGGCGCTGGCGATTCCGAGTAACGACATCACGCGATTCCTGATGGGAGATGCGGAGAGCAACTGGCTGGGCGCGACGCTGACTCCGGTCCGCTTGCCGCGCAACAGCGGCCGTGGAATTGGATTGGTGTTGCTAGAGATTGAGCCGGGAAGTCCCGCTGCGCAGGCTTCGTTGTTGCCCGGAGATATTTTGCTTGGCACGGAAGCGGCGGCATTCCGGTCTGTGGAGGATCTGGCGGCCGCGCTCGATGGCAGCGGTTCGCGCGTGTTGCTACTGGAATTTCTGCGCGGGGATTATTCGCGGGTAAGGAAAGTCAGCGTGCAGCTTGCCGGCCGCGGAAAAGGTGCGATTGCGGCGTGATGCGCGTGTTCATCGTCGCGTCGACACCGCGTAGCAGGCGCGGGCTGGAAACTTTGTTGAACGTGGCGGGTGTGGAAACCGTTGGGTTCGCGACGGATCTGGACGGTGCGAGCGACGAAGCCGCGGAAAAGCATGCAGAGGTGATTCTGGCGGACGCGGGCCAGGACGCGCTGGAGGAATGGATTGCCGAGTTTCAGGAGGCCGGGATGGCTGCCGGACCGCCGGTGCTGGTGATGTTCGATGAGCCTGGCGCGAGCGCAGCTACGCGGGCAGTGCAGGCCGGAGTGCGCGGCGTGTTGCCTTCGGAGGCTGGCGCGGAGCAAATTGTAAGCGCGCTGGATGCGGTGTCCAAGGGACTTGTCGTGCTGCACCCGGTGGAAGTGGGCGCGGCGCGTCCGGCGCGAAGCGAAGAAGCGGAACTGATCGAGCCACTGACACCGCGGGAGCGCGAAGTCTTGCAAATGCTCACTAGTGGCCTGGGAAACAAAGAAATTGCCGCCCGCATGAAAATCTCCGAGCACACCGCAAAATTTCACGTCGCGCAGATTCTAGGCAAGTTCGGCGCATCCTCCCGCACGGAGGCAGTGACCATCGGCATGCGCGTGGGTTTGGTGCTTTTGTAGAGTGAGAAGAGCGCTGGCGCCGATCTGAAGATCGGCCACTACATCAGGGCAAAATTGGGGCGCAGCGAAAAGCGCCCGCCTCAGAAGGCGGCCGCTACACAGGAACAGCTTGCACATCTCGCCCCTGCCAGGGCGAATTTTCATTCGTGGGGCTGGGGTGATAAATTTAGGGGATGCGGACAATTGAACAGACCACGCAGGAGATTCTGCAACTGGCGGCGAAGCAGTTTAAGGTTGCGGAGGGCTCGCTGAATCCCGAGGACGATTTCTACAAGAAACTGGGCATCGACAGCTTGCAGGCGCTGGACCTGCTTTCGCGCATCGAGAATCATTTCCGAATCGAGCTGCCCGACTATGAAGTGCAAGGCGTGAGCGACTTCAAGACGCTCGCGGAACGCATTCAATCCCGCCTGTGATGCTGGACCTGAGCAGATTTTCTTCTATTGGAGAGGCGCTTCGAGAAGCGTTGGAAACGTACGCGCCGGAAGTGTGCCTGATCGAATCGGACCGCAACGAAGAAAAATTGCGGCTCAGCTATCGCGAGTTCAAGGAACGCGCTGTGCTGCTGGCGAAATGGCTGCAGGACACGGGATTCGGTCTTGGTGACCGCGCGTCGATCATCATGACCAATCAGTCTAAATGGCTGATCTCGGCGTACGCGATTTTTCATGATGGCGGAACACTGGTGCCGCTGGATTACAAGCTCAAACCGGAAGAGCAGTGGCAATTGCTGAAGCATTCGGGCAGCAGCGTGTTGATTACGGAATATCCGATCTGGCGGCAATTGGGGAATGCGGCCGGGCGCGAAGCGGCCACAAATATCAAAAAAGTATTGGTAACCGAGGCTCCGGCGGAAGCGGACTTGTTCGGAGCGTTGCGGTGGGAAGTCGCGCAGGGAAGTGGAAGCCCGGCATTTGTGCCGAGAACCAGGCAGGATCTAGCGTGCATCGTGTATTCCTCGGGCACAGGCGGCAGTCCCAAGGGCTGCATGATGACGCACGAAAACTATCTGGAGCAGTGCGTTGCGCTGACTTCGCTCTATCCGTTCTGGCCGGGCGTGCGCTATTTGAGCATACTGCCGACGAACCATGCGATCGATTTCATGGTGGGGTTTTTCGGACCGTTTACCTGTGGAGCCACAGTGGTACATTTGCGCACGCTGCGGCCAGAATTTGTTCGCGAAGCGTTCGTGAAATATCAGATTACGTATGTAAGCCTGGTGCCGTTGGTGCTGAAGAATTTGCAGAAAGGTTTGCAAGCACGATTCGATGAATTGCCGCCTACCAAGCGGCGCGCGTTGGACGCGTTGCGCAACATCAACAAGAGGTTGACCAAGAAGCAGCCGCGACTGGGATTGAGCCGACTATTGCTGAAAGGTGTGCACCAGGCGTTTGGCGGGAAGTTGCGCGCCATCATTGTCGGCGGAGCGTTTACGGAACCGCAGACCCTGCAATTTTTCTATGATTTGGGAATACCGGTGGCCAACGGATACGGTTTGACGGAGGCCGGAACCGCCGTCACCGTGAACGACTTGAAACCGTTCCGGGCGGACACCGTCGGGAAACCGCTCCCAGGGATGGAAGTGCGGATTGTGAATCCGGACGCCGAAGGAATCGGCCAGGTCTGCGTGCGCAGCAAAACGGTGATGGCGGGCTACTTGGACGACGCGGAGATGACCGCGCAGACGATAGTCGGAGGGTGGCTCCAAACTGGCGACATGGGCCGCTTCGACCGCACCGGGCATCTACAGCTATTTGGTCGCAGAAAAAATATGATCGTGACCGAGGAAGGAAAGAACGTTTACGCCGAAGACGTGGAGAGCGCGTTTGAAGGCTTGCCGGTGAAGGAGTTTTGCGTGTTTGCGGCGAATTACATCTGGTCGAGCCGGTCGATGGTGGGAGAGAAATTGCTGCTAGTGGTGAATCCTGGGCCGGGGCAAACATTTTCGGACACATTGAAGAACGAGATCATTGCGCGAAATAATCGTTTGACGAATTACAAGCGCGCGCATGGAATTGTGGTGCATAGCGAGGATTTTCCGTTGACGGCGTCGTTGAAGATTGTGCGGCCACGGTTGGCGGAGCAGTTGGGGAAATTGGATCGCGACTCGGTGGTTGTGTCGATTTAATGGGGTTCGAGAGTGAAACCCAGGAGCGCGGCCTAAAGCTGCCCCTACAAAGAGTTGAGTTGTTCAGCGAGTTGGCGGATTCAGCGTGAACGAGAAGTTTATGGCCATTGTGAATCCCGCCGCGGGTGGCGGGCGCGCGGCGAAGCTCGCCGGGCCGGAACTGGCGCGACTGCGGGAAAAAGGGTTGCGCGTGGATGTGATTGCGTCCACCGGATCGGGGCACGCAACGGAATTGGCCAGCGAAGCGTATGAGCAGGGCTACCGACGATTTCTGGCCGTGGGTGGAGACGGCACCGCGCACGAGATTATCAACGGAATTTTCTCGAGAGCGAGCGGAGCGGAGCGGGTGGAGCGAGTGGAACTCGGATTTTTGCCGATGGGTACGGGCAATTCGTTTCTCAGAGATTTTTCGACCACTGGGGCGGAGAACTCGATGGCAGCGCTGCTCGCGGGACGCAAGCGGCGGGTGGACTTGCTGCGGCTGCGTCATGCGACGGGCACTGTTTTTTCTTTCAATTTGCTGAGCGTGGGATTTACAGCCGATGTTGCGGCGATCACCAACCGGATGTTCAAACCGTTCGGTCACTTGGGCTATTTGCTCGGCGTGTTGGTGCGAGTTGCGCTATTGAAACGGCGGCCCTTCAAAATACGAACGGACGGCGAGAAAGAGTGGGACGAGCGTCGCTGCCTGTTTCTGACCTTCAACAACAGTAAATATACGGGCGGGACCATGTTGATCGCTCCACACGCGGATCCCACCGATGGATTGATCGAGTATGTGCGCTGGGGACCCATCGGACGGCTGGGACTTATCAAAATGTTGCCGCGCCTTTACGACGGGACGCACATCGAACATCCGTTGGCATCGCGGAAGCCGGTAAAGTTGGTGGAGTTCGCACTGGATGCGCCGGTGGACGTGATGATCGACGGAGAGCTCGCGACCCTGGATTGCAAGCAACTGGATGTCCTGCCCGGGGCAATGGACGTTTACGTATGAAGAGGTTCTGGGAGATTCTGCGCAGCACTTTTCTGTGGGGAATGAGCTGGCTGCATTTTCTGATTGCGGTGCCGATTCTGATCGGCCTTGCGGTGGTGCTCGATCCGCGCAAGCACGACTGGCTCCAACGCGGTTTGTGCAAGCGCATCGCATTTTTCTCCGGTGCGAAGGTGATGCTGAAAGCGTCGCCGGGATTTGACGCGCAACGCACTTCGATTTTCATGGTGAACCACGTCAATTTGCTGGATCCGTTCATGCTGTATTGCGCGGTGCCGCAACTGGTGCGCGGGTGGGAGCTGGAATCACACTTCCGGATCCCAATTTATGGCTGGCTGATGAAGCGTTTCGGAAATGTGCCGGTGCCGGATGTGAGAAGCCCCAAGGATTTGAAGCGTCTGTGGCGCATGACCAAAGAAGCGATCGACAGCGGCGTAAGCCTGATTATTTTTCCAGAAGCAAAGCGTACGCGGGATGGTCACGTGAATGCTTTTGAAGAGGGCGGGTTCCGGTTGGCGCAGCAGTTGGGCGTGCCGATTGTGCCGGCTAGTCTGGTTGGGTCATTCCACCATTTGCGCACGGGGCATTGGATTTTGCGGCCAACGACAATCACGGTAGTGTTGCACGACACCATAGAAACAAAAGGGATGAAGAAGGAAGATGTACCGGCCCTGGTCGAGCGCGTGCGGGAAGCGATCGCTGGACCAGTGGAAGAATATATGTCCGAAATGAACGAGCGGAAAGAGAGTGTTGGAGTGGCAGCGGTGGAATAGCGCCGAGACTCGTCGCGAGCGCGAATTAGGATTGCGGTTTTAGATTGGGTAGGATGCGGCCGGCTCGAGTTTCTTGCCAGGTGAAAACGATGCGGTGAATGACGGTGATGGTGGAAATGACCGCGATCACCCACAGCACCGGTCCCATACGGTTCATCAAGCCACCGATGATCAGCAGCACCAGCCGTTCGGGGCGTTCCATGAAACCAACTTTACAAAGAGGGATGAGAGACTCCGCACGGGCGCGGGCATAGCTGACCATGACAGAGCCCGCGGTAGCGACGGCGGCTAAAACGACGTACGGTGTGCGTCCGCTAACCGAATAGTAGACCAGCAGCCCCATGTACAATGCCATGTCCGCATAGCGATCCAGCGTGGAATCGTAGAAAGCTCCGAATTGCGTGACGCGATTCTGGCGGCGTGCCACCTGTCCATCCAGCATGTCCAGAAATCCGGCGATAAAAATAATGATTGCGGCGGTACGAAAATTGCCGACGGCGAAATTGGCGGCAGCCCCGAAATTCACCACCAGCCCGAGAAACGTGAGCATGTTGGGATTGATCCCGGTAGCGGCCAGCGCGCCGACGATGCGGTCGAGCAGCCACTTGCTACCGATTCCAATTGCTCCAGTGAATGTCGCCATGATTTTTGCTTGGTTGAAATGATACTTCAGCCTGTATCTATAGCCAAATTGGCATGCGTTGTGAAGGCAGGAATTACTTGACGAACGTGGTGACAATCCATACAGTCACAAGTACTTCGGAGACCATGGACCCATCCTGTAAACCACGACGCGAATTTCTTTTGCAACTGGCGGGAACCGCGGGAGCGGCGCTGATCAGCGCGCAATGGCCAGCCATGGCCGCGGCGGCGCAACACGCGCACGAAGCGAAAAATTCTCCGAAACCCTATAAATTTGAAGTGCTGACGCCGGAACAGGCCAAAGAAGTGGAGGCCATCGCGGCCAGGATTATCCCGACGGATGAATTGCCGGGCGCCACCGAAGCTGGCGTGGTCTATTTTGTGGACTACGCGCTGAAGACATTCTCCTCGGACTCCAGGCCCGCGTATGAAACGGGTCTAGTGCATGTAAATGAAGTGACGTCCACAACGTTCCCCGGGGTTGCGAGCTTTTCCGCCGCGACGGTAGAGCAGCAAGACAAAATTTTGGAAATTCTGTTCCAGCCGAATGGGTCGGAGAAACGTTTAGGCCGGCGTAGACAAGGCCCACTTTCCGATGACTTCATGCAGACGATTCGGTTTCACGTGGTTGCCGGTTTTCTTGTCGCCCCGGAAGGCGGAGGCAATCGCGACTACGCCGGGTGGAAAGTAATCGGGCGCGATCCCGAACACACCTTCAGCTCCCCGTTTGGTTTTTACGATAAGAACTATCCTGGCTGGCAGCCCGCTACCGGCGGAGCGGACAAGTAATGACTCAGGCGCACGTTTCTTATAAGCCCAGCGACGAAGTCGATTTTGTAATCGTGGGTTCCGGAGCTGCGGGAGGAGTTCTTGCCAAGGAGCTTTCGACCAATGGATTTCGCGTGGTGGTGCTGGAACAGGGCCCGTATCTCCGAGAAGCGGATTTCAGCCACGACGAGATCAAGGTTTTTCAGCAACATCAAATAACAAATAATCCCAGGCAACAGCCACATACCTTCCGCGCGACGCCACAGGAAAAAGCCAAGAAACAGCTCAGCGTGCTTTACGGGAGTTGCGTCGGCGGCAGCAGCGTGCATTTCACCGCCAATTTCTGGCGGCTGCACGAAATCGATTTCATCGAACACAGCAAAGTTGGCGATATTCCCGGCACTACCTTCACAGATTGGCCGATTCGCTACGCGGACCTCGAGCCGTATTACACCAAGGTTGAATGGGAGGTCGGCGTCAGCGGTCTGGCTGGTGCGAGTCCGTTTGACCCGTGGCGCTCGAAACCGTATCCGATGCCGCCGCTGCCGGTGAAAAGCTCTGGTGTGATTTTCGAACGGGCGGCTAGGAAACTGGGATATCACCCGTTCCCCGCGCCGATGGCGATTCTTTCGCAACCGCGTGCGGGAAGAAGCGCGTGCGTGGCTTGTGGTTTCTGCCTGGGTTTCGGTTGCGAGGTGGGCGCAAAATCGAGTTCGCTTTCCAGCATGATTCCTGTAGCGGAAAAAACCGGGCGTTGCGAAATTCGCCCGAA
>Ga0210394_10002893_pt1 | contig 22699 bp, 17 predicted proteins | sample IncBWC12MmetaG_FD_160121 | JGI IMG/M metagenome (GOLD analysis project Ga0210394, IMG submission 160121) | Forest soil microbial communities from Barre Woods Harvard Forest LTER site, Petersham, Massachusetts, United States - Inc-BW-C-12-M | ecosystem: Environmental > Terrestrial > Soil >... | reverse complement strand
AAGCTGACGCATCGCGACATGGGCCCCGTGTCGCGATATCTTGGCCCGCTCGTTCCCAAAGAGCAGCTGCTGTGGCAAGACCCCATTCCCGCGCTGGATCACAAATTGATCGACGAGCAGGATATTGCGGCCCTGAAGACGAAGATCTTAGCCTCGGGGCTTTCCATCTCCCAATTGGCCACCACCGCGTGGGCGTCTGCTGCAACATTCCGCGGCAGCGACAAACGCGGTGGCGCGAACGGCGCGCGTATTCGCCTGGCGCCGCAAAAGGATTGGGACGTCAGCCAGCCGGTTGAGCTGGCCAAGGTCCTGCGGAAGCTGGAGGCGATCCAAAAGGACTTCAACGTCGCACAGTCCAGCGGAAAGAGGGTTTCGCTTGCTGACCTGATCGTTCTGGGCGGTTGTGCGGCCATTGAGGAAGCTGCGAACAAGGCCGGCCACGCCGTGAAGGTTCCCTTTTCGCCGGGGCGCATGGACGCGTCGCAGGAGCAGACGGATGTGAATTCGTTCGCCGCGTTAGAGCCGGCGGCAGACGGTTTCCGCAACTACCTTCGGAAGGGACTCGAAGGAGCCGCAGCTGAGCTGCTGCTGGAACGAGCGAGCCTTCTGACTCTCACGGCCCCCGAGATGACAGTTCTGGTCGGTGGCATGCGCGCCCTGAATGCAAATTTCGGGCAGTCCCGACATGGTGTCTTCACCTCGCGGCCCGAGACATTGACCAATGATTACTTTGTGAATCTACTCGACATGAACACGAAGTGGCAGAAGTCCGCCACGTCGGAAGGAGTCTTGGAGGGCCGCGATCGGGCGACGGACAAGCTCAAGTGGACGGCCACCATCGTCGATCTCATCTTCGGTTCAAACTCCCAGCTTCGAGCCCTCGCGGAAGTTTACGCGTGCAACGATTCATCGCAAGCGTTCGTGCGCGACTTTGTAGCGGCTTGGAACAAGGTGATGAACCTGGATCGCTATTAATGCGTGAGAGGGTTGGGTTCATGGCGTACGCGTTGCGCGCTTCCGCAGAGTCTCTAGGAGTCTAGGCTTCGAAGAGGGTAAATCGTGGATAGCTCGCGGAAACCGGTTGGCTGACATACAGCGCATGTGACGGGCAACTACGCCTCGGTCAAGATGACAGCTGGGGAGACTCGAGACTATACCAGGCCGAATCTGCCATCATGACGGCGCGAACCTAGCCCAAATTTCCAACACGCAAATTCTTGGTGAACCCGGATGGGATGAGGTATACCCCCAAGTAACTTTATTCTTACCCAGTGGGTCGGAGGTGGAAGTACAGTCTGTTCTTTTCAGCTTGTCCAGACCTCCTGGTATGTACTTGAAAAACACCAGGAGATCGTTTTTTCAAAAAAGCGCTCCGGTAGGTCGAAATGGGACACCAGGAGATTGCGGGAGTTTTGTGTCCGAAGGTCGTAGGTTCAAATCCTCCCCCCGCTACCAATTCACAAAACGCAAGTGTTTGATTACATATACATTTCTATGTCGTTGGCGGTGCCACCTGCCGTCAACTATCTCCGTCTCGAACTTTGACTCGATACACAGCCCATGCATGATCCGTGTATGGCTACAAAAACCATCTCTATCGAAATTGACTCTTACGAGCTCCTGGTACGGGAGAGAAAGGATCCTAAGGACTCCTTCTCACGCGTCATCCGCCGTGTTCGAGTCGAATATTGCTGCTCTCGCTCGTCGTTATAGGAACGGTTGGATGGGAAGCACAAAATGAGCAGATTTCGCTATCGCTGGGTGATAGTTGCAGCCGGCGGGCTCTTGGGCTGCGTCGCAATAGGCGCGATGTTTTCACTGCCGGTTTTTCTTCGGCCCATCTCACGGGATACTGGATGGTCGATCACCGGCATATCCAGCGCCATGACTTTCGGTTTTCTCGCGATGGCATTGGGAAGCATCGTCTGGGGAAACCTGTCGGATCGCTTCGGTCCGCGCCTGATAGTGCTGATAGGATCCAGCGTTTTGGCCACAGCTCTGGCGCTCGCGAGCCGGGCGACATCGCTAATTGGGTTTCAGCTGATCTTCGGCTTGGCGGTCGGCGGTGCGACAGCGGCCATTTTTGCACCCATGATGGCTTGCGTGACAGGTTGGTTCGACACGCATCGCAGCCTAGCCGTATCTCTCGTTTCCGCCGGCATGGGAATGGCGCCGATGACCATGTCTCCATTGGCGGCGCGGCTCATTTCCAACCACGATTGGAGAACGTCCCTCCAAATCCTCGCCGCACTCACCGCAGCCATTATGATTCCAGTCGCGTTGCTGGTGCGTCGGCCGCCGGCCTTGAATTTCGAAAATGTCGTCCTTGCCACACACGAAGAGCCGCAATCAGGGATCACTCTCGGGCAGGCAACTAGATCACCGCAATTCATCACGCTGTTGCTGACGAATTTCTTTTGTTGTGCCACGCACTCCGGTCCAATCTTTCATACGGTGAGCTACGCAATAACTTGCGGGATCCCGCTGGTTGCTGCTGTCTCGATCTACAGCGTGGAAGGGCTGGCGGGCCTGGGAGGTCGTGTCGCGTTCGGCTTTCTCGGCGACCGGTTTGGAGCAAAACGCGTTCTGGTCTCAGGACTGCTGCTGCAGGCGTTCGGTGCATTGGCTTATTTCTTCGTGCGCGAGCTGAGCGCGTTTTACGCCGTGGCGGCTCTGTTTGGTTTTATCTACGCCGGGGTAATGCCTCTTTATGCAGTACTCGCGCGCGAAAATTTCCCGCTGCGGATGATGGGAACCATCATTGGCGGAACAGCAATGGCAGGTAGTCTGGGCATGGCGACTGGCCCGCTGGCTGGAGGTTTGATCTACGACACATTCGCCAGTTACGGATGGCTCTACATCGGTGCGTGGGGTGTAGGTATCGGCGCTTTCCTGATCGCATTAACCTTCAGACCCTACGCATCCAAGCCAGCGCCAGAACCGGCCCGCGCCGCGGGTTAGCTCGGGTATCGTAGGTGCAGGAATGCCGCCTAATCGTTCCCCCGACAATGCAAGCCGGTACGCGAATCAGAAACCCGTGTCGAATGCGTTGGGCCCGCTGCCAGTCGCCACCGTACCGATGAAAGTTAGCGCGCCGCTTGCGCTAACCGTGTACTCAGAGACGGTGCTGTCATTGAAGTTGGCCACGTACACATAGCGGCCCGAGGCATCTATGGTGATGAACCAGGGGCCGCTTCCGGCCGCAATCGTGCCAATGACAGTGAGTGCGCCGCCCGGGCCAATCTGATACTCCGATACCGTATTGTCTCCGTGGTTCGCCGCGTAGACAAACTGGCCGTTGGGGGCGACCGTCAGGGATTCTGGAGAATTCCCAGCGGGCACCGTACCGATACCAGTGAGCGTGCCGCCCATGCCAATTGTGTACTGCGAGATGGTACCGTCATTGTAGTTCGCCACGTAGGCATATCGGCCACTGGGGTCGACCCCGACCGACTGGGGAAAGGTTCCAGCCGCTACCGTCGCGCTGAAACTGAGCACACCGCCCGCGCCGATCGTGTACTGCGACACGTTGTTGCTGTTTTGGTTGGCGACGTAAACGTAAGGGCCAGCAGGGTCGACGGTGAGACATGCGGGACCATTTCCACTCGCCAGTGTGCCGATCGGGGTCAGCGCGCCGGCTGCCCCAATTGTGTACTGCGAGACCGTGCTCGCGGCCAGATTTGCGACGTAGACGTAGCTGCTCGTGGGATCCACGGCGATGGATGCAGGGTTCGCCCCTGTGGCGACCGTGCCGGTGGCGGTGAGCGAGCCGCCTGTGCCAATTGTGTACTCTGAGAGCGTATTGTCGATCCAGTTTGCCACATACACGTAGCGGCCGGCGGGGTCCTCGACGACGGCGTTGGGCTCCTGTCCGGTCGGCACTGTGCCGTTCGCGGTGAGCACTCCGCCGATACCAATCGTGTACGTCGACAATGTGTTGGCATTTTGGTTTGCCGCGTAGGCATATTGAGGCGCGGCCGTCACCGTCAGTGTCGCGGATGGGGACGTCACAGTTCCCATCGCTGCGCTGATCGATGTCACGCCGACACCGGCGGCAGTCGCAACACCGTTTGATCCCGCAGCATTGCTGATCACAGCGATGGTTGTCGCGGAGGACGCCCACGTCGCAGACGAAGTGAGATTCTGCATCGAGTTGTCCGTGTAGGTCCCCGTTGCAGTGAACTGCTGAGTGGTGCCGTTGATAATGCTCGGAGCAGCCGGCGTTACTGCGATGGAAACCAGCGTCGCCGGGGTGACGGTCAAGCCGGTCGAGCCGGAGACTGTGCCCAGTGTCGCCGTGATCGTAGCTGATCCCTGACTTGTCGCGGTCGCCAAGCCATTTGAGCCGGATGCATTGCTGATTGACGCGATGGTCGCGGCGGAGGAACTCCAGGTCACGGATGTCGTTAGTGGTTGCGTCGAGTTGTCCGTATAGGTTCCGATCGCCGCGAACTGTTGGCTGGTGCCATTCGCAATGCTTGGATTCGCCGGTATTACGGCGATCGACACGAGGGTCGCCGGCGTCACGGTCAAGCTGGTCGAACCGATCGCGCTGCCGAGAGCGGCCGTGATCGTCACGGATCCTTGGGACAGCGCGGTGGCGAGGCCGTTGGAATTCGCTGCATTGCTGATCGATGCGACGCTTGTGTCGGAGGAGCTCCAAGTCACTAAGGTCGTCAAGTTCTGCGTCGAGTTGTCGGTGTACGTGCCGGTGGCATTGAACTGCTGGTTTGTGCCGTTGGCGATGCACGGGTTCGCGGGAGTCACGCCAATCGAGACGAGCGTTGCCGGCGTGACGGTCAGTCCGGTCGACCCGGATACATTGCCAGTCGCTGCCGTGATGGTCACCGATCCCGCGCTGACGGCGGTCGCGAGACCGTGGGAGAGCGGGGCATTGCTCACCGACGCGACGGCCGTATTGGAGGAACTCCACGCCACAGAAGCCGTGAGGTTCTGCGTCGAGTTATCGGTATAGACGCCCGTCGCCATGAACTGATTCGTCAGACCATTGGCGATACTTGAGTTTGCGGGCGTCACGCCGATCGATACAAGCGTCGCAGGGGTGACGATCAAACCCGTCGAACCGGACACGGCGCCCAGTGTTGCCGTGATTGTGACCGATCCGGGAGCAAGTGCCGTGGCGAGTCCGTCGTAACCGGACGCATTGCTCACTGCCGCCACGCTCGGATCGGAGGAGTTCCATACGACTTGTGCAGTGAGAACCTGCGTGGAATTGTCGGTGTAGGTTCCAATGGCGGTGAACTGGGATTTAAGGCCATTAGCGATACTGGAATTTGCTGTGGTGACGCCAAGGGACACGAGGGTCGCGGCGGTCACAGTCAGGGTCGTCGATCCGGACACGCCGCCCAGGGTTGCCGAGACCACCGCAGAACCCGGGCTTGCTGCCGTGGTCAATCCGTTCGACCCGGAAGTATTGCTGACTGAGGCAACCGACGAATCCGAGGAGCTCCACGTTACCGAACTCGTGAGGTCAAGCGTCGAATTATCGGTGTAGACACCGGTCGCATGCAGTGCATCGGCCAGGCCGCTGGCTATAGTGGGGTTCGCCGGCGTTACGCCGATCGACACGAGGGTAGCAGGGGTCACGGTCAAAACAGTGGATGCTGACACGCCGCCAAGAGTCGCGGTGATCGTCGTCGAGCCCGGGCTCGCGGTGGTGGCTATTCCATTGAATCCCGGCATATTGCTGATCGATGCGACGCTCGTGATGGAGGAATTCCAAACTACCGAAGCCGTCAGGTCGTGCACCGAATTGTCCGTGTAGACTCCGCTCGCTGTGAAACGAGCGGTCTGGCCGCTGGCGAGACTTGTGTTGGTCGGCGTCACGTCGATCGCCACCAGAGTCGCAGCGGTAACGTTGAATGAAGTTGAGCCGGTCATTCTTCGCAGGGAGGCGATGATCGTTGTAGAGCCGGGGCCGACCGCGGTCGCGAGACCCGTGTTCGTGATCGAGGCCGCGGCTGAGTTCGCAGACCTCCAGGTCACCTGAGACGAAAGGTCCCGTTTCGACCCGTCCGTGAACACGCCGGTCGCCGTGAACTGACTCGACAAGCCCATTGCGGCGCTGCTATCGGGTGGGCCCACAGCGATGGCGGTGAGCTCAACGGGCAGCGGTGCGCTGGATGAGGAGGACTCGGACGACCAACCACACGCCGCGAGCACGCTGATGATGCCCGAGAGAATCAGCGCGCACACCGACCTGCATGTAATAAGGTAAGCGCTGCCGGAGCGCGTTGCACGTAGGAGGATCATTCATTGACTCCACGGTTGACTGCGGCCTGCTCTGCTTCATTGCAGGCGTACAAAGTTTAGGGAAAACCCCTACGGCCAATCCGTGATCTGCCCGGCAACCACGCGGGCGAGTAACGAGCGGTGGTTCACTGTGAGGAGAGCTTCGGAAGTATTATGTCGCGAATCCAAGAGTATTCCCGCGGCGACCACGGCATCAGGCCCGATGATGGCCTCGCCGGACCCGTCATTGGCAAATGCCAGAAAAATCCTGCAGAAGTGCGCGGCGGTGCATACGCTCCGTATCTGGTAGAGAACTGGACGAGAATTCGCCGCCGTTCGCCAGATGACCGTGGGCTGGACATCTACGACGTTCTATCGACTTGGAATCCGTATGTTGTGGTCCTGATGACTGCGCGTCTTCAGGTAACCGGGAGGTAACCAACCGTTAACTGCTCTCCGCAATTACGAGCATGAGTTTCGGCTCGATCCCTGCAATCAAACCAAAGTCCCGATCACGATGCAGAAGTGGTATGCCGCTAACGATAGCGTGCGTCGCTATAAGGCAATCGTTGGAACGTGGAGTTACGCCAGCCCATCGGCAACGCGCGTACAAGTGGGCGGCGCTGCGCGCGGCCTCTCGGATATCGGGCGCAATCAGCATCGGCAACTCGCCAAGCACCCGATCCCAGCGGTCGAATCGCTCAGGGCTGTCTGCACCCTGAAGAACCTCCTGCAAGATTGGCGGCGCCAGCCGAACGGGGCGTCCCTGTTTGAGGGCTTCGCTGAGCAACTCAACCTCAACGAGCATGTCACCGCGTAAGTACGCGATCCAAACCGATGAGTCGACAAGCATCTTACGTTACGGGACGGGCTCGCTGCCTTCGGATCGTAGCCTTCGGCGACGCCGCCCGTGTCGCGCAGTGCGAGAACACCGGAGTAGTCGCGGCTTCTCACGTAGTGCTCGAGCGCCACATGGGTGAGCGGGACGGGGGATAAATGAAAGTGATCGGCAGTACCGCGCGCCCGTTTGCTGCATGGCAGCAATGAGGGCGCTTCGAATTCCGGCCGCTCCCGGCGCTGCTAAAGGCGGTTCTAGGTCCCTCATCACCGCGTCGGCGACCGCATCTCGGTTTTAGAGCGAGTGCCTTAGTAGCATTTGCCGAACCCGAGTGAACAGGTCATTGGGAGAGCGGTATTAGTCCCCTTCGCTTGCGCGCGCCGTCATTGAATTTGCGTTGGGGCATCGGCGCGCGCTTGAGCGTTGCCTTTGTGGCGGTCGCGGGTCTCGCGGTCGCCGCAAATCTGCTGATAGAGCACGAGATATTGGTCATTCGCACGCGTGTGGTGCGCATTGCTGTGCCTACATCAGCGTCTCGGGCGCTGGAGGAGCAGGAAGCCGGCAGCGCCAGGTCGCTGATCGCCGCAATCGACCGTTATAAAGGTGCGGTACTCGGTCGCTTAGACATCCAGAATGACGCAAGCGATACACAGTTGTCGACCGCGGTCAGAGACTTGGAGCGGGAGACGCGGGCCTATACCTCGCAACGCAGCTCGGTAGCGGCGGGCGCCGCCCTGGAGAAGCTGCGCGCGCGACTCATGGTGTACCGCTCCTTCGGTGATGAACTGGTGCGCGCCGCCGAGAGTCGGGAGCAGGTTCTCAAGGAATTCTGGGAACGTTTCGAAGCACTGGATGCACGCACCAAGGCGTCGCTCGGCAGGTCCTGGAAGATCTTTGGCCGTGTGGTCTTTGCTCGCCAGTCTGTAGTTGATCTGAACTCGAGACTCGACGAAATCCGTCGAGATTTTGCGAGCTTGCCGAGTACGGGTCCTTATGACCAAGGTGCACTGGATGCGGTAATCGCAAGCGAGGCGGCTCTCCGGGCCGGCTTGCAGAAAAACGAATTGGCTTTGACGCGTTCTCAGGGCAGGACCTGGTTCACACAGACACAGGCAGATTTGGCGCAGATCAAGGCGCTGCAGGACTTGCTGATTTTAATTGATTCGCAGCGCCGCACTGCGGTCGAGAGTTTTGCTATCGAGTCGCTCGGCTTGACGACATTGGTTGGCGCCACGAAAGCGGCGGCCCTTAAACAAGGATCTAACTCCACTGCGCCGGCCGACCCGCTCAGTGTCACCGAAACCACTTCAACTGCTGCGGCCAAGCCCGCGGACGTGTCGCTGATCTTCTGGGTCAGCGCGGGGGTGTTGCTGTTGCTGCTGTGGATATCGATTCACACCGTGATGAGCGTGATTGTGCCGGTGCGCCGAATGAGAGCCGCGACGCGGCGGCTCGCCGCTGGCGCCGCCGGCGGGCAAATTGAGCGCGGCGGAATCCGCGAGCTGGATGACCTTGCGGTTTCCTTCAATCAGATGGCTGAGCAGCTGGCCCGCGCCCAGGCGATAACGCGAAGCAATCAGGAGCAGCTGGAAGCGAAGGTCGACTTGCGCACGCGCGAGCTGCAGCACCTCGCCGAGCATGATCCGCTCACCCAGTTGCCGAACCGGCGCCAGTTGTTCACGTATCTGAACGCCGCCATCGCGCGGGCTGAGGCGAGTGGTTCCAGTGTCGTTGTATTCTTCGTCGACCTCGATAACTTCAAAAACATCAACGATAGCGTGGGCCATGCTTTCGGTGATCGCGTACTCGGCGCAATCGCGGAGCGCTTGCGGACAAGGGCCGGCCCCGCTGGCTTTGCGGCGCGTCTCGGCGGCGACGAATTCACCATTGTGTGCGAGGGCGCTGTTGACCTGGATGGGGTGAGTAGAATCGGCTGGGATCTGGTACATGCATTTCAGCAACCGGTCGGCGTCGACGGCCGCGATCTTATGATCAGCATCAGCGTGGGCGCCGGATTGTATCCCGATCACGGACGAGACGCCGAGGCGCTTCTGCGCGCGGCGGACGCCGCACTGTTTCGTGCCAAGGCCCTGGGACGCAGCCAACTTAGCGTGTTCAGCCCGGCGCTTTTAGAGGCGGCCTCGGCCAAGTTCAGTACCGAACAAGGATTGCGCTACGCCTTGGAACGGGGTGAGTTCGAACTGGTGTTCCAACCGGAGGTCAATGCCAGGACGCTGGGCGCCGGCCTCGTCGAAGCATTGGTACGATGGCGTCTGCCCGATGGACGCCTTGCATCGCCTGCTGAGTTTCTGGCGATTGCGGAGGAATCCGGACTCATCTTGGAAATCAGCGACTGGGTGCTTCGCTCCGCGATCGAAACTGCTTCAGATTGGCACCATGGAGAATGGCCGGAGGCCCGAGTTGCCATCAACCTATCCTCACGCCAGCTGCTTGATACGCGCTTTGTCGGTCACATGATGGGACTGTTGCTCGAGCATCGTTTGCCGGCGCAGTGTATCGAGATTGAGCTGACGGAAAACGTGCTGCAGACTGGTACGACCACCATTGAAGTACTGCGACAATTGCGGAGCCACGGCGTCGCCATTGCGCTCGACGATTTCGGTACCGGATACTCCACGCTCGCCTCGCTCGAGCAATTGCCGCTGAGTCGGGTGAAGCTCGATCGCACGCTGATAGCCAGCATTCACACCAGCGCCCGGTCGGCGGCGATCGCCAGGGCTCTGGTAGGGCTCTGCCACGGCATCGGCCTTGAAGTAACGGCTGAAGGCATCGAATGCCCAGAACAGCTCGCGTTGCTGAGAGATCTAACCCCGATTCATCTACAGGGATATCTGCTCGCGCGGCCGCTGTCCGCAGAAAAACTTTTGCCGGCCGTTGCGGCGCTGCCTGGTCATATGGCCTCGCTCCTTCGAATCTCGCGCGCCGGCACCACTCTTGACGCGCCGCCCGGGGAGCATACGGTGACGCATCTGCGGGCGCGCAAGGGAAAATAGTTGCCGACTTACCCGCTTCGGGTCCGATAGAATGGTACCGGCCGCGCCGCATATCGTTGTCAACGGAGCAATCGTGAGGCTGATGATTTTCACCGTTTTTCTTTTGGCGTCCGGAATGACGCAGGCCGCAGACTGGTTCTCCCTGGGAAAGTCGGCCGACGGCGATTCAGAAACCTACGTGGATCGCGAAACCATCACGGTAATTGGCAACCTCAGAAGCGCCTTGTTCAGATATGTTCCGAAACACCACCTTGATATGTACAAGAAGGAATGGATTGAAAGGTCCGAACAGTTCAGCGAGTACGATTGCAAGAAAAACTCCGTACATGCCATGACACTCGACATCTACCTCGAAGGTGGGCACAAGCATACGGTGGTTCTGCCGGAGGCGTGGGGGTCGGTGATGGCGCCGTGGGACCAGGTGGCGCTGACCTATCTATGTGCCTGGCAGGGGGATTTCGACTCGAAGGGGTAGCCGGAGATGGAGGCCTAAATAGAAAGAGGGCCTCACTTCGGTCGAGGCCCTCTGGAGTTGCGCGGCGGACCATTGAAGTTGAGTCAATTGGGCCTTGCGCGTGTTCGTGAAACAAGACCGTGCCTCCGCTCGACATTTACGGCCATATCAGAACTTGGCCTGGATGTGCGCGTAGATGTAACGGCCCATGGTGTCGTAGGTTCCGACCCAGGTGTTGTCGTTGCAGGAGGTATTCGGACAGTCCGAATAGTTGCCGTTCGCGACCACCGGTGGCGCCTTGTCGGCGATGTTGTTCACGCCCAATCGCAAGTTGACGGCGGTGCCGATCGGGATCGACGCCGAGAAATCCAGGTAGGTGTAGCCGCCAATGTGCGAGTCGGACGCCAGATACGTCTGCGAGAGCTGCGGATCCGAGCTGGTCCGGTCGGAATTCGAGGGTCCGATGTACCGCCACCGCAACGTCATATCAAGACCCCACCACGGCGTGGCCCAAGTGGTTCCGAACACATGGCGCCACTTTGGGATTGGCGCACCGCAGGTGGTTCCGTAATACCCCACGCAGTCAAAGGATGCGCTCGTAGGCAGCGGCTGGGTATCGAAGCTATTGGTGTAGGTGCCAGCCAGGTTGAAGGTCAGCTTGCCCAGGGCACCGATGTCGTACAGGTAATGGGATTCAACATCGACACCTTTCGTGGATACGGTTCCGATATTCACCTCGTCCGCATTCACGAAATCGGTATTGTTGAACCACAAAGACCCGGTGCCCGCGCCGCGATGAATCAGAGCGCACAGCGACGCTAATCCCGTAAAGCCGCAATTATTGACGATCGTGTTCGAAGTCAACGATGTGATCGTGTTCTGGATCTTGATGTCGTAGTAGTCGACGGATGCGACAAAGTTCGGCAGGAAGCTCGGCTGAAACACGAAGCCCGCCGTGTAGGTGTCGGCCTTTTCCGGCGTGAGGTTCTGATTGCCGCCGACCGATGTGTTGATCTGCGCCGCCGGGTTCGCGAGGATGTGGCCGAACTCTGCCGGCGTCACGCCGGTGTTTTCGCAGAATGCCAGCGTGTGGCCGTTCACCAAACCACCGACCGCCGCCCCCCAGCAAGGATCGGCCGTACCGCCGGCGCCGATGGTGGCAGGGGCGTATAGCTCTTCGATGCTGGGCGCGCGAATCGCACGGTTGTAGCCGCCGCGCAGGCGGATGTCCCGGATCGGTGCCCACTCGAGGCCAAACTTGTAGGTGTTGGTATCGAAACCGTCGGTATAGCTCGAGTAGCGGTAGCCGGCATTTGCCGACAGCGCATACGCGCCGGGCTTGTCATCCATGATGGGCAGCGTCATTTCGGTGAATGCTTCGCCGACACGGAATTGGCCGTCGATGGGCCTTATCGCGCCGGCGCCGCCGGAATTCAAACCATTTTCGAAAATGTAATCAGGACTAAGAATGTATTTCTCTTCCCGCCACTCGGCGCCGAGGTTGACGATCAAGCCGCTGGAAGCGGTCGGTATCTGGATGCCGTACTTGCCGAGATCGCCTGTCACGTCGACGTGAGCGATATATTCCGTCTCCGTAATCGCATAGGTCGAGGGAACCTGCAGGTAGGCGAGCTGCGCCGCGGTCACTCCGCCGGGCTGATAGATGTTCCACGGTACGCACTTGGTGTCCGAACCATTGAGCACCGACTGGCAAACCGGCGCGCCAGCCGGCAGAGCCGCTATCCCGCCCACCGCCGGGTTGGGGACGACATTGAGCGCATTGTTGATCTGGGTGGTGCCGAGGTAGTCGCCTTGATCGTCATTCACCTGCGTAATCGTCACCTGGGCGTAGGCATCGTAGCTCCAAGGCTCGGCGATCTTGCCCTTGACCCCGAGCACTTCGCGGAAATTGTTCGAGGAGTAATTGTCGAGGCGCGGACCGCTCTCGACGCTGCGGCGGGCGAGATACAACAGGATATTGTTACCCGTCACGTTCGGATTGGGGGAGACGCCACCCGGTCCATAGGTGGCCTGGTTCGCCGCGATGTTGCCCGGCGTGCATAGGACGCCCATTTCTTGCGCGCTCAGCAGCGGATTGGCGCAGCTGATCACCGGAGTCAGGAACGCAAAGGCGCCGCTGGGTCCGTACGCCGCCTGCGAGGTATTGCGCGCGAACATGAACTCCGAGTACACATTCGCATAATCGCTGACATCGTAGTTCAAGAATGCGCCCGCCGTGTAGCGGTCCGCCTGGCGCTGCAGGTAGCTCAGGGCACCATAGTTGTAGGAGTCCGCCGCGGTGTAAGGAGCAAATGCTCCTCCTGGAACGTTTTTCGCCACGGTCACATCGGCCAGGGTGGAAAAATTGCTGGCGCCGACCTTGCCCAATTCCAGGAAGCGACCGGTGGCACTCGAACTCGAGCCGCCGCACATCAGGCCGCCGGGTCCCGGCAGCTTGCTCGGCGTGTTGAGCGTACAACCCGCGTAGTCGTACTGGTAGCCTACCGCGGGTGAGCTGTTCAAGTAGGTGAAATACACCGTGGCATTGCCCTTGCCGTCGGCAAAGTTCGAGCCGGCGAGGAAGGAAGCACTGCGATTGGCACCGGCGTTGGTGGTGCTCGGGGGTAGCGGGTCACCCTGCGCGGCCAAAAGGCCGAGATATTGCTGGTTGTCATTCTTGTAGCTGTTGTAGCCGTAGTCCGCGTCCAAGCGCACGCCCTGGAAATGCGTGTCCATCACGAAGTTGACCACGCCGGCCACGGCATCGGCGCCGTACACCGCGGATGCGCCGCCGGTCAGCACGTCGACGCGTTGAATCATGGCCGCGGGAATCTGGTTGATGTCGGCGCTCGCCGAAGTGCCCAGGCCGCCGCCCGGGGCCATGCGCCTGCCGTCAATCAGCACCAAGGTGCGTTGCGAGCCCAAGCCGCGCAAACTGACCGTGGCCGTGCCATTCGAACTGATCGATTGGCCGGAGCCGAATTCCGCGACCACCTGCGGCAGATTGTTCAGCAAGTCCTCGGTGCGCACCAGGCCGGTCTGCGCGATCTCGAGCGCCGTGACGCTCACAATCGGGCTGATCGAAACATCGTTCGGATTTTGCTGAATGCGCGATCCGGTCACGACGACTTCTTGCAATTCCGGTGCCGGCTCGGTGGAGGCCGCCGCGGTCTGCGAAAATGCGGCCGGTGCCGCCGCAGTGGCGCCTGCCATTGCGATGGCGGCGCGGATTGCATACTGCAATTTGCGATTATTCCCCATTTGCTGCTCCCATAAAGTTCAAAGTGGTTACATGTCGCGCCCTTCAAAGATGGATATTTCGCGACCACGCGTGCGACATGCGGCCTTCGGATCGAACGGCTGCAGTTAGAATAAGCGCGCCAATTCCCATCACGTGAAAATGTGACGAACCTACGAAGTTCGATGATGAACGGTGCTTGAGCGGGACGAGCCCGACATGCGCGGATTACGGAATCAACCTCGTAGCGGCAGCGACACGCGGTTTTTCCGTGACGATATCCGCAGCGTGACTACCGCGGTATTGCAAAATCATGGGGATATTATTGTGGTACCAGCGAATGGTCACAAAGCGGATCTGGAGGATACCAAGGGATGTGCCTAGACTCGCATGCGTGGCATTGAACAATTCGGGTTTTGCTTGGGCGCCACACGCAGCAATTCGAGTACCAGGCAGAATGTGGAAGGGGGTCACCCAGCGAGGTGGCCTGCGGGACAAAATGCCCAGTTGGTTACGACAACATGTTTCGGCGCCCGGTGTGGGCGGCGCCAACATTTACCTGCGCCCGGTGGCAGTGCCGCCATGAGAGCGCTGATTGTGGACGACGAGGCGTACAGCCGCGAGGCGCTTCGGGACCTGTGCGAAGCCGACGAAAGCCTCAATGAGGTCGCGGTGGCTGGATGTGGCGCGACAGCCATTAAAATGATCCGCGCCGCACGACCCGATCTGCTGTTACTCGATGTCGAGCTGAGCGATATGACCGGATTCGATGTCTTACGGTCCCTGAACCTTGCGGGTCGGCCTCAGGTCATCATGGTCAGCGCGCACGAGGAGCACGCCGTTGAAGCGTTGCGCGTCGGTGCGGTGGACTACCTCATGAAACCTGTCACTGCCGATCGGTTCGCCACTGCGATCGAGAAGGTTCGTGAGCGGCGCAAATCAGCGTGCACCGCGCCAGGAGGCGATAACTTTGCCGCTTCGACGCAAAATCTACTCTCGACGCATAACGCGCGCCGCAGACCGCCAACGCGCTTGATCGGTGAAAACGCGTGCCGGGACCGGCTGTACTTTATTGCAGTCGACGATGTGGACTACATCGAAGCCTACGGTAACTATGTACTGATCCATGTTGGAAATCAGAAATATGTCCGCCGCGACACGCTGAAGCGGGTGGCCTTCGAACTGCGAGACCAGGAGTTTGAGTGGATTCGGCGATCAACGTTGATCAATCTTGCGCGAGTCGTGTTTGCCGAGAAACTCAGCCACGGTGCGCTGGCGTTCACGCTGGCCTCTGGCACCCGGTTGGTGTCGAGGACCGGGATCAGGCTCGGGGTGACGCTCGGACGCCGCCGCGTAAAGAACGTCGTGTAAGTGGCGATGACGCCGGGCCGCTGAACGCTCGCGGTCGTAAGCAGCTCATGTAATGATTCCAATGATGTTCATAAGCTGATGATTATCAATAGAGTTTACTGCAGGGATTTGCCTATTCCCGCAAGATTGTAGCCCGACGCCCGCTACGGCTTTCTCGCGGCTGCGGTTTCAATCGCCAGCGCAATCTTCACGGCGGTTTCGGCGATCTCCGTGATTCTGGCTGCAACCAGCCCGCTGAACTTGTCGTAATGAGCCGCTGCCATTCCGCCGGCGATACTGGCGGCTGCCTGAATGAGCTGTGCTTGTTCCATCTTGTCCTCTTCGCTTGATTGATTGACGCCTTCAGCCTTACACCATACAGCGTTGGCCGCTCGTCGGCCGCGTGACATAACGCTATTCAGCCTGCGACGGGCGGCTTGATTTCGCCTTGTTGCTGTTGCCCGGAACCAAGGATCGCACGAACATCTTGGTGGGGACTAGATGAGAGACACGCTCAAAATCTTTCTGGCGAAGTGGCGCCTTGATGATACGGGGGCGGTGAAGCCGTTCCTACTGCCGGCCCAGGATGGCGGCAATCTCGCCAAAATGCTCAGCGAGCGTCAAGCGGGTTTTTCCTACGTCTATGAAGAAGAATCTCGCATTGGCCGATTCATCGCGAGCGATGGCGCCACCGTGATGGGTTTCAAAGTCATCGGCGTCTCGCGCCAGGAAGCTGCATCGATCGCTTCGGAGTGCAAGCATATTGAGATTTGGGACATGTACGAATTTCGCAAGGCGGCGGACCGAGCGCTGGGGGCATCGAGCAACATTTAACGCGATCGCCGGCTCCTTATCCTTGCAAACAATCTCAGCCCGCCCAGACCACGCCGTGCTTTCCTGCCCACCCTTGCGCCTGTTCCAACTCATAGGCCAGAGCATAGAGTAGGCCTTCATTGCCCTTGGCGGCCGCAAATTGGCTGCCGATCGGCAGTCCGTCCTTACTCCAACCAAGCGGCACCGACATCGCAGGCGTGCCGGCCACATTGTGGAGCGGTGTATAGGCTACATAGTTGGTGATGCGCTCGTAGAGCGTGGCGAATGGAACGCTGGGTGCCTGTTCGCCGAGCTTCGGCGGCGTGCTGGACAGCACAGGCGTGAGCCAGGCGTCATACTGCAACATGAATGCGTCTGTCGCCGCCTCAACTTCCTTGAAGTATGCGAGGCTGGTGGCCAACGCATCCTTGGGCTGCTTCGCGAAAAAATCTGCGAGGCCGAGCGTCCATGGCTCGAGAACCTCTTCGGGCTTGAGCTTGAGGCTGGTCGCAAGCTGAACAAGTTGTGCGGGTACGGACGCCCACACCGTCAGGAAGGCGTCGATGAATTCCTGGCCGCTGATCGGATTCTTCACCTCGATGATCTCGTGTCCCAAACCCTTGCAGAGTTTGGCGGTGGCCTCGATGCTGGCTCTTACATCGTCATGCGGCTGCTTGCCCGAGTAGCTGAGGGTCGAAAACGCGATCTTCAAGCGCTTCTTCGAAGGTCCGCGCACGAAACCGGTCGGTGCGAACCGGGCGTGCGGGGAATTATCCTCGGACAGCGAAAACACCATCGCGCTGTCGCGCACGCTGCGGCTGACGCAGTTTTCCACCGCGATGTCGCCGGGCATCTTCTCTTTGTCGCCGAAATTCATGCGCCCGCGCGACGGCTTCATGCCGAACACTCCGCAGCAGGATGCCGGAATACGGATCGAGCCGCCGCCGTCGGATGCGTGCGCGACCGGCAACATTCCTGATGCGACGGCCGCCGCCGCGCCGCCGGAGGATCCGCCGGTTGAGTAGTCGAGATTCCACGGGTTGTGGCACGCGCCAAGCAGCATGCTTTCCGTCGACGCCATCAAACCGAATTCCGGTGTGTTGGTTTTACCGACGACGATCATGCCGGCATCGATTGCCTTCTGCGGCAACAAGCTGGTTTCGGTACCGATATGCTTGGCCATCAGGCGCGAGCCGGATGTCGCTATCTCGCCCTTGATATCGTTCAGATCCTTGATGAGATAGGGCATGCCGGACAGCGGACTGGCCGGCAGCGCGGTCCGCGCCTGCTTGCGTGCCTGGTCGAAGTACTCGGCGACCACCGCGTTGAGCTTTGGGTTGGCGGTCTCGATGCGAGCGATGGCGGCTTCGACCAATTCCAGCGACGTGATTTTCTTTTCTCGAATCAGCGCCGCTTGCCCGACAGCGTCGATGCCGGAAAAAGCATCCTTGGCGAACGCGAATCTCGGCTTCAGCAGTCCGGCAGCGAAGGCAGTTGCCACGCCTAAGCCCACGAAGGCGCGGCGGTTGATCGGCATGTTCATTGTGTTCCCCAAACGAATTTTGTGCGCCGAGCATAATGCAATCGGACGCGCGGCAGGGCGGTAATATGCATTCGCGATGCGCGCGCCTCCGATGCTATGATTGGATCCGCAGAGCCCGCTCGCGAAATAACGAAAGGGGAGACGTCATGGAAATCGCGCACAAGTCCATGCTGACGCTCGCGGCTGCGGCCAGTATGTTTTCCATGCCGGCGCTCGGGCATCATTCTTTCGCGGCGGAATTTGACCACAACAAGCCCGTTACGCTGGAAGGCGTGGTGACCAAAGTCGAATGGTATAACCCGCATACCCGGTTATACCTGGACGTGACGGATGCGTCGGGCAATGTAGTCAAATGGGAACTGGAGATGGCCAGCCCCAATAGCCTCATGCGCCTCGGCTGGTCGCGGCACACGCTTCAGGGTGGTGAGAAGGTCACGGTAAAGGGATTTTTGGCCAAAGACGGTTCCAATCTGGCAAACGCTGCCAGCGTCATGATGGCCGATGGGAAATTGGTTCTTTCAGCGGGTTCTTCGGCCGGCGACAACCCGACGTATTAGTTTTAGGGCAGCCTACTTCCGAACAGCTTTGAAATTGCCTTCGACGGACTGGAGGACGACGCTGGTTGCCGCCCCAGAATCGTTTTTGTCGAATACCAAATTGAAGCCGGCGGGCGCCGAGAACTCCGTTTCTGACAAGGATATGAGCGGCGTGGACGGGAAAGCCCCGCCCAGGACCAATTGGTTCCCGTTTACGCTGAAGATCCAGTTTTGAAGTTTGCCGCTGGTTGGACTCTTGAATTCATAGGTACCGACGTACTTGGAGAGAGTCTCGGGGGCGACTTTCACGCTTTTGACATCGGAAGCCTTGCCCACGAGGTGCACACGATCTCTTTCATTTTCGTTGCAAACATATTCGAGTAGCTCATGGTCGGGGTCCAATTCAAGCTTCACGGGCACAGTCCATGGCTCGAGGAACGCGCCTGGGTCAACAAAAGTCCTCGTAATCTGCATATGACCGTAGTCGCTGCGGTGCAAACGCTCCGTGACGCGCAGCGCCTCGGTGTGGGGACGGCCGTCATCATCCAGCCAGGTCCGGTCGTTGAATCCAGCGGTGACGATCACGAGGGTGTCCCGCTCCCAGTGCCCCACTGAATAGCCCATCCAGTCCGGGTTGGGGTCTACGGGGAGGTCCCTGCCGTCCAAAAAGATTTCGCGGTACAACGTTCCCTCCCACAGCATCAACAAAAGATCGCGGGTCTGAACAACTCTGCCGACCCCCATATCGACTACCGGCCCCGGCGGCAGACACAGCGTGCTGGGGGAATCTCTGCCGAGGGTCTCCTTGCGCTGTTCGGTCAATGCCGCCGCCCAGGGTTGAAGCTTCACGGTATCTTGAGCTCGGCTGGTCTCGTCGAATCCGGCGGCATCCGCTCGCCATACACCGGAGAAGTCCGGCTTGCCGTCCGCCATGTGCGGTGCGGGAGCCGATAGATCAGGCTTGCCGTCTGCGGTGCGCGGGATGCCGGGGGTTTTATAATTCAGCCACTGCGCTGCGGCGGGCGTTGCGGTGAATGCAATAAGGAGCGAGGCGGTAATGGCAAGGCGCTGGGGTAATTTGGTTGTGCGCGGGATTCCAGGGCTCATGTTACTGTCCTGTTTGATTGGGACGAGGCCGATCCTGCCGGTGGGAACGAACGTACCATTATAGTATTTCGGCAACCTATCGCACAGCAGCCCTGACCAATGCGATACTCGGGTAAATCTGCAGAAGGTTTTGCATGGTCAAAGTCACTTTCATCGATTTCGCAGGGGCAACACACCCGGTCGAGGTGCCCTCGGGCACAACGCTGATGCGGGCCGCCACCGACAACCGAGTGCCGGGAATCGACGGCGACTGCGGGGGCAACTGTGCCTGTGCCACCTGCCATGTGTATGTCGATCCGGATTGGTCCGAGCGTGCCGGAGCCCGTACTGCGATGGAAGAAGAGATGCTCAACCTGGTGGCCGAGCCACGCGAAAGCTCGCGCCTCGCCTGCCAGATCACGCTGACCGACGCTCTACATGGTCTTGTCGTCAGGACGCCTGAAGCTCAGCATTGAGCCGTCGCGTCGATTAGGAGATACATCGTGAATGCCATTGTCTCGCATGAATCAGCCGACATCCGCGCGGCAGCACGCGCCCGCGTTGCGGCGCTGCCGCTCGAACACCTGAACCCGGCCGATGCGCAGGAATTCGTCGATGATACCGTCGGCTACATCTTCGAGCGTCTGCGCCGCGAGGATCCGGTTCACCGCTCGCACAGCCCGATACCGGGCATGGACACTTACTGGTCGGTAACGCGCTATCAGGACATCATGAAGGTCGATACCAACCACGCCATCTATTCGTCCGAAAACGGGATCACGTTGATGGATTTCCCGCCCGACGATGAACAGAAGCTGCGGATGTTCATTGCCATGGATCCCCCCAAGCATGACGAGCAGCGCAAGACGGTAAACTCGATCGTCGCGCCCGCGAATCTCAGTAATTGGCAGGATCTGATCCGCGAGCGTACCGTCAAGGTGCTCGACAGCCTGCCGCGCAATCAAACCTTCAACTGGGTGGACCTGGTCTCGATCGAGCTCACTACTTACATGCTCGCGACCCTGTTCGATTTTCCACTCGAGGACCGCCGTCTGTTGACGCACTGGTCCGACATGGCCACGGCCAACAAACTCACCAATCCGGAGGCGCCCGAACCCGAGGTGCGCATGGCCGAGTTGCGCAAGATGCTGGAGTATTTCACGCGGCTGTGGAACGAGCGCATCAACGCGCCACCGCGTACCGACCTGGTGTCCATGCTGGCCCATGGCCCTGCGACCAGAAACATGGGTCCGATGGAGTACATGGGCAACCTGGTGTTGTTGATCGTGGGCGGCAATGACACCACGCGCAATTCAATGACCGGCGGACTATTGGCTTTGCACGACAATCCGCAGGAGATGGCCAAGTTGCGCGCCAATCCTGCACTTATCGACAGCCTGGTACCCGAAATCATCCGTTGGCAGACACCCTTGGCCTACATGCGGCGAACGGCGCTGGCCGACACGGAATTGGCTGGTAAGCAGATCAAGAAGGGCGACAAGCTGGCGATGTGGTACCTGTCGGGCAACCGCGACGAAACGGCAATACGTGAGCCGCACCGCTTCATCATTGATCGCGAGCGACCGCGCCAGCACCTGTCCTTTGGTTTCGGCATCCACCGCTGCGTCGGCAACCGGCTGGCCGAGCTGCAACTGAAAATTCTCTGGGAGGAAATCCTGCGCCGATTCAAGGTCATCGAGGTCGTGGGCGAACCCACGCGCATTCGATCCTCCTTTGTGCGCGGGTTCAGCCATCTTCCGGTACGGATTCCTGCCTGACACATGAGATCGATGCCGCTTATTTTGCTGGCATCAATGCTCGGAATACCTGCGGGCGCGCTGGGACAATCCACGGCGGATGAACAGACGATCCGGGCATTGCCCAAGGACTTCTGCGCGGCGTGGGCCAAACACGACGGCCATGCACTCGCCAGCATCATGGCGGATGACGTCGATTTCGTCACTGTGGCCACGACTTATCTGCACGGCAAAGAGGACGTCGAAAAATTTCATGTTCGCTTGCTGAGTGGGCGCTTCAAGGACTCAACGATCACTCCCATCGACATCACCGCTCGTTTTCTGCGGCCAGACATGAGCGTCGTTCACTGGAGCTGGAAGATCGAGGGGGACAAAAATGCCGACGGCACGCCGCGTGAACCGCGCTATGGAATGATGACCCTGGTTGCGGAAAAGCAGCATGGCACCTGGCGGGTCATCGTGGGTCAAAATACCAACGCCATCCTTGGCGTACCGCCAGAGTTGCAGGACATCAAGCCTCCCATCGCGATTCCAGGAACCGTGCCGGGCAAGTGAGGTTCCCGACGCGGGGCCGCGCGTCGTCACAAATGTGCGAGGCTCGATAACAGGGTAGGGATTGCCCGCCAGTGTGCGCGATTGATCGACAGGTTCGCGAGAGATGCCATGGCTTCCCAGCCGGCGGTTCCGCCCTCTGAATTGAGCCATTTTTGGCCAATCTTCACCGGGTCAAGAAACTCATAGCGCAGAAAAGTTTGATCATAGATCCAGAACTCGTTGCGGTCATCGGCGTAGAAGCCGCGCACGTGCTGAAATCGTTGCAGCGGGCCCGTGACGGTGAAAGCAATGCCGACTTCCTCGGACCATTCACGCTTTATTGCTGCATCGAGCGTCTCGCCCGCTTCGATGCCGCCGCCGGGAAGTTCCGGCACATCGGGAGCGCAGGCCTCGGCTGTCAGCAGGATTGCGTTTTCATTGATGGCGACCGCCAGCGCAAAAACGCCGCGGCGCGGTTTTATGATTGATCGCGCATCGGGAACCACAACAGCGCCACGCCGATCGTAGAAAACCGTCGGCCGGGTATATATGCAATCTGATTCAGGCGACATGCGAAAATTCAGTTTGACGGATTCGATCCGGGCCGGACTAGCGTATCAATTCCAGCGCTCGATTCCGTATTCGCTCGACGGCTGATGGTTGGCCGCTGTCCGGCAGGTCGCTGTCGGTGTTGAACGCCGCCACTATGCCGACCCCGGTGGCGGGATTGAGGTAGAGAAATGCCTGAAACCCTGCCTGCCATCCCGTGTGTCCGACGAGCGTGGAATTGCCACGGCGCACGCTGAAGAATGACAGCCCCATCGACTCATCGCTTTTGACCGGGTAGAGCGGCTGCCACATCTCCGCCAATGTTTTGTGCTTGAGCACCGTGTCGTAGAGCCTTTCGGTCTCGGGATTGCCGTGCGTCGCATGGGTCAGGTATGCCAGATATGTCACAAAATCGCTGAGCGGCGCATTCCAGCCACCGTTCGGTATGGTGATGCCCGGATCGAAATCGGCACCGTTGTCCGCGACCAGTTCCAGGCCCGTGGCATCTTTGCGGCGGGTGTAATTGTGCGAGCGATCTGCCGCGAGATAGTAGGGAGTCACTCCGAAATAACTTCGCGTCAGGCCCAGTGGATTGAAGATGTTCTTCTGAATGTAGGTTTCCCACGGGTCGCCGCTCAGCTGCTCGATGACACGCGCAAGATAGATGAACGCCGGATTGGAATAGCTGAAGCGCGAACCCGGCTCGAAAGCCACCTCTTGGTACGGCATCATCGC
>Ga0210394_10002892_pt1 | contig 22705 bp, 22 predicted proteins | sample IncBWC12MmetaG_FD_160121 | JGI IMG/M metagenome (GOLD analysis project Ga0210394, IMG submission 160121) | Forest soil microbial communities from Barre Woods Harvard Forest LTER site, Petersham, Massachusetts, United States - Inc-BW-C-12-M | ecosystem: Environmental > Terrestrial > Soil >... | reverse complement strand
ATCCTGGGCCCTCGACGAGGCAAGTACTCCGTCGAAGGTATGCCCACCGCGATTCCGGGTCATAGCGCCGTCATCGTTTTGTTCGGCTGCCTGCTGGCTCTTGTCGGCTGGCTGGGACTCAATTCCGCTGGCGCCATCCTCTTTACCGGAAGTGAGCCGGGGCGTGCGGTGCTGATCGCCATCAATACGACCCTCGCGGCGGGCTCCGCAGGCTTGACGGCATTGTTGATCACGCACCTTCGATTTGGCAGGCCCGACGTTTCGCTTACCGCCAACGGATGGGTCGGTGGTCTCGCCGCGAGTAGCGCTGCCTGCGTCTTTGTCGCTCCCGCTGCCGCGGTGCTGATCGGTCTGGTCGCCGGAGCGCTGACCACTCTCTCCGTGGAATGGTTCGAATTGCGCATGGGCATCGACGACCCGGGCGGCGCGATCTCCGTGCACGCCGTGGGCGGCCTTTGGGGGCTACTGTCGGTGGCCTTCTTCGCTCGATTCCCTGCCCGCGTCTTGAACGTAGCTGCCGGGCCTTCGCCGACTCTCGGCGATTCGGGCCAATGGCTCGCTCAGTTAGTCGGGATTGCCACGCTCCTCGGGTTTGTCCTTCCGCTCACCTACGGCCTGAACCGTGCCCTGAATCTGGTATGCCCGTATCGCGTCGCGGCGGAAGGCGAAAGGCAGGGTCTCGATCTTTACGAACTCGGCGCGGGCGCCTATCCGGAGTTCGTCACTCACACCGACGAATTTACGCAGCGCTGAACCGAACCACAGTTGAAAACCCTCGCGACTCCACTGCAGCTTGTCAGGCCTGAACCGTGCGCTAAATCTGGTCACTCGCACGTCCCCACCGCACGTTCTGTCATCCGGGAGGGGCGGCTCTTGGAATCTGCGTGGGAACTCTTTCGTCAGTGCACCGCCGCTCGCCCCGCTTCTCTCGACCCGCCCTACTCCACGGCCACGGGGTCATTCTGAGGAACGCAGCGACGAAGAATCTCTCTGGAAATCCTATCCGGAACCATGTTCACTTCGGCATTTTAATCGGCGGACGGTCGCCGATGAGGGTTGGTTGTACGGGGACCGGGCCGTATACTTCGCGAAAGAAATGGGAGCCGCAACTCTGGGGGTAGATGGAGTTGCGGCTCCTCCCGACAATTCTGTCGTTATTCCTCCTTTCTTTTCGCTTCCGATTTGGTTAAATCCGCTGCGACCGCCTATCCCGTCCGCCGATCACCGCTTCGGTCCGAAGTACCCTATGAAAGCGACGGTCGCCGTCTGTTGGTTTTTCACCGCAAAGCCAGGAGACGGCGCTGGCAGGCCACGCTCGAAAAATGGCTTGTCGGACCAATCGTAGCGATATTCCCCGCGCCACATTAGGCCTTCGAGCAGCTTATACTCCCCCGTGAACGTGAATTCCTTCACTTGTTGGTCCGGAACCGTACTGCCATCGATTCCGGCGCCGGCCATCGCAAACCCCTGACGATCGTCAAACCACTCAATGCGAGGCGTGAATGCCCACTTGGAGGTTGGCTGGAAATGGAATGCCGCGGCTACGCCCTGCCACTTCGCCAGGCTGCCGTTCGGAAACAAGCCAAACAAGCCGAAGTTCCTGTTCTGGGCCCAGTCGTAATTGAGGTACGCGCTAAATTTGCTCGACGGCGTCACCGTCAACACCGTATCGAACAATTCGCGCCATCCCCGCCTGTCTGGATTGACCGGCCCACCGTACCAGGTCTCCATCAGCGACCACTTCGAGTAAGTAGCCATGACGTTTGCGCCGAGCGTCGCCCTGCTGTTGGCGGAAAAGTCGTTATTCCACCCGTTCACCACCTGAAAACCGCCCGTGAGGTGCTTCCCCATAGGCCAGGACGTCCGCACGCCAAAATGGAAATACGGAATGGCCCATGAGAATAGCAGCGAGCGCGAATAGTTCCAGTTGCTGTAGGATTCGATCACCTCTGCCCCGGCGCTGGTGACGAACTTGCCGAAGTCAATCTCGAATCCGTGGGCTTTCGCGGGCTTGAAGGTCACGATGGCCTGTTCTACGAATTTGTCAAAACCCGAATCCGACGTTGCAACGCCGCCGATTTGAGTGGCTGTGTCCCCGTACATGAAAGCCACGTCAAAGCCTACCGGGTCGGCCGTGTGCGACAACTCGAGCTTGAGCAAATTCAGGCTGAACGTGTTGGCTGGAATATTGAAGTTATAGAGAAAGTTCGTCTTGTCGTCCGGATGATTGGCGTTAAAGCTGTAATAACCGTCGATGGTCCCCGCAAAATCGATCGGTCCGATCGACCACGTCGGCGGAGCCGCTGCCGGAGCCGCTGCAGGCGGCGTCGCCTGCGGATCCGCGGGCGCCGCCGCGGAAGCTTGGATCGTTGGTCCGGCCGTCGAGGAGCTCGTCTGCTGTCCCGACGCCGGCAATACCACCAACAAACCCGCTAAACTTAGTCCCAGAAGGAAACACGTTGCGCGTGCCTTCAATTTGTTTCTCCTTTCAAATAGGTAGTGCTAATTGATCGTGCAATTTGGCGTTGCCACTTCAGCGATCCCCAGATCGCGTGACACGACCCTACTCGCCCCGATTCCGGAATGCCAACGCAATATTTCGATGGAACGGATATAAAAGTTTCATGAAGGTTATCTAAACGAGAAGGCTTCCAATACCGATGCAGGCGTTCAATAAGCCTTACGCGACCACGCGATTCGATTGTGTGAGAATGAACGGCGGATAAATTGTTTCTAAACGTCTGTCGGCTGACAGCACCAAGGCAAACATTCGATGAACGTTAGGCGATAAATCTGGGTTAATCTCGACTCCAGCGCATCGTGAAATTATGACCGCGTCGTTTCGCGGAGCATTTTGTCGAGTGTTTTGAGGTGGTACGAGCCGGAGGAAACTAGTTCATGAAAAAGATCGTGGCCATCCTTCAACCGTCGAAATTTGACGCCGTAAAGGCTGCTCTGATCGCGATAGGCGTGGACGGCATGACCGCCTCCGAGGCCCGCGGCTACGGACGCCAGAAAGGTCACAAGGAAGTCTTCCGCGGGCGGGAATATGTGGCCGATCTCCTCCCCAAGATCAGGTTGGAGGTTGTCATTCCCGACTCGCGTGTGGAAGAGGTAGTAAGTACGCTGACGTCAGCGGCGCGCACCGGGCGGATCGGCGACGGCAAGATTTTCATCTTCGATATCGACGACGTAATCCGAATCCGGAACGAGGAGCGCGGCGAAGCAGCCCTTTAGCCCCTGTGCCAGAACCGACACTTGGCAAGTTTCGAGCGCCGCCCCTCAGTGTTCGTTGCCACGATATCGGAGCGCCTGCGAGCGCATTCGCCCGGGGACGCCGATCTCCCGATTGGCGGCTTAAACGAACGACGGGTGACCTATGTTCAAAGCGCGCAGACCTTTCGGCGCCGACTGACCGTCCCCGATCCAAGCCCAAGGGGTCATTCCGAGCCCGCTGCGGCGGGCGTGGGAATCTGCTGTTTCCTTTCCCTCCGAGTACCACAGGCACTCTTGCTTTTGCGCCGTCCAACCCCACGAACCCCGGCGCATTTTCCCCCGGCATGAAAGAGGTATATTATTTATTTGGTATTTGGATTTGGCGTGAGAAGGAAATTCCAAGTAACGTCAGGCGGTCAAAAAGGTGCTGCGCGTAATGACGCTGAGCGGGCTGGGGATCTTCGCTATGTTCGCCACAAGCTGCGTCCAGCCTTCCATCAGCCAGGGTCGCGCCCTTTACATGGCAAATGGATGCGCTTCCTGTCACGGACCGGATGGACATGGGGACGGCCCCCTCGCGCGGAATCTTCCCGCGGACCCAATCGACTTTCGTGACGTCTCTCTGTTCAAGCGAGGGGCGACCGAAGAGGCCATCGCCAGGACTCTCCTCGAAGGGGTATCGCTGGTGCACACCGTACCGGCGCTACAACAAACCCATCACGAGCTTCTGATGCCCAAGTTCGATCACCTGACGGAGACCGAGCGACGCTCTATCGCCCTGTACGTCATCTCGTTGCGCCCGGACGCTGAACGCGGGAGGGCTCTACCGTGAGGGCAAAGCGCAACGCTGTACTTGAACGGCGCGCGTTCCTGATCCTGTCCGTTGCGGGATTGCTCTTCCCGACTGCGCTCGGCGCACAGACTGCCGCCATTGTGGCGCGCGATGCCTGGGCCCGCGTGCCCCTCCCATCCAAGACCGAGACGGCGCTTTACATGGTGGTCGAAAACCACACGGCTCAGTCCAGGACGATTGTGTCGGTCTCCAGCGACGCGGCGGCGGCGGCCGAATTGCACCAGATGACGATGATGAAGACCATGATGGTCATGACTCCGGTGAGCCAGGTCGCTCTGCCCGCCAAGGGCAAAGCGAGCTTTGACCCGAGCGGGTTCCACATCATGTTGTATGGCCTCAAAACGAGACCGGCTGTCGGCGACAAAATCACGGCCACGCTGAAACTCGACGACGGAACGACGGTGCCCGTCGAGGCGATTGTTCGTAAGTAGGAGCCCGCAACTAGGAGCAATTGATGCGCGCATGGATCGTCGCCCTGCTGGCACTCGCCAGCCTGGGTTGTCAACGGGCGCAACTACCGGTCTTGTCCGTCGGAGGAGATTTTGCGCTCACCGATTACAATAATCAGCGCTTTGAACTGTCATCGCTGCGTGGCAAGGCCGTGCTGATCTTTTTCGGATATACCTCCTGTCCTGATGTGTGTCCCACCACGCTGTCCAAGCTCTCGTCCGTATACAAACGCTTGGGGAAGGACGCTCCGCGCGTGAAGACGCTCTATATCACCGTGGATCCCGACCGCGACACTCCGGCGGTTATGAAGGCCGACCTGGGAAGCTTCGATTTGGACGCGCTGGGATTGACCGGAACGAAGCCCGAGATTGACAAGGTCGTTGCGCTTTACGGGGCCTCCTACGAAATCATCCCGACTCCGCAGTCTGCGGAGAAGTACACGGTCGCCCACAGCACCACAGTCTATGCCCTGGACCCGGCCGGTCGGACGCGAGTCTTGTTCCCCTACGACGCAACTGTGGATCAGATCGTCGAGGGCCTGAGGTCCATTCTGGTCTCCAGCACCTAGTGGTTTGGAATTGCTTCGGCCCGGCGCCGACAAATCCACAGCCTCGCTCTTTTTGCACAGGCCGATTGCCGTCACAGGTACATACCCCATGAGTAAACATTCTTGCCTGGCATGGTATAATATCCTATGAACTTGAGCAAAGGATTCGGCGGCCGGCTGGCCCCCGGAACCGGGCGGGCACCTGCGCGGCAAACGGCTCTTGAGCGGGAACCGCTCCGCCCTCTTGCGCTCGCCCAAGCTCAATTGCCGTGTTTTGAGTCCCTTGCGCACTCTTGCTCGCCCTTTTTCGCTCTTCAAAAGCCCAACATCCCTACTTTCAGTCCCTTGCGCACTCTTGCGGAAAATACCCGGGTGGGGTGGGCATGAGCTTGCCGGCACAAAGCAACGGCGTCGCCATCCGGGCCGACCAACTCCTCCGCCATTACAAGATGGGCGGCGCGATCATTCGTGCCGTGGACGGAGTCTCGCTCGAGATCCACCAGGGAGAATTCTTGGCTCTCCTGGGCGCTTCGGGATCGGGCAAATCGAGCTTGCTCAACCTGTTTGCCGGGCTCGACCATCCCACCGGGGGTTCTGTTTTTGTCCTTGGGCGCGAGCTCGGTGCCATGAACTCGCTCGATCTCTCCCGCCATCGCAATCGGACCATCGGTATGGTCTTCCAGTCGTTCAACCTCTTGCCCCGCATGACGGTGACGGAGAATGTTGAGCTGCCCCTCCGGCTGGGAGAGGTCCCAAGGGACGAGCGGCCAGCGCGCGTGCGCGTTGCGCTCGAGCGCGTCGGCCTCACGGCGCGTGCCGATCATCGGCCCGGCGAGCTTTCCGGCGGCGAGCAGCAACGCGTGGCCATCGCCCGAGCGCTGGTGAATCGCCCGCGCATCCTGTTGGCGGACGAGCCGACCGGCAATCTCGACAGCCGCACCGGCGAGGAAATATTGGACCTGGTCACGCATATCAACCGCCCGGGCGACGGGGCGGCCGCGACGACGGTGGTAATGGTCACGCACGAGCGCGCTCTTGCGGAGCGCTACGCGCATCGCCTGGTGACCATCGCCGACGGGCGAGTGGCCCGAGAGGAGCAGCTGCACAAATCATGAGAAGCCGTCGGCCATGAAACCCAGGGACCTCAGCGAACTCGCCGCGCGCAACCTGCGCGAAGCAGTCCTGCGCAATTCGCTCACGACGATGGGTATTGCCGTGGGCGTCGCTTCGCTTGTAGCTATGCTCTCGCTGGGCATCGGGCTGCAGGACCTCGTCGGCCGTCGCCTCGAGCGCAGCGGCCTGTTTGACAGCGTCCTGGTGCGCCCGCAAGCCGCGTTTTCGGGACAGCGGCCCCCCCAGCAGGCAGGCGGCGCGCCTGCGACCGCTGGGCCGACCCGCCCCCTCGACGAAGCCGCCCGCAAGGAACTGTCGCAACTACCCAAGGTGATCGAAGTCTATCCCGACTATCGATTCGCCGGCGACGCGCGCCTGGGAGCCGATGGCCGTCTCGCGCAGGTTGCAAGCTTGCCCCCTTCAGCCTCGTCGAGCGACGCATTTGACGGCATGCAGGGCCACTTTTTCTCCGCAACCGATGCCCACGAAATCATCCTCCAGCTCGATACCGCGACCGCTCTGGCGGACACGCAGCATTTGCAGCCCGCCGATCTTCTCGGCAAGGAGATCGTCCTGCGCTACGCGGGCCAGCAGCCGCTGCCGCCAGAAGGCGACCCTGCAGGTTCAGGCGCGAATCAATCGGTCAGCCCCGACGAAGCGGCGCTCGGGTTTTCCATCGTCTCGTCTCAGATTCCGCTGCGCGTCGTCGGAATTGTCGACGCCGAGGCCATGTTCTCCGGAGCGGGTGGCATTGGCCGCGCCGGCGCGTACATACCGCTCGCCGTCGCGCAGTCCCTTGCGGTCGTGCAAGGCAATGACTTGACCGAGATCATTCGTGACTCCACGGCCGCGGGCGGGCAGCGCTACGCCAACCTGACGGTGCGCCTCGAGCGTCCCACGGATGTTCCCGCGGCGGAGGCCGCCATCAAGCAAATGGGCTTTACGGCGTTTTCGCTGCTGGACGTCACGCGCAGCCTGCAGCGCGTGTTCGCCATTCTCGATTTGCTGCTCGGCATCTTCGGCAGCCTGGCTCTCGCGGTCGCCTCGCTCGGCATCATCAATACGCTGGTGATGTCCATTCTCGAACGCCGTCGCGAAATCGGCGTTCTCAAGGCCCTGGGCGCGTCGAACCGCGATATTGGACAACTATTTTTTTCCGAAGCGGGCGTGATGGGGCTGGCGGGCGGCGTGGCCGGAGTCGGATTCGGCTGGGCGATCGGGCGGATCATCCAATTCGCCACCACGATCTACCTTCGCCGCCAGGCGATTCCCGCGGAAAATGTTTGGACGGTTCCCTGGTGGCTGGTCGCCGGTGCGATCGGATTCTCGGTGGTCGTCAGTCTGGCGGCGGGGCTGTATCCGGCGCTGCGCGCGGCAAAGCTGGACCCCGTGGAGGCCTTGCGGTACGATTAGCGGCGATTTCTAGCGACCGCTTGGTTTTGTAAAACAGACCGGGGCGCTCCGCTGAGGGAACGGAGCGCCCCGTCTTGATCCTGCCCGCCTCCGCAGGGAGCGAGCAAGCTTGGGTTACGCGGCGTTCTCGTCGCCGCGGAGAAACTCGTACCGTTCGATCTCGGCCACCACTCCCATAGCACCTTCTCTTCCTTCCTGGCTGCGGTGTACGCGCCCGAGACACCGTACACGAACCGGCCCGGCCAGGGTAATCTCATGCGGCAGCGTCAGAACGATTTCGACGGGCGATCCCGCCTTGACTTCCTTGGGAAGGAAGAAATAGATGCCGCGGGAGCTGACGTCATTCGATTCCGTGCGCGCCTCTCCGATCGCCGATCCGCTGGTCCAGCGCACGGTCATCGGCAACTTGATTCGGAAACGCTGGGCGTTGCGCCGTTCGGGGTAAGCCAAGTGTTGCCTCCAGAACCTGCTTCTGTGCCTGTTGTACTCGATCAGCATACGGCGGAAGGGGCGAGCGACTCAATAGAGCGATGGAACCATTTGAGCGCCCGCGAGACTAGTACTCCCGTACTAGGAGAGACATCTCATCGGCCGGGCGCGGGTTCGCCGGTCAATCGGTGGTCGAACGTGAACCGGCCGGCGAGGGTCGCTCGCCGGGAGCGGAAGAGTTCCGGTAGGCGGTCAGAACATCGTCCAGGGAAAGGACGCCGAGCAGGCGCCTGGCGTCCGCGCGGTGCACGACGGGAAGAAAGGGCGCGTCACGCAGCAGCCGCAGCGCGATGTCGAGCGACTGGTCCGGGTGCAATCGGGGCAGCCGCTCCCCCGGGAGCGCGTCACGCAACGGGCGCTCGCCCTGACCCGACTCGAGGGCGCTTTTTAGCGCCGACTTGCGCACCAGCGTCCATCGACCGGACTCGTAGGACACCAAGAGCGAATCCTCGCTCCCATCCGCAATCCGCGAGCAGGCTTCCGCGACCGTGGCGGAAGCCTTGAGGACAGGGCTCACCGGCTTGCGCATGGCACTTTCCACGCGCAGCACAGTCTGTTCGCGAAACTCTTCCATCGAGGGCAGCTCGAGACCATCCTCCCTGGTCAACAAATCGAAGATCGGGGTCGGTTGGAATCGCCGGCTGATGAGGTAGGCAACGGTGTTTGAGATCATGACGGGGAGAATAATCGAGTAGTTCCCGCTCACTTCCAGAACCATGAAGACCGAGGTCATGGGTGCGCGCAGGAATCCGGCGAAAAGCGTGCCCATGCCGACCAGTGCGTAGGCGCCAAGCGGGCCCGTGAATTCGGCGAAAAATCGGTGCTGCAGGGTGCCCACGCCGGCGCCCACCATGGCGCCGATAAAAAGCGTCGGCGCGAACATCCCACCGGGTGTGCCGCTGGAAAGCGAAACAGTGGTCGCCACAACTTTCAGGAGAGCGAGGGCCACGAGCGTCTGCCAAATGAACTGGCCGTGCATGGCCTGGTCCATGTACTCGTATCCCGCGCCCATCACCTGGGGGAACTTCAGCCCGATCACGCCAATCACGAGCCCCGCCAAAGCCGGCTGGAAATAATAGGTCCAGCGCGGCCAGCGCCTGAGCCATGGCTTCATCACCGCCAGAAGCTTTACAAGGACCAGCGACACGAGCCCGCCGACGACGCCCAAAACGGCATAGGTGACCAACTCGGCTGAATGCACCATCCGGTACGGCGGGATCTGGAACAGGGGTTCGGCGCCGAGGAAAAGGCGAACAACCACCACGCTGGAAACGGCCGCGAGCACGACCGCTCCCAGAATTCCGGCGCTCCAGGTGCCGATCACCTCTTCGATGACGAACAGCACCGCGGTAATGGGTGAGTTGAAGGCCGCAGCCAACCCCGCAGCGGCTCCGACCGGCGCGATCAATCTCACCTTGTCGCGCGAGAGCTGCAACCGTCTGCCGAGGGCCGAGGCGATCCCCGCGCCCATCTGCAGCGACGGATCCTCGGGACCCAGCGACTGCCCGCTGCCAATCGCCAGCGTGCAGGTGATGAATTTTCCGATGACCGTGCTAAACGGGATGTATCCGTCGTAAATGTAAACCGCGGACTTGGTTTGGTTGACGCCGCTACCTCGAACGCGCGGAAAGAATCGCAGCACCAGGAAGGCGACGACGAGGCCCGCGAGGGTCGGCACGAGGATCACGCGCCAGGGCCCTGGGGCCGCCGCCGAACCAAGCAGCGCCAACCGCGTGAGATCGATGGCCCTGCGGAAACACACCACCGCCAAACCGGACAGAAGACCGATGACGATCGCAAGAAGCAGGAAGAAATTGTCCTCGCGCATGCGCAGCGAGGCACGGGCCCGATCGAAAGCGCCCGAAGCGAGGCCCGTTAAGCGACGCAGCGAGCCGGGCGGCGTCTCGGTCGCAAGCGGAGCCGCTTTCATGAATCGGCGTCTCCCGTCAAGAATGCCGTCTGCTTCACATGACTATCGTAACCCGATAGGTTGGGGGCTGCAAACAAAGCATCGACCGGCGCGGGAAGATCACCTCGTACACTTACGACAACCTCAACCACAGGACTTTTGCGGGATTTGGGACCACCTCGGGTCCCTCCTACGAAAGCAGCATCACGTATAACTACGACGCCGGATGCGGCCCTTGATAGAGATGGTGCTCCACAAACGGCTATACCTCACACCTTACTCACACACCGCTTCACACTCGATCAAATCACCAACGCGTACGAGCTATTTGCCGGGCGTCGCGACGGAGTCCTCAAAGTCGCGCTTCAGCCGTGAGCACACGCGCTATTCTTCCTGCAAGGACGCTAGATAATTGCAGAGGTTCTTAATACGTTGCTGTACAACGCGTTCATTATTCTTGTCGAGGTACTGGAAGATGGGTCCCCATGCTGGCATGTCCGCCGAGCCATGGAATACTGTTGGGCCCGGTCCGAAGCGGAGGACGTTGGAAACATAGTCGTATGGAAATTTCCCATCGTGGCGCTTGGCGAGCGTGGTGAGATCGGCCGGCGGCACTTTCAGGAGGGGAGCAAAAGGGCCTTGGCCCTTTGCGTCGATACCGTGACACGTGGCGCAATATTGTTTGAACATCAGCTGTCCGGATGGCACGTAGCTCGGAGGAAGTGTTTGGTCAACACTGGGCTGCTTTGTAGCGTTGGCTACCCAACCAACAAACGTCAATGGAATGGCGAGCAGCAGAAAGCCCGCGGCCCTGCGCTTGAGAGAGAATGTCGCCATTAAAGCCTTCTTCACACTGATTAGTGCGTTTCCGCGTTCTCTTTCCAAAAACTAGACTGATCTCGGCCGATCATCGTCCGTTCTTTCAACGTTGCTGTCAGTGCAATGAATGCCTTTTTCACAACGTCCGCAGGAATGACACTCGACTTCGAGGCGTTGAATATTTGAGACGAGCCATGCGTGCACCGCTGTCTCAATCTCTGGCTCGTATGCAAAGCGGTAGAGTAAATCCAGGGTGTCCCCGCCCGTATTTAACGGGATATGGCGACACGCGAGTTTTCCGTGGCGCAATTCTTGCGGCACAAATTGCAAGAGTATGCATGCTTCACAAGGCTGCGAGTTTTTCTCGCGATAGTAGGCCCCGCAGGTCGGTGAGTCTTCGAAGATAAGCGGTGCTCGCCACGGTTTGCTGACAGAGCGTCGATAGCCGCCTCTCTCCAGGAAAGAAAGCTCGGATTTGAGAACATCGAGAAGACCTCGTTCAGGCTTCGGCATTTGTATCTCCTGTTCACAAGCGCGTCGGAATGGTGTATCGACCAAACTTGCTTTTGTCTCCGCGGGCCGTAGAGCCGCTGCCAACAGCAGAGGCGAAAATCAAGCTTAAAACCAACTACGGCTTTAACTCCATGGCTTGCTTCTTTCCTGCATTCTGCCTGGCGCGCGCCGATCAGACGGAAGGGCGCGCGCCAGAAGGCACCAAACCATTAAAGGTACTCAGAATGTGCTCACGCAGTGGCCTCGATCCGCCGCCCTCCCGCACGCCGCTTCCACGATCCAAGGAACAACGGATTCCACAACAACGGTATCGCCGCCAACGACCACTCCGCTTACCAAAACTTTGTCGCCGGCAAATTCGTTCAGCTCTTGTTGGTGGCCTTTCAGGACGTACACGTTCTTACCGACTGCCAGAGCATACTCGGCTCCCAGCCTCACGCACGCGCGTATACATTCCGCGTCGCCATGGGTCTTCGTTCCGTGAGTGCCGCCACAGTCTGTATCCGTTACTATGCCGCTCAGTTCGATACCGGACTGATACTCCTTGCCGACAATCGAGTTCGATGCGGACAAACCCGCAGCCGTGCCGACACTCGCAATGATCAGAATGGAGAGGAATTGTAGGATGGTCTTGCGCCGTGGATGTTGCCCTCTGGATTGTGTTTGATCGCGCTCATCTCTTTGCATATCGCACCTCCTACATCCGCAGCATCTTCCTTTACAACGACGGTTGCCGTGATACTGGTCACGTCTTGATGTGCTGCACATCACATGCAAATTCGTGCAGTCGGACCAGTATGGAAGTACAGGAGGCGGAATGGTCGCTTTCCGACAATCAAATGGCGTACCGAATCCGCGTCATTCCAAAGAGAAAGCGGCGTATAATGCGGTCGGGTAACGCGATGAAGACGCCTTACGGCTTGGAAATCATCGAAAACTGTCTGACCTGCCCCGTGAAGCAGGACGGACTCTTCTGTGACCTGTCGCCGCGAGCACTAGAGGGGCTGGACGCAATTTCAACCTCAGCGACCTACCCGAAGGGCGCGATTCTCTTTGTCGAAGGTCAAGAAGCGCGGGGCGTGTTCGTGATTTGCAATGGCAAAGTAAAGCTTTCCGCGAGCTCCGCCGATGGAAAATCGTTGATCCTGCGTATTGCAGATGCTGGAGAAGTGGTCGGCCTGCCCGGCACCATATCGGGAAAACCATATGAGTTAACAGCTGAGGCGCTTGAGCCTGTCCAAGCCAGTTTTATCCATAGAGACGCGTTCTTAACATTTCTGCAGCGCCACGGCGAGGTGGCAGTACGGGTTGCAGAAGTCCTAAGCGACATCTACTACGCCACTTATCAGGAGGTTCGTTATCTCGGGTTGTCGGGCTCTGCGGTCGAGAAATTGGCTCGTTTCCTGCTCGACCTTACCACTGACAATGGCAAGGTCAGTGCCGGGGGTGATGGCGTTCCTCGTATCTCTTTGACTCTCACACATGAAGAAATTGCGCAGATGATCGGATCATCACGCGAAACCGTTACGCGATTATTCGGACATCTTAGACGGAAGCACCTTGTGGAGGTTCACGGCTCGACGTTGATCATTACGAACAAGGCTGGCCTCGAACAAATATTCCAACCATCTCCCTCCATCGACCGCTGAGTTATCCAGACAATTTACAGAATAATTCCCCTCGCTTCGATTGTCGCGGATACTTGGCGGCAGTCGGTTAGCTCTGAGTAGTCAATCCGCCGTCCAGGACGACCAAATCACAGGGAAGACCTCCGCTCTCGCTGCGCGACGCCAGGTCTTTGCGGGACGCTTAGCCGCTAGGCCTGGTCGATGAGGCGGTGGTGGATTGCGTAGAGGGCGAGCGACGCAGCTTGCCGGGCGGCATCTCGGTTGCAAGCGGCGCCGCTTTCATGAATCGGCGTCTCCCGTCAAGAATGCCGTCTGCTTCACATGACTATCGTAACCCGATAGGTTGGGGGCTGCAAACGACACCGTGAGGCGCGGTGCGGAAACCGAATCTGTTGCGGGAGTCTTGGCCGCCGGCGTGACCGACGCGCAGGGAAACGCTACGACGTTCAGCTACGACGGCAATGGAAACCTGCTGAGCGTGACGGACGCGAACAGCCACGCAACGAGCTATGCCTACGACTACCTGCAGTTTGGAGAGGGGGAGAGACATGTCGAGAGGAAAGCACACGGAAGCGGAGATGAGTCTGTCGGGGGGCAGGCCAGAACGCCATCACCGACGCGAACGCCAAAAAGATCAGCCACAGCGCCCCACAGGTCCTATAATGTGCCGAACTCAGCGGGAGGCCACGATGAGAAGTCTCCGGCGCTCTCTTTTCGCGCTGTTCCTCATGGCCCTTCCCGTATTCGCACAACAAGAAGCGCCGAAGAGTCCGGGGCCGTCTCTGATTGTTACGGGCTTGGATTCTGACGGGCTTGAGCTTATCTCGCCAGAAACCCCAGAATTCGATGTTCGAGTAGGCAAGCTATTCTCAGTTCAGGCCACGAACGCCGTTCTAGCATTCAAGCCGCTGCTCGTCATCCTCTCCAACCACACGAAGCGAGCTGTAGTCGCATACGCATTCGTGTGGAAAATCACGTATGAGAGCAAAAGAACCAGTATCACGACGACAGAATATAAATATCCCGATGCAATTGCCGGCAGCCCGGATATTGGCAATGTTCCATTGGAGCGGCGAGATGATCGTCCACTGCCTGGTGGACAGGAAAAGCCAGTCGCTAGCGAGGTTGAGTTAGGCCCGGGGTGGGAAGAACCGTTCTACCGAGATCAGCTTCTATCGCTTGCCGACGATGAGAAACGAGACTTGGCTGACGCTGAGACAATCGAGATCACCCTGGACGCCGCTATATTCTCGGACGGACAGCTAGTAGGACCAGATCATTCCAATCTGGAGCAATCCTTCATGGCCTCTTTCGAGTCGAAACAAAAACTCTTCCGGCAGGTCGTAAGCGATCTCAACTCCGGCAAGACCGTTGAAGAAGCGTTTGCTCCAGTGAATCTCTTGGCTGGGCAGCGCCCCACTTCCCCGAGGCTCAATCCAGCCTTCTACGAAATAATAGCCGCGACAGAAGTCCGAGCCCTGCGAAAGAGGATCGGCGATCCCTCTGTGAAGATCACATTCGAACAGGCGATCCGCAAAGAGCCGTTTGCGATAAGGCGTGAGCCTGCCGCGTCTCAATAGAGCGCTGACGAATCGCAGGCTCTAGGTCGCAAGACGTGGAGAGGTACACCTGGCTGTTGCCCGCCGAAAACGTTTGAAGCCCCGAAGCGCGGAGGTGCGACACGCCGCTCGATTACGAGCGGCGGACGGGTGGCCCGGGTTGCTTCAGCTTTTTTTCTCTTGACGGGCACCCATCGATGAGAGATAGCACTGCTGAAATTCGCCGTGCCAGAGAGAGGCGAGGGTGCCCCGTGTTCGCCCGCAGGGGCGAGCACGGGGTTTTGTCGGATGCCCAGGAAACTCAGACGCCATTACGGCAGAGGCGACCTGTACTTTATCACCTTAAAGTTGTTATCGAAGGCTGGCGTTGCTCGGGTCGGTACGGGATTGATTACGCGCCTTGGTCGCGAAGAGAGACCGACGGATCAAACCGAAAGATCCCACTTTTGGCTGCGCCAAAAATGGGCACCCACGGAGTCGCGTGCGCCGAGCGCGCGCGAGTAAAATCCCCACGTTCGCCACGGCGAACGCGGGCCGCCCGCCCCAGGGGTCTTGACCGCTAGGCTTGGTCGATGAGGCGGTGGTGGATTGCGTAGAGGGCGAGTTCCAGCCGGTCGGATACGCCCAGCTTGTCAAAGATATTGTGCAGGTGATTTTTGACGGTCTGTTCGCTGATGAAGAGTTTTTCGCCGATTTCCTTATTGCGGTAGCCCTGGGCGACCAATTGCACGATTTCTTTTTCGCGCTCGCTGAGCAGAGGCTTGTCCCGCCGCGGACCTCCGTCGGAACTCTTTGCGAAGGCTTTCATCACCTCGGCGGTCATGCGGTTATCGAGCCAGATTTCGCCGCCAAAAACGCGGTGGATGCTCTTGACGAGGAGGTCGCTGGCTGACTGCTTGAGGACGATGCCGCGGGCGCCCAGACGCATGGCGCGAACGACGTCGCGGTCGTCCTCCGCTGCGGTCAAGACAATCACGCGCGTGGGCAAGGAATCGAAATTGACTTCTTCGAGCACGGCCAAGCCATCCTTGTCCGGCATGCGCAGATCCAGCAGCAGAATATCGGGTTTCAGTTTCGCCAGCATGCGGATGCACTCATTGCCGTTGGACGCTTCACCGACGATGCTGATGTCTTCCTCGCCGTCCAGAAGTTTGCGGAGCCCATCGCGGAAGATTTCGTGGTCGTCGGCAAGCAGCACCCGGATGGATTGTTTTGCTTTCGCCATATCAGTCCAGCGGAACCTCGATGGTCACACGCGCTCCATGCCCGGGAGTAGACTCCACCGTGAGCAGGCCGCCTACGCTCCTGGTGCGTTCCTTGATCGATATCGGGCCGAGGCGCAATCGTTCGAGCTCGTCGCCCGTAAAGCGGCCAGCGAAACTGAACCCGCCGCCGTTGTCATCCACTTCCAGAGAAACAAGGCTATCATTTTGCCACATTTTTACCACTACATGCGTCGCTTGTGCGTGCTTCTTGACATTACTTAAAGCCTCCCGGTAGATCTGGAACAACTCGCGGCAAACCCGGTCAGGCACCTGCAAGGCGACGGCATCCACGAGCAGATCGACGGCCAGCCCGGACTCGTTGCGGAAGCGCTCGGCGAATCCGCTCATGAGGTCAACCAAGTCGGCGCTTTGCACGCCCACGGGGCGCAGGTCGGTTACCATCCGGCGCAGCTCTTCGGTCTCGCTGCGCACGGTCTGCTGCAGGGTGGCCAATTCCGCGGCAACCTGCTCGGGCGCCTGCGGCAGTTTGCGCCGGAGCACATCGAGCTGAATGCCCACGCTCAACAACGTCTGCAGGATGCCGTCGTGGATGTCGCGCGAGATGCGGCTGCGTTCGCCATCGATCGCGCGGGAGCGCATGTGGCGCAGAAAGAACAGGCTTTCCAGCGGGGGGGCCAGATGGCGCACGATGCGCTCGAACCATTGCAGGTCCTGCGGCAGGAAGCGCCCGCGCCCGTTGCCCAGCAGGAATCGCCCGACGGGTTGACCGCCGAAATCGAACGTCACGGCAAGCATCGATCGGAGGCCGAGCGCGCGCTGCGACGCGCCGGGCATCCGCGGCAATTCCACCAGGCGGCGACCATCGTGCCGGTTCCAGCCAAAACCGATGCCGCTCCCGTGCATGTCGTTCCAGCAAACAGTCGCATCGGGTTGATCGAGCAGGAAGGCGTCCGCGCGCGCTACCGGGACACTCTCCGGGCTGATTCGTCCCTCCTGCCCCTCTCCGACCGTCCAGACGAAGATCCGTTCGACCTCGGTGTCACGAAAAACCAGGATCGCTTTTTCGCATTCAAAACCGCATCTCAACTCATCCAGCGCAAGACGCAAGGATTCGGCGATGCCCCGCTCGGCCTTCAGGTTGCCGGCCAACCGCGCCAGGAATTCATGTTCAGCGGCATGGAGCCTGTTGCGGTCTCCCAAAAATGCCAGGCCTACACCGGCGGTGAAGGTCCCCACCACCAGGGCCACCCACGAAAAGACTTCGAGCCAATTGAAGCCGCCTTGAAACGCCGTACGCAACAATACGGCGAGGGTGACCACGCCGGCGAAAACGATGGAGCGCTCCATTCCCCAGCGAATTCCGGCCGCCAGCGCCACAAACAGGTAAAGAAACCAGAAGGCCGCCGCCGAGGGCGTCAACAGAAGGAAAACGGCGAGCGCCAACAAATCGGCCGTCAGGGGGATGCGCCGGTCGCCCAGCTGCGGAAGGTATTGCAGCAACATGAGACACAAGGCCACGACCAGGTATGCCGAGACGAAGGCGACCGCGTGCGAGCCACGATTTTGCGGCGGCTGTTCGAGCAGATCCCCCAGCGCCAGGACCACGAAGATGGGCCTGGCGTAAGCGATCTGCCGCTCAAGGTGTCGGCGTTCGGCGGCGTGGGGCTGCATCTGGTTCGGGTTGGATCGTTCCGCTTTAGTCTAGCAAGCACCGACGCTCAAGCAAGACAGGGTTTGAAATGGCGTTACACGCGCGCAACATCCTCCGCAGTTGCGAAACCGCGGGCACGCGCTTATCCTTGTGCGAAACAAGCATCCCCACGGAGCGCCCGATTTGGAGCAGCGCTTCACTCGCAGCGAAGTCGCACGAATGACCGGGGCAACGCACCGGCAACTGGACTATTGGGCGCGACTCGGTCTCGTGCATCCCCGAGCGCGCTGGGGCGAGCGGTTCTTCGGCTTCGCGGATTTAGTCGCCGTCGAAACTCTGTCCCGCCTCACCGAGCGGCGCATCCCGGCGGGGCGCCTGCGCCGCGCCATGGATGCCCTGGACCGGCAACTGGGGGAGGCTCGCGCTCCACTCACGGCGCTGCGCGTATCCATGAACGGCACAGAGATCGTCGTGCACGAGCCGGGACCCCATGGGCGGCTCGTCGAGCCGCTCACGGGGCAATTCGTGCTGAATTTCGAAATCGCGCCGCTGGAACGCAAGGTGCACGCGCTCGGCGAGCGCTCGGCTGCGGAATGGTTTGAACTGGGCATGGTCTCGGACGCGAGCCCGGAGACTCTTCTGGATGCGGTGCACGCATATCGCCGTGCCGTGGACCTGGCACCGGAGTGGGTGGAAGCACACATCAACCTCGGCACGACCCTTTACCAGCTAACCCGGATGGAGGAGTCGCGCGAGGCTTTCTCCCGGGCCGTGGACCTGGACCCGGCGAATTCGCTCGCGCATTTCAATCTCGGCTGCATGCACGATCGCCTTGGGGATGTCGCCGCGGCCATCGATCAATTCAGCGCCGCGCTGGCACAATCGCCGCATATGGCCGACGCCCACCTGAACCTGGCCCTCGCTTACGAGAAAGTCCAGCGGATGACGGACGCGCTGCGCCACCTCTCTCTGTATTTGCGCTCCGAGCCGCAGGGTCCGTGGGCCGAGTTCGCCCGTACCCGGCTCCGCGCCAGCCGCAAGCCCGAGAGCAAGGTCACGCCGTTTCGCCGGGGCCGGGGCTAGGGTTGACTGGCGGGCGTGGCGCACTTCTTCGCGATACACGTCGGTAGTTGCTTACATCGGTGAAGCTTGTATCGATTTTCCGGGAAACACTCAAGGTTTGGTGCGGTCGAGTGGATTCGAACCACCACGGTATTGCTACCGCCAGCCCCTCAAGCTGGTGCGTCTGCCAGTTCCGCCACGACCGCGAAAAATGGGAACAGCAAAAATCCTAAAGAATCCGTAACGCCAAAAAAACCTTCGATCCGCACGCACATCGCGCACCGCTCGGCTATTTGTTCGCGGGCGGCGTCGACCCCGCCGGTGCTGCCGGGGACGCAGGCTGAGCCGGCGCGGGTGCACCAGGGGCGGCTGGCGCGGCCGGTTGAACCGGGGCAGATGATTTCGGCAGCGGCTTCGAGAACTGTTCGAGCACGGAGTGTCCGCTGGCCGCCGTCGTCGTACGCACGCGAACCGTCAGCACCATCGAAGTGAACATGAACATCACCGCGCACCAGGTGGTGGCGCGGGAGAGAAACGTCGCCGCGCCGCGCGGGCCAAACGCCGTCTGGCTGCCAGAGCCGCCAAAAGCGCCCGCCAAATCCGCCGCTTCGCCGCTCTGCAGCAGAATCACGGCGATGAGCACCAGGCAGATCAAAATATGCAGGGCCACCAGGACGAAGCTAACTTTCCAGCCAATCCAGATCAGAGCCGCCCCGGCCAGAAACGAGATCGCCCATTTTACTTCGCTCGGCATTTCGTGCTCCCCTCGCCCAATACCACATCCACGCTAGAAATTCACAATGGATGCAAACTGCTGCGCGTCGAGACTCGCGCCCCCGACCAGTGCGCCGTCAATTTCGGCCTGCGCCATCAGCCCCTTGATGTTGTCGGGTTTGACGCTGCCGCCGTAGAGAATCCTGAGCGCGGCGGCGCGTTCCGCGGTAAATACCTCCGCCGCAAGCCAGCGCAGGAATTCGTGAGCCTCGGCGGCGATCTCCGGAGTCGCCGTGCGGCCCGTGCCGATCGCCCATACGGGCTCGTAAGCGATAATGATATGCGAGAACTCCGCGGCGGTCAACGCAGCCAGGGAGCCGCGAAACTGCCGTTCGAGGACGGCTTTGGTGCGGCCGGCTTCGCGATCGGCCAGCAGCTCGCCGACGCAGAGAATCGGCGTGAGGCCCGCGGCCAGCGCCGCCTTCACCTTGCGATTGGCGCTTTCATCTGTCTCCCCGAAAAATTGCCTGCGCTCCGAATGCGCGACGATCACGGAGCGGCAGCCGGTCTCGACCAGCATGCGCGGCGAGACTTCGCCGGTGAAGGGGCCTTCCGACGCCCAGTGAACGTCCTGGGCCGCAATCGAGATGGACGAGCCGGCCGCGGCGTCGACGGATGCCGCGAGCGCGGTGAAGGGCGGGGCCAGCACGATTTCGCAATGGGTCGCGCTCGCGACCAGCGGCCTCAGCGCCTCGAAGTACGCGCGCGCCTCCGCCTGCGTCTTGTACATCTTCCAGTTGCCGGCCATGACTGGTTTTCGCACCGTGAGCCTCGGGTCGGGAGATTTACGCTTTGTCGGTGAGGGCCTCGACGCCGGGCAGCTTCCTGCCGGCCAGAAATTCGAGCGAAGCTCCGCCGCCGGTCGAGATGTGAGAGATTTTCGCGGCGACGCCCGCCTGATGCACGGCGGCAACCGAGTCGCCGCCGCCGACAATCGACGTCGCTCCGCGAGACGTCGCGGCTGCGACGGCATCGGCCATCTCCAGCGTGCCGCGGGCGAATGCGGGCATCTCGAACACGCCCATCGGGCCGTTCCACACGATCAGTTTCGCGCGAGCGATCTCGCCGGCGAACCGGCCGATCGTTTCCGGGCCGATGTCCAGCCCCATCCAGCCGTCAGGCGTGTCGCTCACGGGGGTCGTGCGCGTCCGGGTGTCCGCGCGGAACTCAGCGCCAACCACGTGATCCGAGGGCAGCAAGAGGCGGAAATTCTTCTGGCGAGCGTCTTCGAGCACGCGCCGCGCCAGATCCACTTTGTCGGCTTCAACCAGAGACTTGCCCACGGGCGCGCCTTGCGACTTCAAAAACGTGTAGGCCATGCCGCCGCCGATCAGCATGGCGTCGGCGATCTTCATCAGATTTTCGACGACTTCAATTTTGTCCGAAACTTTCGCACCGCCCAGCACGGCGACGAACGGCCGCTCGGGATGGGAGAGCGCTTTACCGAGATAGTCGAGTTCCCGCTCCATCAGCAAGCCGGCGGCGGCCTGCCGCACGAACCGCGCGATGCCGACCACGGAAGCGTGCGCGCGATGAGCCGAGCCGAAAGCGTCGCAGACGAACAAGCCGTCGCAAAGCGCGGCGAGCTGCCGCGAAAACGCCGCGTCGTTGGCTTCCTCCTCGGCATGATAGCGGACGTTTTCGAGCAGCAGGATTCCGCCATCGGCGAGAGCGCGACTCTTTGCTTCGGCGTCGGTGCCGACGCAGTCGGAGGCGAAATCCACGGGCGTTCCCGCAAGCTCCGCCAGCTTCCCCGCCACGGGCCGCAAGCTGAATTTCGGGTCGGGCTGGCCCTTGGGCCGGCCGAGGTGCGAAGCGAGCACCAGCCTCGCGCCGCGCTCGCGAGCCAGTTTCAGTGTGGGCAGAGTTTCCGCGATGCGCGTGTCGTCCGTGACGCGCGCGCCTTGGAGCGGCACGTTAAAGTCCACGCGCACGAAAACACGCTTGCCGGCAAGGTCGAGATCCCGAATCGAGAGCTTGGTCATGGACCGTTCTAGGGCGGACGAAGCGAGTGCCGCGGGCCGCGGCGCTAGGCGCGCGAACCCATAAACTTGACGAGGTCGCGGCAGCGGCAGGAGTAGCCCCATTCGTTGTCGTACCAGGCCAGCACCTTGACGCAGTTCCCCGCGACGACACGCGTGTAGCCGGCATCGACGATCGCGGAGTGCGGGTTCGAGCGGAAATCGACCGAAACGAGTTCCTCTTCGGTGTAGTCGAGGATGCCCTTCATCGCGCCCTTGCGGCGTCACGCAGGGCGGCGTTGACGGACTCGACGGTGGCCGGCTTTTCGGTCGTCACGGTGAGGTCGACAACGCTCACATTCGGCGTGGGCACGCGCATCGAGTACCCATCGAGCTTGCCCTTGAGCTCCGGAATGACGAGGTTCAGCGCTTTGGCTGCTCCCGTGGACGTCGGAATCATCGAAATCGCGGCGGCGCGCGCCCGGCGCAGGTCTTTGTGCGGCAGGTCGAGCAGCTTTTGGTCGTTGGTGTAGGAGTGGATGGTCGTCATGGCGCCATGGACGATCCCGAATTTCTCCAACAGCACCTTCGCCACGGGCGCCAGGCAATTGGTGGTGCAGGAGGCGTTCGAGATCACGTGGTGCTTCGCGGGATCGTAAGTCTTATCGTTTACGCCGAGCACCAGCGTGTGATCCGGATCGGTGGCCGGCGCTGAAATGATGACCTTCTTCACCGTGCCGCGGATGTGTTTGCGAGCCTCCGGCCCCGAGGTAAACAGACCCGTGGACTCCACGACAAATTCGGCGCCGACCGAGGCCCAATCCAGCTGGCTGGGGTCCTTTACCTTGAAGACGCGAAAACTCTTACCGTCCACGGCGATACTGTCGTCGGTGTGCGTTACGCGATGAGGCAGGTTGCCCAGAATGGAGTCGTACTTCAGCAGGTAGGCCAGCGTTTTCGAGTCCGTAATGTCGTTGACGGCGACGATCTCGATCGCCGGATCTCCCAGCGCTGCGCGGAAAATATTGCGGCCGATGCGGCCGAACCCGTTGATCCCGACTTTGATGGGCATGCTTCCTCCGGAGAATTTCGCGACTGGAATTGGGCAGCGTGGCCCGGACCGCGCCCCGAAACGGCGGGAACGATGCTACGGTGCGACTACCGATATGTCAAACGCACCGCGCGGAACCCTGCCCGAGCCATCACTGGTATTGGTCGACCTGCGTAACCTTATCACCGACGAATCGCACGAAGATCGTCTTGGCGGGCGGACGACCGTAAATCCAATCTTCCGTTTCCGTACCATCCGGTTCGCGTTCACGCACCTTGCGCTCGGGGCGGCCAATCGCCGCCAGCACCTCGTCCCGGTCCATGCCGACCTCGGGACGCTTCTCTGAGATGGCCTGCTGAATCTTGGGCGGGAGCGTCTCGGTCCATTGAACGGCGGCCGACCGCTGCTTCGAGAAATCGAGCACCGCGCTCAGATACTGCTTCACCTGATCCGGGGTCATGTCCGGCAGGG
>Ga0210394_10002891_pt1 | contig 22708 bp, 20 predicted proteins | sample IncBWC12MmetaG_FD_160121 | JGI IMG/M metagenome (GOLD analysis project Ga0210394, IMG submission 160121) | Forest soil microbial communities from Barre Woods Harvard Forest LTER site, Petersham, Massachusetts, United States - Inc-BW-C-12-M | ecosystem: Environmental > Terrestrial > Soil >... | reverse complement strand
GAGAAGCTCGAACATAGTGTGGGAATAGTTGTATGCCGTGGGAATCAACCCCTCTGAGCGACGTCTGAAGTAACGACGCTACCACGTGACCGACCGACTCGTGATCAACGCCGGCTGCGTCCAGATGCCGAACGAATATCGGCTCTAGTAGTTTGGCATCAAGACGAGTTACTGACATTAACCCATACTCCTCCGGAGGCAAGGCTTTGATTTACTGCCTCGACGATCGCTGTGGAAACCAATGATTGCAGGAGCGACGGCCGCAGCGCTTCCAGTTTTTTGGGTGAAGTGCGACTAGCGACGACGTCGTCAACATCAAGAATAAACCGCACTATACTCTTGAATCCGTAGCCCTGAAAGACTTGGGATCCGTCAGCGTCCTCCAATAGCATTGAGAAATAGGGATTGATCGTCTCGATACCCCCTGTTTGAGTCACCAGGTTTACGCCGCGGTCTTTTTGCTCGACGTCCATCCGGCCTTCGCTGCCGACCAGCAGAAACTTCTGATCCGAGAGGGCGCTGGTTGTTATCGGGTCGACCCAGCCGATCGCTAGCTGAGCAACCATTTCGTCTTGCACACGTGCGTCACGCCAAATTATGGTCGCGTGTACCGAATCCCAAGTATTGACGCCGCGCGAATCGAGAACACCCCGGATTCCCACCGCGGAAACTCGGACAGGGGTTAGCCCCGTTAGAAAATAGATCAGATCGGCGTAATGAACGCCAAGATATTGGAAAATATTTGTGCGTGACGCCCAATTTCTAAAAGTTTCCAGCGGAATACTAATCCTCTGGCTGTAGCTCACCACCATATACAGCGGCCGGCCCAACCGCCCCTCCCGGAGGACCTTGCGCACCAGAAGATTCTGCTCGTCGAAGCGCTTATGGAATTCGACCGCGCAATGCAGATCTCTACTATGCTGCAGGTTTAGCAGTGATCGAGCCTCTGCGAGTGTCGGCGTTAGCGGTTTCACAATCAAACAATGGATATTTCGACGCATCAACGCGTCGGCAACCTCGAAGTGGAGATGATCCGGCACGCAAACTACGGCGCAGTCGATTGATAGATCGCGGATGGTATCAATTAGCGAACCACCGACAGTGCGATATTCGACCTGGAGCGAAGTTCCGAGCGCCTGATTAATCTGCGCCGCGACTCGATTGACTACTTCGGCGTTCTCGCGCTGCGTCGCCACTATGGTGACCTTTCCAACTGCCAAATGGCGGGATATTTGCGCGAGCGCCGGCAATACAGTGCCAAGTCCGAACGTGCCGCGACCGGTCACATACATTCCTGCGCCGACAATGAGCACGTTCAATTTACACCTTCCATGAGCATTCGCGCGATAGCCAGATCGCGCGGAGAGTCAATATCGATGACTTCATCGGGCTCCATGATAAAAGGCAAGATCCGGTCTCCGGTCATTGAATTCATTTTGTGAATTGTTGTCGGCCGAGTAACGTCGATAACACAATTATAATAATACATGGCCGGCAAATCCTGGCGCCGCAACAGATACGGCGTCGGGTGCTCATGCCCCATGATCGCGTCCAGGAAACCATCGCCGCCAATCCGAAAGACCCGATACGGATGCTGCGCCGGCGCCGATACGGAGCGGATGGAGTCGGCGAGTGGATTGGCCGAAAGCCGTTCGACGGCATCGTCGATCCAGCCATCTTTGCGCAGCGGCGTGGTCGGCCGCAGGTGGACGACCAGATCCGGCGAGTAGCTCTCACGCTCCATTAGCGTATCGAGAACATGCTTAAATACGGGCAAATCGAGTACCGTATCCCCCGCGAGAATGATAGGGCGCATGAACGGGACCTCGGCACCAGCTTCGCGCGCCACCTCTGCAATCTCAGAATCCTCGGTAGAAACCAAGACCCGAGTCACGCACGGAGATGCGCGAGCATGTTCGATGGAGTGCACGAGGAGCGGTTTCCCTGCCAGCGGCACCAAGTTTTTTCTTTTAATTCCCTTTGATCCCCCGCGAGCTGGAATTATAGCGAGGACGTGCTTCAAGATTGTTGCCCCGCGGGTTGCCCGTTAGGGAGCGCAGGATCGGGCTTGCGCGCTTCGACATATAGCGAAATTATGACTCGATCAGAATCCTCCTTGTCCCGGAGAAGGTGGAGATCGGCTCCCTCTCGCAGCGCACATTTACGGATATCGATAAAGCCCGCGCGTGCCAGGAATTTCTCCATAGTATCCATATCCCATGCCGAACGATGGCCGTATTCCTGGGTCACAAAGCTGAGCGCTTCCATATGCGAAATCATGCGCCTACCGCGCGGCTCCAGAACCGCTTGCTCCCATGCTCGGAACCAAGCATCATTTTTCCTTGCATAGTTCTCCGCAAAAAGTGCCATGTCCGGCACGATAATGCGAATCCTGCCGCTGGGCTTTAGTATCCGTAGACATTCCGCGAGCACTCGTGCCACCTCTGCGTAGGTAAGATGTTCCAGGGTGTGCTCGGTGAAGATCCCTTCAAACACTGAATTGTCGATGAGTAGAGGATATCGGAGGTCGGCGCCGTAGCCGGCATTCCTCGAGAAAAAATCCATGGCCACGTAGTTTTCAAAGCGATCGTCAGCGGCGCCGAGATTTAGGTAGTTCGGCCGGGCCGAGTCAAGTCGAAGACGCCGCGCGAAGAGCCGGCCTAGAAATGATTTTGTCTCGAAGGCGATGGGTTCGCCCACGCTCACCGGCAGGGTGCGTAATAAGGCCTTGAGAGGATAAATGAGTGGAGCTGTCGCCAGCCGCAGGACGCCCATATGATTCACCTGAATCCGCTACGAAAAAGCACTACATACCGGCTGACATGTTACCTGAGTGTGCCATGAAAGGCGTGGTCAATGCGCCGCGAACCAGGAACTCGTCGTTATCGCTAAACAACTTTTCGCTGGTATCGAGCTCCATAACACTATCGATGCAGCAACTTCTTTATCGTTCTTCTTAAGCCAATCCGCTCGAGCATGGCGGTACAAAACCAAATCATGTTTTCCCGATCGGGGCGATAACAATAGTCAAAAAACGTTTCCTTCAAATATGCATCAATTAATGCCGGATACCTGCTCAACTCATCGCTAAAAATGTCACCGGGCACGATCGGTTGCCAATGCAACGGTTTCTTAAGGACAAATGTGGCCGTTTCATCACCATAAATAATTTCCAACCCAAATGCTTTGTAAAATATTTCCAGATATTCACGGTAAAAAAACTGAATTACGTGCGCGAATTGAAAATATCTAACCGGGTAGCCGTGAAGTTTTCCCTTGGTCGATGAACAAAATACCCCGGGAACCTCTATTAGCAGATATTTGCCTGGCTTAACTCTTTCTATATGTTCCGTTAACTCTCTTTTTGGCTCTAAGAAATGTTCGACGACATGCGAAAGTATCAATAGGTCAGGCGCGGTTTGCGGAATTGAACTAGAGTTCTCCCCCAAGCACACCATCTCCATCCCTTTGCTTCTGCCATATTCGAGATAGTCATTGTCGTAGTCATAGCCAGAAACTTTCTTGCCCATTGAGTGAAATGGATAAAGGACTCCGCCGCTGCCACAGCCTATCTCCACGACCGATTCAATCTCTTGGATTACCCTTGACCTGTTGAGTATGTCGATGAAGCTGGTTCCGCGATCGAGTTGTGAGGCAAAGAATTCCTCAACAACGTTTCTGCCGCCGCTGAGTATTTCCCTGTACTCATGCCTGTAATAGCCGGCATTCGATTGCGCATCAAAAACATCGGCAGAACGGATCAGCCCGCACTTTCTGCAGAGCAGGACCTCAAGATTTATGGCATGCATTTCAAGTCTAGAAATTACTTCATCCAGCCTAACGTCGCTATTCCCGCAAAGGCAACCGCTCCTGCTCCTCTTATAGGTACCACTCTCAATTTTGCTGATCAGGCGCATGATTCCGGGTTGCCGCACCGAATCTTCGTGCAACTTCAAGTCGGCTGGCTTGACAAAAAAAGGGTATTTGACGAATTCCGCCTTTTTCGCGCCATAGAAGAGCCGCTTAGCCATGTAGTTCAAGTATGTCATCTGGCAAGTCCGGTCGGCTTTGGGTTAGGCGTTACCACTTCTACCTTGACGCAAGGCGCCAAAGGCATATTTGAGGGTTAGCGGAATAAAAAATAGAATGCTTTCTGTCTTCAACGCAAACAAAACTCTGGTCCGCTTGTTTATTAGATCGAACAGGTAGGATGCTGCCGCTTGAGCAACAAGCGTCGAGATGGCTGCGCCGTTTGCGCCAAACTCAGGAATCAAAACAAGATTCAGGCCGACATTTATCGTTGCACCGACGATACATCTATACAGCGTGTAGTGGTTGAGGTTTTCCAGGAGATACCACATATTGCTTACAACTCCCAGAAATAAGAAGACCCCGGTCCAGCAATGAATTGACAATACTGTCGCTGTGGACTGGTATTTGATGCCATAAAGCACCGTTACTATCTCGCGTGAAAAAAGTGTCAAGGGAATGGCCACTGCAAGCGATAGCCACACCATCAGCAGATACAGTTGCCTCAATCGCTGGTAAAAAAGCTTTTCATCCATCTTCCAGGCATTCACCATGGCGGGAAATACAGAGCTGGTGATAGCTAGCGGGACAAAGTACCAAACCTCGGAAAGAGCGAGTGCGGCCGAAAAGATACCTACATCTTTGTCTCCACGCATTTGGCCCAGCATGACCTGATCTGTTCGCATGAGGATAACGACAAATAGAGTTGATACGACTAGCGGCCAGCTCTGGCGCAAAAGGAGTCTTGCCCGGGAAATGGTTGCCATGTACGGCTTGAGCGACCGTCCCTGCGATCGGCAAATAAAGAGCAAGCCTAGCGAGGCCAGGGCTATTTCGGTAAGACCCGCCCACGCAAACGCCACCAGGGGAGCATGAGAGATAATCAGCATGACCTTAATAAGCGCAACTAGCAAAAATGCCGCATTGCGCGCGTAGACCGTATATTTTGAGCGAACTTCTGCCTGATACCAATAATCGATGACATCCAGCGATTGAAAAATGGTCGCCGCTGCCCCAATTCCCACCAGCCACCAATAGATGCTCTCCTTTGGCCGAATGACAGCAATTGATGCGACGGAGAAGATCAGAGCTACCCCGCCGCCGATCAACTTCAAAACGAATGCACTCGCGAGAGTTTCGTCCCGACAACTGGGATCGTGAACGATGTCACGTACTACTATGCCTTCGAGGCCGAGGGTCGCCAAAACTGAAAACAGTGCAACGAACGCGAGCGCAAAATTCAACGTCCCATATTGCTCAGGGCCAAGGTAACGAATTACCCAGACTCCGACAAAGAATCCAACCCCCATGCGCAACAATTTATCGACAAATAGCCAGCCTATATTGCCTATAATTCCCTGGAGATTATGCTGCCCATCCAGCCTCCGCCTTATGGTGCCTGGCAGCAGCTTTAGCCAAATACTATTCAAATGCGGCCCGCTGAGACGATCGCCTTATGCCGAAATTTCTCCCCCGCCACAATAAGAGACGATCCCAGACGCCAGTTTTCCACGGCAAGCATGTCGGTCGATTGAAACGAAATGAGCACCAACAACATGTTAGCGGAAATCCCATGCCGTGCACTATCGACCGCACCAGCGCATCTCTGGCCTCGTGTTGCAGTGACCGCGTAGGGCCGTTCGAGCGGACCAGGCGCCCGGTATCAATCAATGGAAAAGAATCGAAGACGAATATTGAGAGGTGAGGCAGAATGCCGCACTGCCATACTGAAAGCCGCGAAGGCAAATGGAGTAAAGAAACCTAAATTTATGTCTAGAAGCACTTCAGTTTCAGGCGGACGGCGTATTAAAAGCTTAGCGCCGTTCGATAACTCGGTGGACTGCACTGTGAGCGTGATAACAGCCGTCTTCAACGCGCAAGATTGCATTGCCGATTGCATAGAGAGTGTCTTAAGCCAGGATTATCCAAATATTGAATGCATCATTGTCGATGCTGCCTCGACTGACGGCACAGTCGAAGTAATCCGTCGTTATGATGACAAAATCGACTTTTGGATTAGCGAACCGGACACTGGCATTTTCGATGCTTGGAACAAAGGCCTAAAACTTGCCAGCGGGAACTGGATAGCCTTTCTTGGCGCCGACGATATCTACCTTCCAGGTGCGATTCGCAAATATATGAATTTGGCGCTCAAGTACTCAGGTGCAGATTTCCTCAGTTCACACGCGCGATTGATTCACCCTTCCGGATATTCTCCGGTTTTCGGCGCCCCCTGGAAGTGGCCGGCGTGCGCTCGCGCCCTAACAACAATTCATGTCGGCACAATGCATCGACGCAGTCTCTTTGAGCGCTATGGAAATTTCGATACTTCTTATCGATCTGCCGGTGACTATGAATTCCTGTTGCGAGCCGGTGCTCAACTAAAAGCCGCATTCATGCCTGAGGTAACGGTGATGGTACGCGCCGGAGGGGCCAGTGAATCTACGGCAAACCTATTTGAGAGAAAGCGTGCCAAAACACAAAGACGTGTGCGCTCCGCCACTGTGGCTACGCTAGATCTGATGGTAGACATCGTTAGGTTTCATCTGCGCCGGCTAGTTCTCTCGCTTTGGTCTAGGGCTCAAGTTATTATCTACGGAGCCAAGAATACGCGTGCTTTAATAGCGAGAAAACCAGCAGACCGGGCAAGAGCCACGCGCGCCAAAGCCAAGCCCGCCGGCAGAAATTGAAGTACACACGCATTTCGCCCGCACGCATGTACAGTGTGTTGCTGCTCAGGCCGCCGGCTGAGAGTTGCGGTCGATTCAGACGAGTCAACGGACTACCTTGCAGACGCAATACGGGGGCGTGCTCTGCAATGCGCATCCAGAGATCATAGTCCTCGCAATGGCGCATAGCTTCATCGAAAGCTAGCTCTGCCTGCCTTCGAACAACCGCACAGGAGGTTTGAGCAGGGTTGCGCAACAGCATGCGATAAATCGACAAGTTCTCCACCTCATAGGCCAGGGCGCTCATGCCTCCGCAAAATCCCGCCTCGTCGGTGTAGGCGTGGCAAATCAGGTCGGCGCTAGATGCACTCGCGAAATGGTCGATAATCGCGAGCTTGTCTCTGCTCCAAGTGTCGTCGGCGTCCAGGAATGCGATATAGCTCCCCTTCGCCTCACGAATTCCCTTGTTACGTGCGACCGAGGGCCCCGCGTTCGGCGCAATGCGGAAGTACACGAACCCGATGCCTGCATTTGCCAGTTGCCTCTCGCATCTGCATACGGCCGCTGCAGTGCCATCGTTGCTGTCGTCGTCGATAACGAGAACCTCGAGGGGCGGAAGTGTTTGTGCGATCACTGATGCGAGGCAAGCCTCAATTGACCTTTCTGCGTTGTAGGCGGGAATCACCACCGAGTAAGCCTCGCTCAATGCCGGCGACCGCCCATTAGCCAGGTAATCGTGACAATCTCAAATATAAAGACCAGATGGAACAGCAGGTTGGCAAAAAACGAAAGTGCGATCCCATGCAGCAGCACGATTACCGCGAAGAATGCCGCTGGGCTCGTGGCCGACCGCCGCCGCAACGCCGAGAAGGCGACTCCGCACAGCAGCGTGAAGATAATCGCGCCACTCACCCCGAAGTCGATCAGAAACGACTGCAATAACGAACCGACGTTGAACGATTGCGTCACCAGATTCCATTGCCGCGAGGCCCCTACTGCATTTAGAAAAGACTCGCGTGCGAAGGACGGGATGAACGATCCCGCAGTCTCGAGCGGAAAGTAGTTCGGCGCGATATCGATATTGTAGTTGACATTGTTGAGAGGCGTGGAGAAATAAATATAGATCCAGATAAACGCGCTCGGCAGCCAGTCGGGATATTCGAAGGTAGGGGCTGCTAAATTGATTATGTGATCTCGGCCACTGCGGATGTCGCCCAAGTATCCGAAGAACAAGAATGTTGCGATGAATACGATAGCTGCGCGGCCAAAGATCCGCGGGGAGGGCCGCCTGATACTGAAATAGATCAACAGGTACTGCAGAAGCAAGGAGATCAACACCTGTCTACTCATGACGAAAATCGGATAGCCGATCGACGCCATGACCAGGAGGAATGTTTTATTGGACGCGCCGAGCAGTCTTCTCGCAAACGTGACCGCGCAGCATGCATAGAACAGCGAGTTCACTAATCCGTGGAATCCCGGAATTCCAAAATCCGTGTACGCGATCTGCGAACCGATGCCGACCAATCCGAGACCGGGAGCGCCATTGAAATAAACGACTTCGAAAAAGACCCCCAAACCGAATGTTATCCAGATCGCCTTTAACCGCCTGCCCACTCCGGCCGAATTGATTATCGCCCCCAATACATTCAGGTTTATCTTCGCGGTCGCCAGCCGCCCAAAGTTTGGTACCGACTCAATCATCCATCCGAGAATGAAGCTGAGCGAAGTCCCGACGACGAGCAGGACAGTTAACGGCTGCAACGGATCGAGTAGGTCGCTGAGCCGGAGAGCATATAAGAGCAGCACGAACATCCATGTTGCCGCATACATGAGCGCAGGGTTGAGCAGCATTACAAAACTGCGCTTCTGATCGCGCGCCGCCTCTGGAGGTCTAAACTCCTGAACCGCATATGCGTCAGCCGAATCCAGAGTGCATCGAAGTTAATGCGATCCAGGGGATACGGGTGTTCCAGGGGAAGCCCGATTGCGACGGGTAACATGACGCGAAACCAGAAAAAGGATGGAGATCATGACGCCGATGAGAAATGCCGCCGCGATAATCGGCACCGTCTGGGGGCGAGCACGCCACTTAGGTACCTGCGCATGGTCAATGATGCGAAATGCAAATTCCTTAGTTGCTTTCGCCAGCGCCACCTTCTGCAGTTCGGCTTCGAGTACTCGACCGATTGATTGCTGCAGCGTAACTACGTTTGTAGCAGTCAACTCCTGTTTCAAGTACATCATGATGCTTTCACCTTCTGTTAGCGCGCGTTGACGCATGCGATCGTTAACTCGATCTGTCAGTAGATTAGCCCATGCCGCTGCAGTCTTCGCGTCGGTCCATTCGACACTCAGTGTTATCAAGCCGGTCTTCTTATCTTCCAAGACCTTAAGAATTTTGCCGTTGAAATATCTAACGGCATCACGAATATCCGGTTGGTCTTTGATATCCGAAGATTTCCAACGATTACCAGACGCGTCCCACTCATCAGCAAAAAATACCGGCAAAAGATTTTGGTCTTCGATAAAGGAGCCAATAAATTCACGCGACTTGAGTACAGCGAGCGCTTCGGCAGATTTATTGTCGCCTAAATCAATTCCCGCAAGACCCGCCAATCCACCGAGCCCGCCCAATTGGCCGGATAAGCCTTGAATCGACCGCGTATCAGCCATTTTCAATAGAACGTCAGCGCGATACCAATCACGGGCCGTAAATATGTAAATCAACGATAGGCCCACACTTACCGCAGTAGTGACAACAACCAGCCATCTGTTCTGCCACAGAATGAGCAATATATCGAAAATATTTATCGCTTCGTCGGGATCCACTCGTTCGCTAGCGTGCATCATCTAACTCATCAGCGAATAACAATGGAACGGGAAAAGAGGTACTTGGAAGCCCACAATAATCGCCAAATTGCGACCAATCAGTTCATCACTCTGATCGTTTGGATTCTGTTTGTCCGGGATCAACGGGGTCGACAACGAAGTATCGCGCGCCATACTACACGCTAAGTCGCGCTATGAACGGCTAGGAATGCAATGGCCAAGTTATAAATGATCGTCGTGACCGCCGTCCAAAGCGGCAATGCCCTTACACGCTCGGTGTCGAGCGGTACGACAATCGTATCGCCGGGTCGCATTTCGACCGATCGCGAGCGTCTGAACCACCCCGAGCGTTCGCCGGAAACGACATCGCCGTTTGCGCGCACTATATATATGCGCTTTTGATCGGCTTTCTGAGTGGTCCCGCCGCTCTTCGCAATGTAGTCGGCACGTGTGAGTCCCGGCTGGTACACGTGTGAGGTCGGGCTCTGGACCTCGCCCAAAATCGTGATCTCTTGGGTTTTCTTCGGTACCAGCAGCTTATCGCCATTCTTGACGAGTACGTCGCCCGGGCCGCCCGGCCGGCCCTTGAGCACACCCTCGATATTGATGACCAGCCGGCCGACCGGTTTGGTCTCGCGAAGCTGCGCCATCAATTGCTGCCCGACCGCTAATCCTTGAGCGGCGGCCGCTCCGCCGGCCGAATTGCTGGTAGCCGCGCTGCCCGCGACAGCCTGGAGCGACAGTGCGGCCAAATCACCCTGCAAGCGATTGGCGAGCAATTCAAGTTGATCCTTTTCGCGTTTCTTGAGTTCCTCGCGGATAAATACGGCCCCATAGGGAAAGGCGGCGTCGGTAAATCCGCCGGCCCGCTCCAAGACTGAATGCAGCGTTTCACCCTGATGAATCGGGTAGATGCCCGGGAATCTAACCTCGCCTGCCAATTCAATATTGCCGGGTTCGATCCACATGGGTATGGGTTTGATGACCAGTATGTCGTAGGGCCTCAACTGCAGATCGGCGCCGGGATCTCCGCGCCTGATGGCCGCGAGACTCACCGGAATCAATTCGTTCTTACGAAGGTCCCCGTCGACCACCGCGTAGCGCGTCAATTCCGCCTCACCCCTGAATGCCGAGTCTTCCAGGCTGCCGCCGGCACGAATCAAATCACTCACGCGCATCGCGGGTTCCAACGGATACTTCCCTGGAACTTTCACGCGCCCGTCGATGCTGACCACCTGCTCCGGCTTCTCCGGGGTTGCCTGCAACTCAAGATCTCTGATGATTGGCTCCAGAATACGCGAACGGCCTGCCGATAAATTGAACACCATGATCTGATCGCGAGGACGAAGCTCGGGATCGGCCGCAGTCCCTGGCGCCGCCAGCACCCGCACGAGATCCGCCGAAATCACCTCGATTCGTTCTTCCGGCGGCACTTCGCGGCGAATCATGATGTAGTGAAGGTCCGCTTCCGGTTTCAATTCGTCGAAGCTATTGAGCACATCGCTCAATCGCAGGCCGGCATGGTATTCGAATTGTCCGGGCCGAAACACATAGCCCGACAGCACCACCGAATTCTCGAGCGTCGGACGTATCTCGGGTACCCTCAGCTTATCGCCATTTTCGAGCGCCGTTGCGCGGCCGGCGGCAGCGCTCAAATCGATATTTTGCATCTGCCGCAATCGGGACGGCAGAATTCTTTCCAGCTGTCCCAGCTTGGTATCCGCATCGGGCAGCAAACCGCCGGCGAGTTCGATGCCCTGCTCCGCGGTCTTCTCACCCTTGAGTTCGTATATGGCCGGCCGGCGCACCGCCCCATAGACCGATACGATGTTACCGATGGGCGGAATGAAAATGACGTCTCCCGGCAGCAGCTGCCGGTCGCCGCTCGTGTCCCCATGCAGCAGGAGATCGTACAGATCGAGCGTCGTGATCAGACGGCCATTGCGTTTGAGCTCGATGTTACGCAGCGAGCCGATTTTTTTGACGCCGCCGCTGACGAACAGCGCATTGGTCATCGTCGATAAGCCGCTGACCGTGTAGGACCCCGGCTTCTCCGCCTCACCCAGCACAAAGACGCGAATTGAGCGAAGATTTCCCATCGTCACGCTGACATGGGTTCCGATAAGCTGCTTCGCAACGCGCTGCTCTATGGTCTGGCGTGCGGCATCGAAGGTCATGCCGCTGACCATGACGGGCCCGAGCTTCGGAAAATTAATCCGGCCGTCCCGTTCAACGGTCAACTCGTAGCTCGAGGGTTCATTGCCGTAAAGCTGTATATCGAGCGTGTCGCCCGGCCCGACGATATAGTCGATCGGGACCTGAATATCCGACACCGGCGCGAATGTGCTGGGGACGCCTTCGAACAAATCATAGCCGAATGGCTTGAGAGCCTCTTGGTCAAAGGGCTGTAGGCGTAGCAGCGTTAGCCGCACGTAATAGTCGCTCAGGTCAGGATCTGACCCAAGCCGCTTGCTCGCTTCAGATGCCGTTAGCCCCGCAACCGGCATCGCAGGCAGTCCGGGGAGTTCGAGCACGCCGAAACGATTGAGTTTGTACGGATTGTTGCCCAAGATCCGTTTCTGAAACTTTTCCGCTGCCGCTTGTTGCTGTTCTGTTTTTGGCGTTGAATCAAGCCGACGACAGCGATTGAAGTCAAATGGGTTGTTGAGCAAATTGGCACTGTTGGGGTTGACGCCGCTGATGCCATTGACGCCGTTGACGCCGCTAATGCCGTTGACGCCGTTGATTCCGGTGGTGCCATTCAACGGGTTCAATGCGTTCGAGCCATTCAATCCATTGGCGTCGTTATTTCCGTTTGCGCCGTTATTGCCGTTGCCGTTGCCGTTGCCGTTGCCGTTGAAATTTTGTGCGCCATTGCGGCTACGATTACACATGTCGTCGAGCGAGGTCATCTCGACGATAACACTGTCGTCGGGGCGCAACTCTGGATCTTCATCGAACTGGCGCAATATGCGCCCATCGCGCGTCTTTCTCGCATTGTCGAGCAAATCCTGCGACTGCTGCACCGTCTCCGGCGTTTTAAGCCTAGGATCCGTCTTCTTGCCGGTTCCGTTTCCCTTGCCCAAAACGCCCTGAAGTATCGCACTCTGCTGGTCCGGCGACAGGCTGTCTTTGAGCGCCTGGAGTTGATCCGCGGTCGGAGTCTGAGCGGACGCCGACAACGCCATCGACAACACGAGGAGGAAAACCCCCAAAAATCTACTCTGCATAGCTCACTTGAATGCACGCATTTTAATTAGTTCGCCTAAGCCTCAGCCGCACATCATAGCCTCAAAGTTTAGCGTAGAGGCTTAAATCGGCTTGTAATTCTTCGTTATCCACGCCGCATACTCGCGCCCGAGAAGCGGTTGCCACCAGGCACGATTGGATAAATACCATTCCAGCGACTCCGCCAGGCCTTGCTTGAGATCGCGGCTCGGCGCGTATCCTAAGTCCCGCTGGGCCTTGCGGTAGTCGATGGCATAGCGCCGGTCATGTCCGGGCCGATCCTTGACGTGTGTGATGAGCGCAGCCGCCGCTTTGCCGCTTGCCGCCGGCGAGGCAGGAAAAGCCTGCCGAAGCTCCGGACTTGCGGCGTGGCGCGCGTCCACCAATGCGCACAGGGTGCGAACGATGTGGATATTGGTGGTTTCGCTGTTGCCGCCGATGTTGTAGATCTCGCCGGATTGTCCGCGTAATAGCGCGAGCGCGATGGCCTCGCAATGATCTGCCACATGCAGCCAATCGCGCACCTGCAAGCCATCGCCGTAAATCGGCAGCGGCTTGCCCTGCAAGATATTGATCAGCGTGAGCGGGATCAATTTCTCCGGAAATTGGTACGGTCCGTAGTTATTGGAGCAATTGGTGACCGTGGTATCCAAACCATAGGTCTCGTGATAGGCGCGCACCAGATGATCTGATGCTGCCTTGCTCGCCGAATACGGCGAGTTCGGTGCATACGGGGTAGCCTCATGAAACGGCCGATCCTTTGGACCGAGCGATCCGTAGACCTCATCGGTGGATACATGATGGAAGCGGTGCTGCGGAACGATTTTTTTATCCACCCACAGCGCCTTCGCGACTTTGAGGAGCGCGTGAGTACCCACGATGTTGGTGCGGATGAAGTCATCGGGTCCGAGAATCGAACGATCCACATGCGATTCTGCGGCGAAATGAACGATGGTATCGATATGGTGCTGTTCGAGCAGCGTTTGCACCGCAGACTCGTCACAGATATCGCCGCGCACGAAGCTATATCGTGAGTCGATATCAAGACCCGCTAGATTTTCGATGTTTCCGGCATAGGTGAGCGCGTCGAACACGATCACCCGCCCCGCGCGCCCTTGAGCCAGCCAGTGACGCACGAAGTTGGCGCCAATGAAGCCCGCGCCGCCGGTAATGAGCAAATTATTGGGCTCGAAGCTCATCCAGCATGTTCCTTAAGTTATGCCGCCAATGCTGCGCCGGGACTTTGAGCAGCGCGCGCGTCGATCCCGTATCGAGCAGGCTGAATGCGGGACGCTGCGCCGGGGTTGGGTACTCGGCGCTGCGAATGGGCACGATCGGGATGGCGCGATTCAATAGACCCCTGAGGAGCGCCTCCTCTTGTATGGCCACCGCGAAATCGTACCAACTCGCCACGCCCAAATCGGACCAATGATAGATTCCGCCGGACGCATTGGCCTCGATGAGGCCCCAGATGGCGGCGGCGGCGCTGCTGGCCCAGGTAGGCGCGCCAATTTGATCGCAAACAACACGAATTTCCTGCCGTTCGCGCATCAGCTTGAGCATGGTGAGCACGAAATTGCGTCCCGCAGAGGCATAGACCCAGGCCGTGCGCAGCACGATGCCTGTGCTTCCCGCCCGCAATACGCGTCGCTCTCCACCTAGCTTGCTGACCCCATAGACGCTCAACGGATTGGTTTGATCGTTCGGCAGATACGCGCGATTGGATTTGCCGTCGAACACAAAGTCCGTCGACAGATGCAGCAGCCGACAGCCCGCCTGCGCCGTGGCGTTCGCGAGAATTCCCGCCGCCGTGTCATTCGCCGCCACCGCTTGTTCGGGTTGATCCTCCGCAAGATCCACCGCCGTATAGGCGGCGCCGTTGATGACCCAGCTTGGACGGACTTCTTCGAGCGTGCGCGCCACCCCTGACGCATCGCCAATATCCAGCTGCGCGCGGGTCTTGAGCACTATATCGCTTAGGTTGGGTGCCACGCAGTGCACTGCTCTGGCAATCTGCCCGCCGCCGCCCAGCACCAGCACTCTCATGCGAATTTCTCGATTTTCTCGAAGCTTGAGCCTTGATTGTCCTTCGCCGAAAGCTTCGGGCTGGTTCCCCGTGGCAGCGGCCATTGAATCGCCAGCTTGGAATCATTCCACGCCAAGGTTCTTTCATGCGCTGGACTGTAGAGATCCGTGCACTTGTAGAGAAAATCTGCAAAATCCGAGGTCACCAATATTCCATGCGCCAGCCCCGGCGGCACCCATAGCATCCGATGATTATCCGCGGACAACTCCACACCCCACCAGGCGCCGAAAGTAGGCGAGCTACGCCGCAAATCGACGACGACATCGAAGACGCTGCCGCTCGTCACGCGCACCAACTTGCCTTGGGTATGCTCGACTTGAAAATGCAGCCCGCGCAGGGTCCATTGGCTCGAGCGGCTATGATTATCCTGCACGAAGGTGGCGGTAATGCCCGCGGCGGTGAATTTCTCGGCCTGCCAGGTTTCCAAAAAGAATCCGCGCGCATCGCCGAACACCTGCGGTTCGATCAGCACTACATCTTTGATCGGGGCATTCTGAAACTGCATTTAGGCGAGTGTCACGATTGTCCCTGTTCCTTGACGAGCCGCAGCAGGTATTCGCCATAGCCACTCTTGGCCAAGGGCGCGGCGAGTTTCACCAAATGTTCCGTATCGATGAACCCTGCACGCCAGGCAATCTCTTCCACGCAAGCGACTTTAAGGCCCTGCCGCTCTTCGATGATGCGCACGAACACACCGGCATCGAGCAATGAATTATGCGTTCCTGTATCGAGCCACGCCGTCCCGCGGCCCAAGCGCTCCACATGCAGATCCCCGAGCTTCAAGTAGGCGCGATTAAGATCGGTGATTTCGAGCTCGCCGCGCGGCGAGGGTTTCAAGCCTCTCGCGAGTGCCGAAGCTCGCCCGTCGTAAAAATAGATTCCGGTCACGGCATAATTTGACGGCGGCGATTTGGGCTTTTCCAATAGATCGATCACTTTGCCCTGCGCATCGAACTGCACCACGCCGTAGCGCTCCGGATCCTGCACATAGTACCCAAACACCGTGGCACCGGATTCGCGCTGCGCTGCCGATTGCAGTAATGCCGTCAAGTTGGCGCCGTAAAATATGTTGTCGCCGAGGATCAGCGCGGATGGTGCGCCGTTGAGAAACTTCTCGCCGAGAATCAGCGCTTGCGCGATGCCGTTGGGCGTCTCCTGGATCACGTACTCGAATGACAGCCCCCATTGGGTACCTGTCCCCAAGAGATCGCGAAACGAGGCCCGATCGCGCGGCGTGGTGATGATCAGAAATTCGCGAATGCCGGCCAACATGAGCGTCGCCAGCGGATAGTAAATCATCGGCTTGTCGTATACCGGCAGCAGCTGCTTGGACAGCGACATCGTGATGGGGTGCAAGCGTGTGCCGGCGCCGCCCGCCAAAATGATCCCCTTGCGCTGCTTCATTTTCTGTTTTTCGCCACGTAGCTGATCAAGGCGGCAAGGCCCGCCGCCCCATTGCCCTTCGGTGCAGTCTCTCCCGTCATGTCAATCCCGACCGCCAGTTTTTTGCCCAATTCCACACCGAATTGATCGAAGGAATTCACCCCCCAGACGCTGCCCTGTACGAACACGCTATGTTCGTACAGCGCGAGCAGTCCGCCCAAAGTCCGCGCAGTGGTCTGCGGATACATGAGGAGCGAATTCGGGCGATTCCCCTCGTGCACCCGGTGAATGCCGATGCGCGTGATCTCCGCGGGAGGCGCGCCGGCCTTGCGCATATCCGCTTCGACCTCCGCAAGCGTGTACCCGTAGGCAAACGCCTGCGATTGCGCGAAGCAGTTCTTGAGCGCGAGATCCTGACCCTCGGTGCCGCCCCAGGAACCGCGCAGCGGCGCGATGAAATCCAGTGCCTGCGTCAAAGTGCCCTGGTGTAGCATTTGAAAAAAGGAATGCTGGGCATTCGAACCCGGCTCGCCCCAGACGATGGGCGCGGTGGCGAAATCGACATGCTCGCCGTCCAGGCTTACCGACTTGCCGTTGCTTTCCATCTCGAGCTGCTGCAAATAAGCGGGCAGCCGTGCAAGCCGCTGATCATACGGCAGTACCGCGAGCGTCGGCAGATGCAAAAAGGTTCGATTCCACGCCGCAATCAAGCCCATGAGCACCGGCAGGTTCTTCTGGTAGGGAGTGGTCGTGAAGTGCCTGTCGATGTCGCTGGCGCCCTTCAAGAACTCTTCGAACCGTTCGCTGCCGATGACGATCTCGGCGATGAGACCGATGGCCGACCACACCGAATAGCGCCCCCCCACCCAATCCCACATGGTAAATCGATGGTCGGCCGCGATGCCGAACTGATCCATCGCCTCCGCGTTAGTGGACACCGCCACGAAGTGATGGCCGGGGGCCTTCTCGCCCAGCGCGCCGACGATCCAAGCTCTTGCAGCGTTGGCGTTGGCCTGTGTCTCCTGCGTGATGAAGGTCTTGGAGCAGACAATGACCAGCGTCTCCGCCGGATCGATGGTGCGAATCAAATCGTCGAGCTGAGTGCGATCCACATTGGACACGAAATGCGGCGTGATATCGCCGCTCCACTCGGCGCGCAGCGCATCACACACCAACAAGGGTCCTAAATCGGAGCCGCCGATGCCGATGTTCACGACGTGCTTGAAGTTCTTACCCGTGACGCCGACGTGCCGGCCGCTGCGCACCGCGGCGACGAAACTCGATAACTTCTGGCGCGAGGCTTTTACCTCTGCCTGGATAGCCGGCGGGCCGGCGAAATCCGAGCGCAGCGCCGTATGCAGCACCGCGCGGTGCTCGGTGGTATTGATGGGATCGCCGCGAAACATCGCTTCGATGCGCCCCGACAGATCAATTTCCCGTGCCAAATCGAACAGCAGCGTCAGGGTTTGCGGCGTGATGCGCTGACGCGAGAAATCGAGCAACCAATCATCGTATTCAACGTGAAAATTCTGCCAACGCCTGGGATCCGCGGCGGCCAGATCCCGCAGCTGCACCTTGGCAAATTGCTTGGCGTGCGCGGCTAGCGTGCCCCACGCCGGCAAAGAGGAGTTTAACTGATTCATGATGTTCTACTCATGAGGAGGGCGCGTGATAGTACGCAAGATACCATTCGACGAAACGCTTCACACCCGTTTCCCGATTGGTCGCCGCGCTCGAGCAGCTTCACAATCTGCGCCACACCGTCTTGCCGGCCGACGCCTTGTCGAGCAGCGCCAGGATGTGTTCGTGCGCGGCCGTTTCATCCTCGCTGGCATTGATCACGACGAAGGGCAGCTCCGAGAATCGACTGGTGAGAGCCTCCCGCGCCCCGCTGCGCACAGTATCCGATTCGGCGCTCAGAATGAGACTGCCCTGGCCGCCCGTCATCGCCAGGTACACTTCAGCCAGAATGCGCGCATCCAAGAGCGCGCCGTGATACTCGCGCTGCGAATTATCCACCGAGTAGCGTTTGCACAGTGCATCCAGGCTGTTGCGCTGGCCGGGGTGCATTTGCCTGGCCAGCGCCAGGGTGTCGAGCACACGGCAGAGATCGGTGACCCTGAGCGCTGAGGCAATGCGCTCGAGTTCGGCATTCAAGAAGGCCACATCAAAGGGAGCGTTGTGGATGATCAGTTCCGCATCGCGAATGAACTCCAGCAACTCGGCGTGAACCTGCAAAAAGGTCGGCTCCTTCGCTAACTGCTCTTGGCTGAGCCCATGCACCTGCTCTGCGCCCCAGTCGATATCGCGTTCCGGATTCAAATAGCGGTGGAAGGAGCGGCCGGTAATGCGCCGATTGAAGAGCTCCACGCAGCCGATTTCAATGATCCGATGCTGCTGTTCAACCTCGAGGCCCGTGGTTTCCGTATCGAGTACGATTTGGCGCATTAAAATCTACTGCCCGGCCAGCATGCGATCGATGGCGGCATTGGCGAGTTGATCGACGTATTCATTGCCCTCATGTCCCGAATGCCCCTTCACCCAATGCCACTTGATATCTTGCGCCGCGACGGCGGCGTCCAGCTCTTCCCATAAGTCCTGATTCTTGACAGGTTTGCGCGCCGCGGTGCGCCAGCCGTGCGCTTTCCAGTTCGGCAGCCATTCAGTGATGCCCTGCAGCACGTATTTCGAATCAGTATAGAGCGCGACCGCGCAGCGGCGCTTGAGCGCATTCAAGCCGCCGATTGCGGCGGCGAGTTCCATGCGATTATTGGTGGTGTCCGCTTCGGCTCCAGAGACTTCCTTGCGGGTGTTGCCGGCGATCAGCAGCGCTGCCCATCCGCCGGGGCCGGGATTGCCGCGGCAGGCGCCGTCGGTGTAGATCTCGACTTCGGTCATTGCCCGACTTTGGAGGTCGGTTCCGCGGCACCAACCAGCACCCGCTGTCGCGCGCGCCGCCGTGGTCGAATCGGCGTCAAGGTCGGCACGCGTTTGCGCGCCTTGAGCAGGTAGGCTCCCGCGGTGAGCGCAGCACGCGGCCGCGCCTCAAGTACGGGCGTCCCATCCTCGGATAGCCTTGGCGCGCGGCCTTTGAGGGGCAGCAAACTCAAGTATCCGTACACGCTGTCGACATCGAAACCCAGGAGCGCTACCCAATCACGCAGCCGGCGTTCCGACAGCATGCGCTGCGTGCCCGGCGGAAACGCCGGCCTTCCTAAGTACCGGGCAAACACGCGCCGGGCGCCCCAACCACTGAAGGGATTGAAGCCGCAAATCATGAGACAGCCCTCCCCGGTCAGCACGCGCTCAGCTTCGCGCAGCACCGCATAGGGGTCCTCGACCTGCTCGAGGGTGTGGGGCAAGAAAATCGCGTCGATGGAATCGGACCTGAACGGCAGCGTATCGAGCGGCGCACACAGCGTGACGCCGGGGCTCAAATCGGGTGCCAGCAGCGTCGTGTGTTGGGTGCGGGCGCCATCCAGCAAGTGCCGCGAGGGGCCCCACGCGCCGACTTGCAGCAGCTCGAAACCGAAAACATTGTCGAGGGCCAGCGGCGCCAGCGCCGCTTCTTCGCGCAGCACCCGAGTGCCCAAAGGGCCGTCGAACCAATGGTCCGCAGAGTTGTTTGCCGTCGATTCCAACCAAGACTCCTAGATCAAAAACACTAGCGAAGTTCCAATGTTACAGGTTAAATACGCCGCAAAATGTCATTCCATGCTACGCACCTCAACGTGCGCCCGGTGCGCGCATTTTCGGACAATTACATTTGGCTCATCGAGTCGCCGCGCGACCCTGCTCAGGTGGTTGCGGTAGACCCGGGCGATGCGGCACCCGTTATCGCCGATCTTAAGCGCTCGAGCACAAGCTTAGCCGCCATTTTACTGACTCACCATCATCCCGATCATATTGGCGGGGTGCCCGAATTGTTGCGCCACCGCCAGGTGCCGGTGGTGGGCCCCAACGACGCGCGCATCGCGAATCGCAGCCTCACCGTCGAGGATGGCGAGCGCTGCGAATTGGAGGGATTGGGACTTAGCTTCGAGATTTTGCAAATCCCCGGGCATACCTTAAGCCACATCGCGTTTTGGGGGCACGGCGCAGTTTTTTGCGGGGACACGCTGTTCAGTGCCGGCTGCGGCCGGATGTTCGAGGGTACGCCTAAGCAGATGAATGCATCGCTCGATCGATTGCGGAATTTACCGCCGGAAACTCAAGTCTATTGCGGTCATGAGTACACGGCCGCCAATTTGCGCTTTGCCTTGACGGTCGAGCCGGCCAACGCCGCTGCACTCGAATATCAGGAAAGCGTGGCGAGAATTCGCGCTTCGGGCAGTCCCACCCTGCCCTCGAGTTTGAGTTTGGAAATTCGCGTAAATCCGTTTCTGCGCTGCGACAAGCCCGGCATTCGCGCCACCGCGGAACAGCGCGCCGGCACGAAGCTCGAGACGCCCGAAGAGGTGTTCGCCGTATTGCGCGCCTGGAAGGATCAGTTCCGCTAAGCGGATATCTCATGGCACATTCCGCGCGTAACTTCTCCTTGGGCTGCCTCATTTTGGGCCTCTGCGCCTGCGCGCATCAGCCGGCGGCGCCCGAACGCCCGCGCGTTGAAATGCCGGCACCCGCGGCGGCGGAAGCGGAGGCGCCGATCGCGGGGGCCGATGCTGCGGCCGCCGCAGGCGCGCCACCCACACTGGCCATGCCGCGCGAATGGCAGCATCACAACGGTGAGGACTACGACGATTTGTTCGATCGGATGCGCGCGGGTTTCGCCTTCGACGAAGTCCAGGAGCCGGCGATCGATACCCAACTATCCTGGTACGAACACAATCCGGAATATCTGGAGCGGGTATTTCAGCGCGCGCAGCGCTACATGTACCACATCGTCACCGAGGCTGAATCCCGCGGCATGCCGCTGGAGTTTGCGCTGCTGCCCGTGGTGGAAAGCGCCTACGAGCCCTTCGCTTATTCCTCGGGACGCGCCGCGGGCCTGTGGCAATTCATCCCGGGCACCGGCGTGCGTTTCGGCTTGAAGCAGGACTGGTGGTACGACGGCCGGCGCGACGTGATCGAATCGACGCGGGCGGCGCTCGACTATCTGCAGGCGCTGCACGATCAATTCAACGGCGACTGGCTGCTGGCGATCGCGGCGTACAACGTCGGTGAGAACACCGTGCAACGAGAACTCGACTACAACATCGCCAACGGCAAAAAGGCGGATTTTTGGCATTTGCGGCTGCCGGCCGAAACCCGCGCCTACGTGCCGAAGCTGCTCGCAATGAAACGCCTGATGGCCGAGCCGGAGCGCTACGGCCTGGAATTCGCGGTGATACCCAATGAGCCTTATTTCGCCGTCATCGATACCGATTCGCAAATCGACCTGAAGATCGCTGCGCAATTGGCCGGCACCAGCTACGATGAATTGATCGCGCTTAATCCCGGCTTCAACCGCTGGGCGACCGACCCGGATGGTCCCAACCGCATGCTGGTGCCCATCGACAATGCCGACGCCTTCGAAGCTGCGCTGAAAACCTTGAGCGCGAATGATCGGGTGCCCTATGTGAGCCACGACGTCGCGCGCAAAGAAACCTTGGCCGCGATCGCGAAGCAATATGGCGTGTCGGCGGCCGTGATTTCCCATGTCAATGGTTTGAAGGGCAACGCCCTCACGCCCGGTGAAACCTTGAAGATTCCGCAAATCAGCGGGCCACTGCCGGATAAGGTGATGCTCGCCGCATTGCGTGTCGACCGGCCGGAAACGGATCGCAGCGGACGCAAGCAGCGTCAAATCGTGTACCGGGTGCGCGCGGGTGAAACCTTGAGTTCCATCGCGCGCCGCCATGGGATGCCGGTGAGCACGCTGGCGCGTTTGAATAATCTGGATGCCCAGGACACGCTGGTGAAGGGCCAGCGCCTGGTGATCAAGGCCAGCGCGCGCCGTTACCGCGACGAAGGTGCGGTATCCGGGCGTCGAGTCCTGTATACCGTACGCAGCGGCGACACGGTGTACAGCATCTCGAAGCAATTTCAGGTGTCGGTTGCGCAGCTGAAGAGTTGGAACGGCCTGAACCAGCGCCACCAGATCAAAGCAGGACGGCGACTGGTCATGTATGTCGATGCGGGGCGACAGCAAGGATAAAGATAAATGGGCTTCTTGACCGGCAAACGCGCACTGATCGTCGGCCTCGCCACCGATCGCTCGATCGCCTGGGGCATCGCGCAGGCCATGCACCGCGAAGGCGCCGAACTGGCGTTCTCGCACATCGATCGCATGACGGATCGCGTCGTGCCGCTCGCCAAACAATTGGGATCGGACATCACCTTCGTCATGGATGTCGCCGGCGATGAAGACATCGCTAAAGGCTTTCAATTCTTGAAAGCGCGCTGGCCGACATTCGATATTCTGGTGCACGCGGTGGCGTTCGCGTCGCGGGAAGCTCTCACCGGTGAATTTCTCACCGCCACCTCGCGCGAGGCCTTCCAG
>Ga0210394_10002890_pt1 | contig 22716 bp, 15 predicted proteins | sample IncBWC12MmetaG_FD_160121 | JGI IMG/M metagenome (GOLD analysis project Ga0210394, IMG submission 160121) | Forest soil microbial communities from Barre Woods Harvard Forest LTER site, Petersham, Massachusetts, United States - Inc-BW-C-12-M | ecosystem: Environmental > Terrestrial > Soil >... | reverse complement strand
TGTCGGCGGCTCGGCGCTCGCGTGCGCCGCCAACAGCTGCGTGAGCATCAGCAGCGCACCTAACGACCGAATGACTCTCATTCCGCGATCCTTCCCTGCGATGTATACGCAGAACGCACAGCGCCAGCGCGCGTTTCTTACGATGGATGATTGCAATTTTCTGGCAGAGCCTGTGCTGTGCGTCGTGCCTGCCTGGCTAGCCGGGGATGAACATCCGCACCGCGGCCGCGCCCATGATCGCTGTCGCAATCCAGCCGAGGATGATGAGCGGCCGACTCGCGGTGAAATCGCCCATCACAGACTTTTTCGATACCAGCAGGATGATGACGATCATGAGGGGCACTGCGACGACCCCATTGATGACCGCGCTCCAGAATAAGGCCTTCATCGGGCTGATCGGTGAATATTGGATGCCGAGACCTGCGAGCACGCTGACAGCGATGACGGCGTAGAATCCGCGCGCGTCAACTGGCTTGCGTTCGAGGCCCCAGTTCCACCCCATGGCCTCGGAAAGTGCGTAGGCGCCAGAGCCCGCGAGCACCGGCACGCCGATCAATCCGACGCCGAGAATGCCCAGGGCGAAGAGTAGGAAGGCAAAGTTGCCCGCGAGCGGACGCAGCGCGCTCGCCGCCTGCGCTGCAGTATTGATGTCGGTTTTTCCCGCGAAGTGGAGCGTCACGGCGGTTGCCAGGATGATGAAATAAGCCGTGAGGTCGGAGTACAACATTCCGCTCCAGGTATCCCAGCGGATGCGGCGCAGTTCCGCAGCTGCGGCGCCAGCATCGCGCACGAGCGGGGCGCTTCCCCGTCCTGTCTGCATCTCTTCGACCTCCTCGGATGCCTGCCAGAAAAATAGGTAGGGACTGATGGTGGTGCCGAATAAGCCGACCACTACGGCGGCGGCGGTGGAATTCGGTGTAAACCGGGGCCAGACCGTGCGTAGGGCCACTTCACCCCAGGGGACGTGAACCGTGAAGAGCACCGCCGCGTAGGCCAGCAGCGAGAGCGTCAACCACTTCAGGAAGGAGACGTAACGGTGATAGGGGACGAACAGCTGCAACAGCAGCGTTCCGGTCACGAACAACCCCGTCATGAGATGACGATTGAAACCGGTGACCAGCTCCGCGACTTCCCCCATCGCAGCAACGTCGGCCGCGATGTTGAGGGTATTGGCGACGAGCAGCAGCAGCACGACGCCCTGGAGCACCGTGGGGGAGAACGCGGTCTTTATATTCGCAGCAAGCCCTTTCCCGGTGACCCGGCCGATGAACCCGCACATTGACTGGATCGCTGCCATCAGCGGGAAGGCCAGCGGCATCGTCCATAGCATGTTGAGGCCGAACTGCGCGCCCGCCTGGGAGTAGGTGGCTATGCCGCTTGGATCGTCGTCGGCGACACCGGTGATGAGGCCAGGTCCCACGCGCGCCAGGGGGTGCTCTTTCAGGCGAGTCCAAAGGAGGCGCAACGCGGTCTGACGCTGCGGTTCATGGATTCCATCTCGAGAGCCGCGCATACGCTTTACTTTACGCAATATTTGCGTGCTCGGTGCGCGGCATTCCGGGGCTCTCAATCGCAGCCGCGCTGCGCTGACTATCGTGCTGACGCGCTCTCGGGTGATTCATCGCGGCCGTTATCACCGCGCTTCGCCGCATGGGCTGTGGGGGCGAGCTGATGAGGGTGGCGCGGATTCCGTGCTGTTCGGCCCGTTTTGCCGCCCGGTCCTGGTGCGCACTGTCCGCAGCGCTTTGATCAGGCGCCGTGGCCGCTGCATCCTCCGTCGCCGCAGTATCTTGCGCGGCGTACGCGCTTTCACCGACCAGCAAGCCGGATCTTGCGGTCACGGGTGACCGGCTGACGATTGGACCCCCGCGCGGTCAGTGCCCCTTGCCGCCGTCATGATGGCCACCGCCACCGCGCGCGCCATGCGGAATCGAGGGTGCCGCCCGTTCGCCCCGCCCGCGTTCACCGCCGCGCGGAGGCCCCACGCGATAGCCGGGCCCCCAGCCGCCGTACTCATAGCCGCCGGGCGCGTAGACCGCTCCCACGTAGCCGACGCCGCCATCACCGCCGTAGCCCCCGACGACGCAGCCCGCGAGACTCGTGAGGGCGAGCACGCCGACGGCACTCACCTTCCAGGTTCGAGGCATGTGCTTCATTGCGGCTCCTGCTTGCTGTCGGTATCGGACCATTCCATGACGCCAAACGGCGCTCCGCCCGGATCGGCCAGTACGGCCAGGTGCCCGCCATGGCGATCGATACGCGGTTCGACCAGCACGCGCCCACCCAGCGCGACGGCCTTCCTGGCCGTATCCGCCGCATCCGTGACGCGCACGAAATTCAGCCAATGCGGGTGACGGCGCATGGAATCGGCGGGCAGGGCATTAAGCCCGGCGCGGGCGTAACGGTCGCTTGAGAGGATGTAGTGCTGCGCATCGCCCTCGCTGCCACCCTCGCTCGCGAGGTCGTAGACGTCGTAGCCGAAGAGGCTCTTATAGAAGGCGCTCTCCTGCTGCGGATCCTTAACGAGTAAGGAACTCCAAATCCACTCCCCCGGCGCGGCCAGGTAATCCGGCGGATCGCCGCCCTCGGCCGCCAGGACTGCAAACACGGCGCCATCGGGGTCGGTCAGCACCGCCTGGCGGCCGCGGTGTGGATAGTAGTGCGCTTTGGATAGCACCTTGCCGCCGTGCTGCAGAGCTGCCTGCTGGGCGGCAGCAACGTCCGGCACAGCCAAAAAGGTCAACCAGGCTGGCTGCTGCGATTGCCCTGCCGGCAGCGCCTTCTGGAACATCCCGGCTACCGCCGCGCCATCGAGCAGCGCCAGCGCGTAGTTCCGCTCGCCCGGCACATCGCGGAAGGTCCAGCCGAACAGTCCGCCATAGAAACGCTTCGCGCCATCGAGGTCAGGGGTCACCAGATCGACCCAGACGACCTTGCCGGCGTGGTGCTCGCCGCTGGCCGGCTGCGTGAGCGGCGGCAGGACCACCGCTGCGTCCAGGGCTGCGTGGGCTGCTCCGACAGCGGCCGCGCACAGCAGCGCGGCACACAGCCCTTGACGTACGGGATTGCGGGCAGAACGCTGCGAAGGGTTCACTGATGGTCTCTCCACACACACTCTCCGATGTCGCGCCAAACCTCTCACCCGAGCAGTCCAGCATGCTGGAGCCATTTCTGCCGTTCGGTACGCTACCGCACAATACAGATATAACTGCCTTGGACCAGAGCTTCACCACGAGGTTGTGTCTTGGCGAAATCTGATCGCGCGTATGCTGTCCGCCGCGAACCCGGTCTGCCTCGCGCTGCTTCCTGATCAGCACGCTATGTCGGCGCCAGCCACGTCCGACGCCCACGTGCTTCAAATGAGGCGTCGTCTGACTGCGCTCGCATCGAGCTGCTGCTACAAGACTCCTCACAGACTAACGGAGATAGCACATGGTCTACGAAACCAAGGGTCCGGGAGCGAACCGGCTCAACGAACCTTCGGGCCTCACCGAAGGCACCTCCGGCGTGGCTGCGGAAGCCAGATCTGCCGCCGCTGATCTGGGTCGCCAGGCCTCCAGAAAGATGGATCAGGTCCGAGCCACGGCTGCGGGGAGCCTGGATACGGCTGCCGGTGCGGTTCATACCGGCGGAGACCGCCTGGCGGGTGCCGCGCACAGCGCCGGGGACGCTCTCACCTCCGGTGCGCAGTACCTCCGCGAGCACGATGCACGGGACATGATCGATGACCTGATGCAGGTCGTGAGGAATAATCCCGGGCCCGCCTTGCTGGGTGCAGTGGCACTCGGCTTTCTGCTCGGGCGGTCACTTTCACGCGGCTAGACAGCGTCCTGGTCGATATCGGCCGCAATATCGAGGATGTCCTGCGTTCCGAAGGCTGTCCGAGCGCGCCTGTTAGCTGAGCGGATCCGTCGTCGATGCGACCCTGCTGAAGCGGGTGCGGACGGCGCTGGCTTCATCCGCGGTCAGAGGGGCCAAAGGTGGCATGACCTGCGCCAGGCGCGGCTCGCCGAGAATCTCCGCCAGCAGGTACTTGATTGCCGGAATCAGCGGCAGGCCATCGAAGAGCTTGCGCTGCGCGACCGCGCGCGCGAGGGCGGTTTCATCGCCGCTATCGAACGCCTTGCGGCAATCAGCGCAATTGATGTTGGCGGTGGCCGAGATGCAGCCGGCGAACGGTCCCGAGCGGGCGGCCAACAGGTGCTCTTCGCTGGAAGGAAACACCGCCAGGGTGTCTGACAGCGCGGCCACCTCCTTGGCGTAGGGGAGATTCCCGGAAGAATCCTTCAGCCCCGCGATGCGCGTTCCGAACTGGTTCACAAGCTCCGCGATCAGGGGTCGTGTGTATGCAATCCCGGACAGCGCCGGGAAATTGTAGAGGTATACGGGGATTGCCGGCTCAGCCGTGGATTCGATGATGCGACGCACGTACGCGACGATCCCGGCTTCGGTGACGGGCTTGTAGTAGAAGGGCGGAAGCAGCAGCACGCCGGCGAAACCGAGGGATGCCGCATGCCGCGACAGCGTGATGGCATCGGCCACCGCCGCCGCGCCGGTGCCGACCATCATTCTATCCAGTGGCAGTCTTGCCTGTGCCATGGCTGACATCACGGCCATCCGCTGCTCGACGCTGAAGGAAGTGGCTTCGCCCGTCGTGCCGAGGAGGTTGAGACCATGGCAACCGGAGCTGAGCAGATGCCGCGCGAGGAGAATCAGCCGCGCATGATCCGGCCCGCTGTCGCTGACCGGGGTAGCAATGGCCGCAATCACACCGCGCAGCCTGGGAATGGCGGCAGCTGAGACATTACTCATTGACGATTTTCCTGCCTAGCCGCGCAGCCGCAGACCCTGCGGATCGTGGAGCGCTTCGAGCCTGACGGTTGCGGTTCGCATCTCTCCCAGTATGTCGATCTCAAAGCGCTCGCCCTCGTGTGCCAGCGCCGTCGGCACGTAACCCGCGGCGAGACTCTTGTCCACGCAGTGTCCGTAAGCGCCCGACGTCACGTAGCCGACTGCCGTGCCTTCCTTCATGATCGATTCATAGCCGATCACCTCGGCGTCGTCAGCGGCAACTTCCATGATCACGAAGCGGCGTTTGGGTCCGACAGCGCGCTCGGCCAGCGCTGCCGCGCGGCCGGTGAAATCCGCCTTGGTGAAATCGACGAACCGGTCGAGTCCGGTCTCGCCCGGGGTGTAATCGGGGCGGAAGTCCTTATTGAAGGAGCCGTAGCCCTTCTCCAGCCGGAGCGAGGAGAGCGCGCGCCCGCCAAAATGCACCAAACCCAGCTCGCGCCCGGCGTCCCAAAGGTCGTCATAGAGCGTGGCGAGGTAATCGGGCGTCGTCCACATCTCATACCCCAGCTCGCCCGTGAATCCGGCGCGCGTCAGAATGGCGGGCGCAAAGCCTACGGCCGTCTCGGTGACCTGGAACAGCTTGAAGACAGACGCGGACAGATCGATGCGCACCAGCCGCTGCAACAGTTCGCGCGCGCGCGGGCCCGCGATTGATAGCCCGGTGAGGGTCGAGGCTGCCGAGCGCACCTGCACGTCCGCCGGCGGTTCCGCGCCCCAGAACCAGCGCATGTGAAACTCTTCGGCGAAACCCGAGCCGACGATCATGAAGCGATCCTCGGCAAGGCATGCCATCGACAGGTCGCCCACGATCCGGCCGGCGCCATTGAGCATGGGCGCGAGCCCGAGCCGGCCGGGCTTCGGTATCCGGCAAGCGAACACGCGATCAAGCCACGCGCGTGCTCCGCGCCCGGTGACCTCGTACTTGCCGTAGTTCGTGGTCTCGTAGAGGCCGACGGCACCGCGCACTGCCTGGCACTCGGCCCGCACGCTGGGGAAGGCTTCCGAGCGGCGATAGGTCGGGGTCTCGGTCGGCGGCACCCCAGGTGGGGCGAACCACAGCGCATTCTCGAGCCCGAAGTTGGCGCCCATTACGGCGCCCGCGGCTTTCAGGTTGTCGTAGATGGGGGAGCGGCGCAGCGGGCGCGCCGCCGCCAGTTCCTCGTTCGGGTAGGCGAGCTGGAAGCGGCGCGAATAGTTCTCGGGCACCTTGATGGAGGTGTATTTCGGCGTTGCGAACGCGCCGAAGCGCGTCACGTCCATGGAAATGATGTCCTGGCCCGGGTCGTTCTCCGCCATCCAGCGCGACAGTACGAGCCCGATGCCACCCCCCTGGCTGAAGCCGGCCATCACGGCGCAGGCGACCCAGTAATTACGCACGCCCCGCACAGGACCGACCAGCGGATTGCCGTCGGGCGCGAACGTGAAGGGGCCGTTGACCGCCTTTCTGATGCCGACGCGTCCCAGAGCCGGGAAGTGCTGAAAGCCCACCTCGAAGTAGGGTGCGAGCCGCTCGAAGTCCTCGGGCAGCAACTGCATGGAGAAGTCATCCGGCGTCTTCAGCGGCGACCATACCGTGCCGTGCGGCTCGTACGTACCGATCAATACTCCGCCGCGCTCCTGGCGCAGGTAGATCTCGCCCGCAAAGTCGGTGGTATTGACGATCTCGCGGTCGCGGCCCTTGAGCTCCGGGATGTCCTCGGTCAGCAGATAATGATGTTCCATGGCCAGCACCGGCAGCTCGATGCCGACCATGTGTCCGATCTCGCGCGCCCACAGGCCGCCGCAGTTAACCACCTGCTCGGCGTGCACCGTGCCCTTCTCGGTCACGACGTCCCACGAGCCGTCGCGCCGCTGCCCGAGCGACAGCACCCGCGTGAAGCGCTCCACTGAGGCGCCCAGCTTGCGCGCCGCCTTGACGTAGGCGTTGGTGGTGCCGGAAGGGTCACAATGCCCGCCATCGGCGCGCCACAGCGCGCCCAGAAAGTAGCTCGTGTCGACCAGCGGGTTGTAGTGCTGCGCCTGCTCGAGGGAGATCATCTCGGTTTCCATGCCCAGGTAGCGGGCACGCGAACAGATGAGACGCAGGCTATCGAGTTCGCCCTGGGTCGCGGCGAGCATCAGGCCGCCGTTTGGATGCAGCCCACAGGATTGCCCCGACAGCGCTTCGATCTCGCGATACAGGTCGATCGTGTATTTCTGCAGGCGCGAGATGTTGGCCTCACCGTTGAAGGTGTGCATGCCGCCGGCCGCGTGCCAGGTGGACCCGGAGGTGAGCTCGCTCTTTTCCAGCAGCAGCACGTCGGTCCAGCCGATTTTCGCCAGGTGATAGAGCACGCTGGCGCCGACGATGCCACCACCGATAACGACGGCTCGCGCGGAAGCTTTCATGAGTATGGATCTCCGGACAAGGCACTCACAGTAACATCAGCTCGCGGCGTAACGCCGAAGGCCTGAGCAGCGGCCGCGAGCCATTCACGCAAATGCCGCGCGGTGCTGGCAGGCGTGAGGATCAGCATTCCGGAGGGAAGCGCGGCAAGGATCGCCGCCACCTGGGCCATGATGGTGGCGGCGGCATGGCCGGCCGGAAAAACTTCCGGGTCAAGATCCAGGCGGCAGCCGCGCGCCAGGGCCTCGCGCGCGTCGGGCCCGGTGAGGTGGAGGGCGCTGAGGCCGCAAGACAGGTCGACCGCAGCCGCAGTTCCCGCGCAGGCGTCCTGCCACAGCGAGACGGAAGCGCCGGCAGAGGCGGGAGAGCTCAGCAGCAGCCAGCGCGCGGGGCGCACGCAAAGCGCGAGCGTGCCACCCGCGACTGCGATGCGGCCGGGCGCGGGAAGAGTGCAGCCGCGGCTGCTGGCGATGCTGGCAAGGTCGTCGGTGCGTCCGCGCAGCGCGGCGAGCTCGACGATGTCGGCGAGGCACGCTGCCAGCCCCACCCCGGGGGCCGCGGCAACTTCGTACCGGCCTTCAGGTACGGACACGTACATTCTCCGGGTCGAGCATGTGATGACTCACGATCTCGATCTCGGTCGTCTCATCGTGGACCGGCGACGCGCCGATCAGGCGCTGTCCCAGGCGCTGGCGGCCACCGCTCAGCAGCGCCAGACCCACCCAGCCCTCGAGCTCGACCGAAGGGGTGGACGAGGTCACATAGCCGAGACTGTCTGCACGGCTCTGCGGCGCTAGCAGCTGTGTGCCATTGCGCAGACGTCGTGCCCGGTCGACGGGCCGCACGCCGACGAGCTGCAACCGGCCGGGGGCAACGAGGCCGGCACGTTGTGCCAGCGCGCGGCCGATGAAGTCGCCCTGTTTTTTCAGCATGCGCTGCAAGCCCAGATCGTCGGCCGTGGTGGTGCCGTTCAGCTCGGCTGATGTTACGTGACCTTTCTCGATGCGCAGGGTATTGAGCGCGTCGAGCCCGTACGGTCGGATGCCCAATGGCTTGCCGGCTTGCAGTAGCGCCGACCACGCCGTCAGCGCGTGTCTTGCCGGTACCGCAATTTCGTAGGCGAGCTCGCCGGAAAAGGAGATGCGGAATACCCGTCCGGGGACTCCGGCGATGGTGGCGGCACTCGCGGCCATGAAGGGAAAGGCCTCGTTGGACAGCTCGAGGCCCGCCACCACGCCCGCCACCGCCGCGCGCGAGCGCGGCCCGGCGATGGCGAACTGCGCCCACTGATCGCCGACATCGCTCAGCAGCACGTCGAGCTCCCGGCATACGGTCTGCAGATGGAACTCCATGTGCTCGAGCACGGCGGTGCCGCCGGCGGTGGTGGTCGTGACCAGGAAGTGTTCGGGTCCCAGGCGCGAGGTCGTACCGTCGTCGAACATCATGCCGTCCTCGCGCAGCATGATGCCGTAGCGCGCCCGGCCGACGGCCAGCGTGGAAAAGGTGTTGGCGTAGATGAAGTCCAGGAACTTTGCGGCATCGGGTCCCTGCACGTCGAGCTTGCCGAGTGTTGAGACATCGGTGATGCCCACGCCGGCGCGTACCGCACGCGCCTCATCGAGCACCGGCTCCCAGCCCGGTCGTCGCGAATAGACGAGCGGCCGCAACCACAGTCCCGTGGGTACGAAGGTCGCGCCCGCCGACTCGTGCCAGTCGTGCAGCGGCAGCCGCCGCTTAGGCTTGAAATGCTGCCCGACTTCGCCGCCCGCGAGCGCCGCGAACGGAATGGGTTGCGTGAACGGGCGCGGCTTGAGCTGCCCGACCTGCGACAGCGGCACGCCGCGAGCCTGCGCCAGTACCGCCGCGCCGACGAGTCCGCCGATGCGACCCTGGTCGGTGGCCATGCCATGGGTGGTAAAGCGCTTCATGTGCTCGAGGTGCTCATACCCCTCGCGACAGGCGAGGCGCACGTCGGCGGCGGTCACATCGTTCTGCAGATCGACGAAGGCCTTGCCTGGCGCCGCCACCTCCCACAGCGGCTTGAGCGGCGTGACCGCAACGTCCGCAGGAAAATCCACAGAGTCCGCGGCGTCGGCGCTGCGACCCAAGTCCGCCGCGATCGCGCACGCGCACGTATCGCCGTCGCGGGCGGCGGCGGCGAGTCCGAACACACCCCGCGCTGCGCCCACGACGCGTCCGGCGCCCGTGTCCAGGTCCGGTGTGAAGGCTGCGATCGTCTCCTGCCACCGGAGCGGCGCGCCGAGTTGGCTTGCGAGCGCCAGCGCCGGCGTGTGCCCGCCCGACATCAGCAGGCAGTCGGCCTCGAGCCGCAGACGCGAAGCGCCGCTCGGACCCGCGACGCACACTGCCCGAACTCCGTGGCGTCCGTACACGCCCGCGACCGCCGCGCCGCCGTGGACCTCGACGCCCAGCGCCCGGGCGCGCTTTGCCGCCAGCGAATCGTCGCGCGGATCGATCACGCCGGCGCATTTGACCCCCGCGCCGGCGAGTGCGAACACGGCCTCGTAGCCCTCGTCGTTGTTCAGGAAAAACGCGGGCCGGCTTCCTGCCGCCACACCATAGCGGCGCAGGTAGGCGAGCGCAGCGCCGGCCAACATCACACCGGGTAGATCGTTGCCGGGGAAAGCGACCAGCCGCTCGAGCGCACCCGTTGCGACTATCACGCGTTTCACGCGGATGACGCGCAGTCGCTCTCGCAGGCCGCCAAACCGCGCCCCTTCCGCGGGCGCAAGGGTCTGCAGAGCTCCGAACACGCCGTGGCCGTAGGCTCCGAGCACGGCAGTGCCGGGGAGGATGCGTACCGCGGGAAAGTCGGCGAATGTTGCGCACAGGTTTTCGCGCCACGCGGTCCAGCGCACATCGAGCAGCGAGCCGCCGCCGAGCACCACGTCCTGGTCCGCCAGCAGCACCTTGAGGCCGCACCTACCCAGCCGCCGGGCTGCGGCGAGGCCGGCCACGCCCGCGCCCACTACCAGCACGTCCGCGTGGTCGTGGATCGTCTCGGCGGGCGCGACGTGCTCACCGGCGATCGCTGCCAGCCTGCCCAGGCCCGCGGCTCGACGGATCAGGGGTTCGTACAGCCGCTCCCACGCCCACCCCGGAGCCATGAACGTCTTGTAGTAGAAGCCCGCGGGCAGGAAGCGCCCCAGCAGATCATTCACCGCCCCCACATCAAAGGCGAGTGACGGCCAGCGGTTCTGGCTCTCGGCCGTGAGACCCTCGCGCAGGGGGAGCGTGGTCGCAAGTTGGTTAGGCTCGCGGCCAGCGCTGCCGATCACATCGACCAGCGCGCATGGCTCCTGCGGCCCCGCGGTGACGATGCCGCGCGGCCGATGGTATTTGAAACTGCGCCCGATGAGCCGCTGTCCGTTGGCGAGCAACGCCGAGGCGAGCGTGTCGCCGGCAACGCCCTGCAGCTGCCGTCCATCGAAGCGAAAGCCCACCGCACTTGCGGTATCGGTCAACAGACCAGGCGCGATTCGGCAGGGACCTGGCATCAGCGCCGGCTCTCGCGCGGGAGCGATACCTGTTCCGCAGGCCCCACCACCGCGTGAATCTCGTGGCTCAAGGTGTGGCGGATCACCTTCAGGAGCCTGCGGCAGCCGCCCACGTGCAGCCACCACTCGATATGCCAGCCGAGCGGGTTGTCCCGCTCATAGACGTACGCTGTGAAAGCTGCGAGGTCCGCGTCGGCCGCCGGCCGGGTGTTGCTGGCGTCGCCGCGGTAGCGGAACTCGGTTTCATCGCGTTCGCCGCACCAGGGGCAGGGGATCCGCAGCATGGATGCTTGATCCTCGTTCAGTGGGCGTAGGGAAAGGGACCCACGCCGCGTTCATCGACGGTGCGTCCGGCGGCAAAGCGCTCGAGCCCCAGATGGGCGGCGAGGGGATGCGGGGAACCGTGGGCAATCAGGTGCGCCGTCGTCACCCCTCCGGCCGGGATCGCCTTGAAGCCACCGTAGCACCAGCCGCCATTCAGGATCAGCCCCTCCACCGGCGTCTTCGAGATGATCGGCGAGCCGTCCATGGTCATGTCCATGATGCCGGCCCACTGGCGGATCACCTTGAGGCGCGCAAGCCCCGGAAACAGCGTTACCGCGCAGGCCGCCAATTCTTCCGCCATCGGCAGCGTGCCGCGCTGTCCGTAGCTGTTGTAGCCGTCCAGGGCGCCGCCGTACACCAGGCCTCCCTTATCCGATTGGCTGACGTAGAAATGCCCTGCACCGTAGGTGACGACGGTATCGAGCACCGGTTTGATGCTCTCGGTCACGAACGCCTGCAACAGGTGACTCTCGATAGGCAGCGTGAGTCCCGCCATCGCGGCGAGCCGCGATGAATGCCCAGCCACCGCGAGACAGACGGAATCGGCTGCGATGAAGCCGCGCGTAGTCTCGACTCCCGTGACCCGGGGTCCGTCGCGGGCGATGCCGGTGACTTCGCAGTGCTCAATGATGTCGACACCGGCCTCGGACGCTGCGCGGGCGTAGCCCCAGGCGACGGCATCGTGGCGCACCGTGCCACCGCGAGGCTGCAGAAATCCGCCCAGCACCGGGTAGCGGCCGTTGTCGAGATCGGCGAGCGGCACGAGCGCCCTCACGGCACTGCGGCCGAGCTCTTCCGCATCGACTCCGAGGAGGCGCATTTGATTTGCGCGGCGGGTGAACAGGTCGCGCTGCGCCTCGGTATGAAAGAGATTGAGCGTGCCGCGCTGGCTGACCATGGCGTTGAAATTGAGCCGGCGCTCGAGGCCTTCCCACTGCTTGAGGGAAAACTCGTAGAAGCCAATGTTCAGCGGATGGAAGTAGTTGGAGCGGATGAGGGTGGTGTTGCGTCCGACGTTGCCGAGCCCGATCGGGCCTTTTTCGAGCACCGCGACGTCGCTGATGCCGTGTTCGGTCGCAAGATAAAAAGCGCTGGCGAGGCCATGGCCGCCGCCGCCGACGATCACCACCCGGTAGCCCGGGCGCGGTAGCGCCTTGGCCCAGGCCCGCGACCAGCCGCGCTGGCCGCTGAGGCCTTCACGCAGCAGGCGCCACAGGGAATAGCGCCCGCTCGAGACGCGCCGGGGGTTTGCAGTATTTAGTTGGGGTTCGGGCACCGCTCAGAATTTTTAGCCGACGTTGACCCCAATCACCCGCGGTCTCGTGATGCTCTCTGCCACCACGAACTGGTTGGTCGACGTGAAGGTACTTTTGATCACGTTGGTCAGGTTCTGGGCATACAGCTCCGTGGTCCAGGCATCCTACGCGACCGCGACGGATGCGTCATAGCAACGTGGTGCTCACGCTCCTTGCGGAGAGCGTCGGGTTGGCGCTGGACTGCGTGGTGAGCTCCACACCGCCGACGATCGCTCGAGCGCCTCTCGTTGCTCACCCGGGACGACGTCCAGTACTATGGATACGCTGAAGGTGCCGACCCGCTGGCGGGTCGGAGAATTGGGAAGCCGGTATAAGCCGGCGCTGCCCCCGCAACGGTAATGGAGAGCTGAGCTCGGCACATGAGCCACCGGACCCACGGATGGGACCGGGAAGGCGCCGAGTCGGTCCGCGCAAGAGTACGGACCACCCCACAGCCCGGAAACCAGCCTGCAGCACGTATGCCGTCGAATCGCGGTGGGCGATTGCAGGGCGCGCGCGATCGGCGCACCACCCTTCCTGCTTCGCTGCACTTCGGTTCCCGGCTGGTACTTCAATCCATGGCACGGGGAGCGCGCATGAGTACAGCGATGAATGCACTGCGAAGTCTGCGGACGCGGGCACCGGCGACGGGTCTGCCACGAGAGTTCTATGCCGACGCCGAACTGTTCGATCTGGATCTGGATCTCATCTTTTACCGCGAGTGGTTGTTCGCAGCTCATACCGCCGAGCTGCCGGAAACCGGAAGCTATTTGACCCTGCAGGTGGGCGCTTACCCGGTGGTCGTGGTGCGTGCGGCCGACGGAATCATCCGTGCCTTCGTCAACAGTTGTCGCCACCGCGGCTCGCGCGTGTGTCGTGCTGATCACGGTGTGGCGCGTAAGCTGGTGTGCCCGTACCACCAGTGGACCTACGATCTGGAAGGACGTCTGTTTGCCGCCCGCCAGGCGGGACCTGACATCGATCGCGCGCGGCTGGGCCTCAAACGAGTGCACTGCGAGACCGTGGCTGGATACATCTTCATCTGTGTGGCCGCAGACGCGCCGGACTTTGCAGCGATGCGCGCCGGGTTCGAGCGGTACTTCGCGCCGCACCGGCTCGCCGAGGCTCGCGTGGCCTTCGAGTACACGATCATCGAAGAGGGGAACTGGAAGCTCGTATGGGAGAACAATCGCGAGTGTTACCACTGCGCGGCGAATCACCCGGAGCTGGGCCGGACGTTTCCGGACACCCCGACGGTGACCGGCGTCACTGGGGCGGGCAGCGATCCTGCGATCGTTGCGCACTGGGCTCGGTGCGAAGCTCTCGGCCTGCCGAGCAGGTTTGAGCTTGCCGAGCAGGGACAATGTCGCCTCACCCGGATGCCGCTGCTGGGAGAGGCCGTGAGCTATACCACCTCCGGGCTAGCGGCGGTGAAAAGAGTGCTGAGCGAGGAAATTCCCTGCGGGGCTCAGGTCGGCGCGTTGCTCGCCTTTCATTACCCGTCGACCTGGAACCACGTGCTCGTCGACCACGCTATTTCCTTCCGGGTGCTGCCGCTTGGACCTGCGCGCACACAGCTCACGACCAGGTGGCTCGTCCATCGGCAGGCGGTGGAAAATGTCGACTATCACCTGGATGAGCTGACGGCCGTCTGGCGCGCCACCAACGAGCAGGACCGAAGAATAGTCCAGGAGAGCCAGATCGGCGTGAGTTCTCCGACTTATCAGCCCGGACCTTACAGTCATCCGCAGGAAAGTGGTGTGAGTCAGTTTGTGGACTGGTACTGCGAGCGCCTGCGGTCGCGACTGGAGCAGTCGAGTTGCAACCTCACGGACGTCGCTTGAGGTGGATGAAGCTCCTCAGTACTCGAACTGATACATGAGCCCAACGCTGCTGCCCGGATCGTTTTCCGGAGTCGTGCCCTGGGTCGTCGTCGTGCCATTGCCCAGGCGCGTCTCGAACTTCAGGTGTTTCGAGAGATCGACGTCCACCTCCACCTGCGTGAAACCGGTCGTGCTTTGCCTGGCGCCGACAAACACGCGGTTGGAGACGTAGCGACCGGCTTCGACGGTTGCGCCGGTACTCTGCCCGGGAGTGGTGGGGTTGCTGGCGCCGCCGACCGACAGCCGGTCGAGTCCAAGTTTCTTTTGCAACTTGACCAGCGGGTTCGGGCCACTGCCGCCGATGCCGCTCAGCGTGGCGAGCGCCGCACCGATCTGCGCCAGCTGCAGCGCGGTCAGCTGCGAGGCGCTCTCGCCGAACAGCAGCCGGGCGAGAATCTCGTCCTGCGGCAGCGGCGGGCTGCTGCTGAGCTCGAATTGCGGCGCGTCGGCCAGCCCGGTGACGTGCAGGGTGGTGGTCGCATCCGCCACCGTCGACTGCGCGGTGAAGTCCAGCGTCGGGTCGATCTTGTGCTGCAAGCCGCTGCCGTTGAAGCTCACCGTACCTTTGGTAAAGAACAACTGCGTGCTCGCGAGCGAGAACGTGCCGCGGATCAGATCGAAACCGCCGCTGACCTGTGGACTGGCAGTGGTCCCGCCGATGTGCAGGTCACCGCCCAGCTCGGCATTCAGCCCGCGCCCTTGCACCAGCACCTCCCGCGGGGCATGCACCGAAATGTCCAGGCCGATGACCAGCCGGTGCTCGGGCGGCGGCGGCGGCGCCTGACCGGGGCGGCGCACATCGAGGACCGCAATGTCCGGCGGCAGAGCGTTGGGAATGCCGACGACCGTGCGGTTCAGCTGGATCCTGCCAGACACGTCGAGGCGCTGGCGCAGGGTCCCCTGCACCTTGAGATCGGCGCCGAGATTCACGGTGAGCAGGTCGCTGGCGAGGGGCTGGGCGTTGTTCGCCGTCAGCTGCAGCGCCAGCGGGATGTTCGGCTGCAGCACGCCGATCGTGCCTGTCATTGACAGCTCTCCCGGTGGTGCGCGCGCGGTAAGACTCGAGATTCTGAGCACACCCTGGCCCGCGATCAACTGAGCGCTGATGTCGGCAAGATGCAGGCCCTGGGCATAGTCGCGCAGGTCCCCGTGCGTCAGCTGGAGGGTGCCGCCGATCTCCGGCGAACGCGCCGTACCGGTCATGGTGAGAGCAACAGCGAGTGTGCCCGCCGCGCGCTCACCGCGAGCCTCCAGCAGCGGATTGGCAAGCGCCGCGTCGAGCTTGCCGGTGAGCTTGAGGTTCAATGCGCCACTTGCCGTGAGCGGTGCGCTCCCGGTGAGTCTCACGTCCGAGCTGCGGCCGGCAGTGAGGTGCGCATCGAGCTGCGCAGTGCCCGCCATCAGCTGGGCGCTCGCATGCACGTCAGCTGCGGCCAGATCCGGCGCGGCGTTGAGGCGCAGGCCCGTCGCCTTCAGGGTCACGAGTCCGGAAGGCGCGGCAAGCGTCCCCGTCAGCCGGGCGACTCCATCGAGGGTGCCCTGGGCGAGGAGGTTCGGGACGAACGAGTCCACCAGCGCGGCGTCGACCTGATGCACCGCTGCGTTCAGATCGAGCGCGGGCGTTACGCGCCCGTCGAGCTCGAGCACGGCTCGCTGCATTCCGAGCCGCAGCTGGTGAATCTCGAACCCTTCCGCAAAGTTGAGCTGCGCAGGTGTCAGTAGGCGTAGCGACTGGCCGTGGTAGTGCGCTTCCGCGTGCTGCAGGCCGAGCGCGCGCGCGGTGAGGTCGAGTCGCGCGGTGCTCTCGAGGCTCGCCGGCGCACCGCCCACATTGGCAGAGTGCACGGCAAGTTGCAGCAACAGGGCCTCGGTCGGTCCGGCAGCCGTCAGGTGCGCGTTGGCGGCGAGCTGCCCGGCGACGACATTGGGTGCATCCAGCCGCAGCTGTATATAGGTACGGCCGCCGGCGGGCTTCAGCGCCAGTTCGGCGGCGAGGCTACCCTCGAGGCTCGTGCCGAGCAGCGGTTGCAGATCGGCCAGTCGATCCACGCGCAGGCGCAGGTTCCCGTGGCCTGGGGCCAGGTTGGCGCCTGTGGTCAAATCCGCCTCCACACTCGCGCTCTTCCACTGCGAGCGCTGCACCACCAGATGGAAGCCGCCGCCGGCGCCCCGCTCGAGTGCGGCATCGAGCTCGAGCGGCGCAGCGGCGAAGCGTCCATGTGCTGCGAGTGTGGCGCTCACTCGCGACGGCAGGCCGCGCGCCTTGATGGTGGCTTCGATCGGCTCGCGCGGCGATCCGCGGACAGACAAGTTCGCAGTAAGCTGCAACGCGGCGGTCAGCGAGTCGAGCGCACCGCTGGCTTCACCGTTCATCTTCAGATCGCCCGCGAGCATCGGTGAGAGCACGGCGAGCTCGGGGAGCACGAGCTGGTAGCGTGCGCGCAGCGCCTGCAGTGCCGGAGCCGTGCTCGTGACCCCGCGCTTGCCGGTAACACTTGCAGACAGCGACAATGCGCGCGCCTTGAGTGTCAGGCGATCGACTTGCAGTGCGCGCTCGGTCAATGAACCCGACAGCTCGAGCCGCGAGGGCCCTGCCAGCATCTGCGACAACAGGGTGGTTCCACTTGCGATCGCCGTGTCGGCCTCGAGATCAAGCCGCATCGCCGCGGCGCTGCGCTGCAGCGTGGCTTTGAGCTGGCTCCGGCCGCGCAGGGTCTGACCGGCGATTGCGGCGAAGGGTGCGAGGTCGGGCAGCTTGAGATTCAATGTCGCGCTCCGCATCCCCACGGTGTCGGCGCGTGCCTGCAGTGCGAATAGCCGATGCTCAGCGGTCAGCAGCAACGGGTGCGCCGCCTGGTTCAGCTGCACCTCGGCCTCCAGCCGTAATGGAGAATCCGCGAGCAGTCGCGGCTGCGGCCCGGGAACGACCACTCCCGCGGCAGTGGCGTGCACTGCGAGAGCCCCGCGGTCGGCCTGCAGTGTCGCCTCGAGCGCATCCAGCCCCGCGCCGCCGGGAATCTGCAGCGTTTGGATCTCGAGGCGCCCATCGGCCTGCGGCGTGTTGAGGGTGCCGTGCCAGCGTCCCTGCAGCGAGACGCGCTGCCAGGAGAGCCCGGGACGTGGCGTCATGGCCGGGGCCTCGAGGCTGTAGGCGAGATCCGCCGCCTCGTGCACGAGATCGAGGCTGCCCGAAGCTCGGGCGCGCAGCTCACCGGCGCGCGCCGCGAGCTCTACACGTTCGGCCCCGCGGGGACCGTTGAGGCTCGCGGCCACCGCTAGCGCGCCGAGACCCGGATACTTGAGCAGGCTCTCGAGCGGACCGCCGGCATCTTCTTCGAGCCTGAGGGTCGCATCCATGCGCTCCCGATCGAAGCGCAGCGTGAGCTCGTAATCTCCGGGACCGTCAGAGCGGTGCGCCACCAGCGCGGCGGCCGCATCCTGCAGCGAGATCAGACGCATGTTGCCCTGCACTGAGAACGAGGCAGCAGTCCCGGCGAGCTCCGCGCCGAGCGCGAGTGTGCCGATGGACAGCCGCTGCAGATCGATGCGCGGCAGGCTCGTTTGGCTGCTGCTCTTTTGCGACGGCTCGCTCACGGGTCTCCGTTCGATGTCGAGCCGTGTCAGCTGCAGGCTCTCGATGTCGACGTGACGCGCCAGCAGCGCCAGCGGCGACCAGTGCAGCGAGATGTGCTCGGCCGTGAGCCAGACCCCCTGTGCGTCGCGAAGTTGTAGTTGCTCGAGTTCGATGACCGCCGGAAAGGAGCCGGCGAGGCCGGTAAGGCGTACGTGCCCGTCCGAGAGCCGTGCAGTCATGTGCTCGATCAATAGCCGCCCGCGCGCCGTGTTGCCGGCGATGAGGACGGCGGCGAGCAGGAGCGCGAGCAGCAGCAGCAACGAGCCGAGCGTCCAGGCGCTGATTTTCAGGGCGCGGCGCATCAGAACGCCTGCCCGAGGCCGATGTAGACCTCGAACCTGTCGTCGTTGCTGCGACGGTAGGTAGGCACGGCAAAGTCGAGGCGCAGCGGACCGATGGGGGTGTAGTAGCGTGCCCCCACGCCGACGCCGACCGCCCAGCAGGTGGTCGTCCCCTGCACAGTGGTGGTGGTCGAGCTGCAGCGTTTGGTGTGCAGCACGTCCGCGAGGGTCTCGCTCACTTCGCCGGCGTCCGCGAACAGCGCGGCGCCGAAGCTGGTGCCGATGCGCTGGCGAAGTTCCGCGCTGACCGCGGCCATTGCCGTGCCACCGACCGGGTTGCCGTCGGGGAACTGGGGGCCGACGGATTGATAGCGATAGCCACGAACTGTGCCGCTGCCGCCGGCATAGAAGCGCTGATCGGGCGGCAGATCGGGGACCCGTTCGGCCACCGGCGCGCCGTTAGCTTCCACGGTCTGGTCGATTTGCGAGACACCGAGGGCGCTGCCGCCGAGCGCGCGCAGTGCCAGGACGCTACGTCCCGGGGCGTCGCCCAGCAGCCGGTGCAGATCGAAATAGTGCGCGATGCTGGCCTGAGAGACGAAGAAGGTGGTGTTCGGCTGGCCCCGCGACAGGGTCGGAGCGAGGCTTAGCGAGGCACGCAGACCGTGCGTGGGATCGAGGAGCGGCGAGGACAGCTCGGTGGAGTCATAGAGCACGCCTAACGGGAGCGCGACGAGCGTGTAAACGCGGGTCGTTCCCTCCTGCACGATGGTCTCGTGGACGGCGGAAGTCCCTACGCTCGCGCTCCATAGGGGCGATATCTTGCGGCTGAGCGTCACGCCGCTCGTCTCGGCGGTCTGATCGTAAGCCTGCAGCGACTGTTTGATGGCACCCACGGCGAACTGCAGCGATTGGTCGCGATGCGCGAACTCCGGAATGATGTACTTGGCGCTCGTGTCGTAGCCCAACCCGGTGGTCGCCGTGCCTCCGAGATTAATGACGGTAGCGGAGAGACTGAGCTGCTCGCCATTGCCGCGCACGTTGCGGTCGACCCAGGTCACCCCGCCGCTGCCGCCGAGATCGCTCGAGTACCCGGCCTTGAGGCTGACGGCATGCCGGGCGCGCTCACTCATCTGAAACGTGACCGGCACGCGCCCGGCCGCGTCCGGCGCAATCCCCAGCCGCACACTGATGGCGGAAAACAGGCCGAGTGTCAGCAGATCCTTGCGCGCATTCTCGACCGCGATGGCACTGTAGCGCGTCCCGGTATGCAGCAGCAGCCGCCGGCGGACAAATCGTTCATGCACACGCTTCAGACCCTCGAAGCTGATCTCGCCAATCTGCACGCGCGGTCCGGTGGTGACGTGAAAACTCAGGTTCAGCATCTGCTTGTCCGGATCCTCGTAAGCAAGCGGAGAATCGACCTTGGCAAAGGCATAACCTTCATTCTCCAGCGTCGTCAGCAGGCGGGCGCCTCCGGCCAGCACATCGGCGGCGATCGCCGGAGCGCCGGTCGCGAGCCCGAGGCTGCCGCGCGCGTCGTCCGGGAGGGGGCCATCGATCTCGATACGGCCGAGGTGGTAGAGGGGTCCGAGATCGAACCCGACGCTGCAGAGCGCATCTTGCCCCTGCGGCAACGCGCTCAAAGCCTCACTCAAGCCGGGCGCATTGAGCGCAAGACCGTTGATCGTGATCGAGACCCGGCTCTGGTAGTACCCAAAGGTTTCGAGCACGGTGATGAGCCGATCCACGTCGCTTCTGGCGCGGGCGACCAGCCCGAAGGGGCTTACGGGAGCCGAAGAGCGCAGCGCTGCCAGCTGCGAGGTTGATTTGAGCATGGCATCCAGGGCGCGATTGCCGGTCGGGGCGAGCTCCACACGGTACGGTTGCGGGTCGGCAGCATGCGTGACCGTGAGCTGCAGAACCGCGCCCACGAACAGCGCGTAGACCGTCGACGTACCGGGCATGCATCAAACTATATTCGCTCGTGTGTGCCGCATCACGGCCTTGCGCTGGGCCGGAGGCCTGCCCCGCCCGCGCTTCACCTTTCACAGCTGATTTCACGCCTGGTAAGAAAAAATTCACGGCCTGCGCGGAGCTTGCCGGCGAGTTGCGCGGTCATACCTTCCACTGCCCCTGCGGCGGCGGTATATAAGGCGATGCGAAGAGGGTGCCAATGACGTTGCGAGTTCTGGTCGTCAGTGATGTGCGCATCGTGCAGGAGGGCTTGCACTCGGTCCTCGTGCAGCGGGACGAGGTCGACGTGGTCAGTACCACGGACCTTCGCCATGCGGGGGATCAGAGCGCGCGGTTGCGTCCCGACGTCGTCCTGCTCGATGCCGCACGCCAGGACAGCCTGGAGCTCGTGAAGGACCTGGTCGCCTCGACACCCGACTCGCGAGTGGTGGCGTTCGGCGTGAAGGAGACCGAAGCGGAGATTCTGGCGCTGGCGGCTGCGGGGACGGCAGGCTATGTGCGCGACAGCGCAGCGAGCTGCGATCTCGTCAGGGTGCTCGAGGGCGTAATGTGCGATGAGCTGTCCTGCTCGGCGCGCGCCGCCGCGTCGTTGTACCGGCAGGTGGCCACTTTGTCGCAGGTCGGCAACGATGCGGCCGGCGAGTACCCTGCCTCGGCGGTACCGCTGTCGCGGCGCGAGCTGCAGATTGCGCAGCTCATTGACTGCGGACTGACGAACAAGGCCATCGCACGCAAGCTCGGCATCGAAGCTGCGACGGTCAAGAACCACGTCCACAACCTGTGCGAGAAGCTCAATGTTCACCGGCGCGGCGAAGCGGTCGCGCGCATCCGCGCCCTGCTGCGAGCGCACCCGCTCCTCTCGCCCGCTTCGGCGCCGGATCGGAGTCCGGCGCTCGAAGCAAGCTGAAAGAGTCAGAAGAACCCGGCTGCCGGCGCCTGTACGGTGGTCCAGGCCGCCGGCGAGCCCAAAGCCCCGTACGGCGGCATGGCGAATCGCGCTGCCGCGTCCGGGATCGGAAATCCCATCGCCAGGCTGGAGCTTCCCGGGACGCGCCGCAGGTCAGGCACTCCGGCACCGCAGCGTAGCGGGTCGGGATAGCGCGCGATCGCACTGCCGCGCACCAGCTCGAAGAGCGCGTGCAGCCGCCGCTCCGAGCGAACCCTGAAGGAGCTCTCCTTGAACAGCGGATGATGAGCCAGCACCAGCGCGGTGAATCCCGTCACATGAGCCGCCGCCACCGTGGTGCCGTCCGCGGCGGCGTAGCCAGCGCCCGGAACCGTCGCTACGATCGCCACACCGGGTGCGCACAGGGCAATCTGCGGGCCCGTACCGCTGAAGCTTGCGGCGAAGATGTCATCGCTGCCGATCAGCTGCGGGATCACGCTGAGCGCGTGTGAGCTGTCCGCGGGGAATTCTCTGAGTTTGCCGACGGCAGCGACTGCCATCACGCCAGGCAGGGTCGCCGGGAATGCGACCGGGCCGCCGGTGTTGCCCGCCGCCACGACGCAAGCGATCCCCTTGTGGCGCGCCTCCTGCAGCTTCTGGCTCAGCAGCTCCGAAAAACCGTCGCTCACCACGCTGACGTTGATGAGATCGAGCTCGCGCTCGATGCATTCATCGATTGCGGCCAGCAGATCGCTGACGCGACCCCCGGGAATGACCTTGAACACGTGCAGCTCGGCTTCGGGGGCACAACCGACAATCCCCTGCTCGGCGCTGCTCGCTGCGGCGATCACGCCGGCACAATGTGTCCCGTGCGACATGAGATCCTCGGTCCAGCTCGCATCGGTGCCGCCGGGCGTGAAGTCCTTGCCCTGGGCGACCTGGCGCAGCAGTGGATGCGAGTTGTCGCAGCCCGAATCGATGATGCCGATCCGCACGCCCCGGCCGGAGACGCGGCCATTGGCCGGATCAAGCCCCATCAGGCGCTGGCCCCAACCGAGCAGGCGCTCGTTCGGAAAGTTGCCGTAGGACTGCGACAGCGGCCGCAGCCTGAAGGTGTTGGTGCCGGCGTTGAGGCGCGGCGGCGCCGGGATCACGCGGTCCCAGTGATTGGCGGCCGCCCTGATGAACACAGTCCGGATGGTTTCGATCGGGCCTCCGAAGAAAGTCAGGCGCGCGATGCCGCTCTCGTCGGTAAGCGCCTGGGCCGGCAGGCCGCCGCCGTCGATCACCACCGTCGCCCTGGCGAGCGGCTGATCGCGCTCGCCGAGCACGCGGATGGTGATGTCGCTCGCCACCGAGCGCAGCGGCAGCAGCGTCGGCAGCGGCATGCCCCAGGGTGCCGGCACGTAATCGGCGCACCATAGCAGCGCGTCGCGCTCGATGATCAGTTGAGGCGGTGCGGCGCTGCGCAGCTGCTGCGCCTTCCCTTCCTCGATCTTGGCCACCACCACCTCGCTCACGCCGCGGCCACCGGCGGTGAAGGGCTGCGCACTCCCCAGCTTCATGCGCTTGATGACTTCCACGTTCTCCTGACGACCGAGATACTCGACGACTTCGTCCATCGAATGCGAATACTGGGCCATAGCGAACGCCTGACCCTGCGGCGCGGTACGTGTAC
>Ga0210394_10002889_pt1 | contig 22718 bp, 19 predicted proteins | sample IncBWC12MmetaG_FD_160121 | JGI IMG/M metagenome (GOLD analysis project Ga0210394, IMG submission 160121) | Forest soil microbial communities from Barre Woods Harvard Forest LTER site, Petersham, Massachusetts, United States - Inc-BW-C-12-M | ecosystem: Environmental > Terrestrial > Soil >... | reverse complement strand
TCGCCGAGCGCTTCGCAGCCTCCGGCGCCAAGGTCGCGATCTGGGATCACGACCTGCCATTCGCCGAGAGGACGGCGAAGGAAATCGGCGCAGGCGTCAATGCGTTCAAGGTCGACGTGTCCGATCTCGCCGCGGTCGAAAAGACCCGCGATGCGACGCTTGCTGCTTTCGGCAAGATCGACATCCTCGTCAACAATGCCGGCATCGCCGGCATCAACAAGACGGTGTGGGAAACCGATCTCGAGGAATGGCGCAAGGTGCTGCGCATCAATCTCGACGGGCCCTTCATCTGCTGCAAGGCGATCGTGCCTTGGATGGTGAAGGAGAAATACGGCCGCATCATCAACATCGCCTCCATCGCCGGCAAGGAAGGCAATCCCAACGCGGCGCACTATTCGGCGTCGAAGGCAGGGCTGATCGCGCTGACCAAATCGCTCGGCAAGGAACTCGCGTCGTACAACATCATGGTCAATGCGGTGACGCCGGCCGCGGCCAAGACCGCGATCTTCGACCAGATGACGCAACAGCACATCGACTTCATGCTGTCGAAGATTCCGAAGAACCGCTTCGTCCTGGTGGAAGAACTCGCCGCGATGGTGGCGTGGCTGGCGTCGGAGGATTGCTCGTTCTCGACTGGCGCCGTGTTCGACATTTCGGGCGGTCGCGCGACGTATTAGTCGAGCGTGCCTCAGGATAGCTGCGTTGCCGGTTGGGGCCTCCGGCTCGTCGTTGTCGCGATCCAAATGCCTGCGAAGACCGTTACGATGCCGATAACGAGGCTCCAGCCGAGTGGCTCATGGAGCAATGTCGCACCAACGAGCGACGCAGCAATTGGATTGACGGTGACGGAGATTGCCACACGAGTAGGCGTCGTCCGCTCCAGAGCAAATGCCCATAGAAAGAACGTCAGTGCGCTGCCAAACGCACCAAGATAGGTGACGGCCAACCATTGCGGCAACCCGAAGTCGGCAACAGGCGTGAAGCTGCCACGCCAACACGATATCGCGATTAAGCCTGCAGCGCCGAAACCCATGGACATGGTAGTGAAGCTAATGGGACCGGAGCGTGCGATGAATGGCTTGGACCAGATGCTGTAAAGCGCCATGCACAGGGCTGCGCCGACCATCAGAAGATCGCCGCGCCACGCACCAGGCGGCGCGAAGGCCAGGCCCGCCAAAAGAGAGACGGCGACACCAAACATGGCGATCAGCACCCCGAGGCACTTGCGCGCCGTAAGAGCCTCGCTGCCGAGCGCCGCGCCGACGAGCATTGTGAGCAGGGGAAGTGTCGACAACGCAAGGGCGCCCCGTGCTGCCGTGGTGAAGATCAGAGAGGCGTTGAACAGAATGGGAAACAAGGCAAAGAACAACACACCTAATCCAGCGACACCCGGCCAGTCCTGCCGCACCGGCCAGCGAGCGCCCTGCAAATGCGCGACCGGCAGCAACAGCAAGAAGCCAATGCCGAACCGGAAGGAACCGATCGCTAGGGGATCGATCGCATTCACCAGATAGCGTGTGGCACCGAGCGAAGTGCCGCCGAGTCCGCTCGATAGCACTGCTGCTAATACACCCCAGCCCTCGCCCATTTTACCGACTCTTCCGGTTTCTACCTTGCGTGCGAGGATATCGGGGCGGTATTAATCAAGAAACGGAATTTTGTTGATAAGAGAAATCACGTTTCGTTATGAATTTGCCCAATCTCGATCCTGACCTATTGAGGGCTTTCGTCGCGGTGGCGGACCACCGCTCCTTCACGCGCGCCGCTGCCACGCTCAACAGGACGCAGTCGGCTGTCAGCATGCAGATCAAGCGCCTCGAAGACCGCCTCGGTGCGGAACTTTTTAAACGAACCAAGGCGACCGTCGATTTGAGCTCTGCGGGTGAAGAACTGCTTGGATATGCAAGGCGTATTCTGGCGCTGAACGAAGAGGCGGTCGGCAGACTGACTGAGCGCAAGATCGAAGGCATAGTCCGCCTCGGCGTGATGGACGACTATGGCACTTTTATCGTCCCATCACTGCTCGCGGGGTTCCTGGCAGGTTATCCGCGGATCCATGTCGAGATGGAGACAGGAGTCACTTCGTCCATGCCGGCACGGCTTGGTGAGTCTTATGATCTCGTTATCGCCATGCACCCGGAAGGACGAGGCGGAGGCGAATTCCTGCGGCGCGAGCAAGCCGTCTGGGCGACCGGCGCCTCCCATGCCGTCGAGGAACAGGAGCCGCTGCCCGTCGCGCTCTACCCGCGAGGCTGTCTGTTCCGGAAATGGGCGATCGAGGCGCTTGACGGCGCCAAACGCTCCTGGCGGCTGGCCTTCGTTAGCCACAGTCTCGCAGCCGTGGAGTCGGTCGTCGCGCAAGGTCTCGCCGTGACCGTCGTGAAAGCCGGTATCTTTCCAACAAAGTTGCGTCCGCTGTCCGATCGCGACGGCATGCCGCGACTGCCGGCTGCAGATATCTGCCTTTATCGCGCGACCAACCTGTCGCAGGCAGGTACGCTTCTCGCCGATCACTTGCGGACCGGCATCTCGAAGCAACTTGATGAAGTGTCGTTGAGGCGTACAGGTGATAGCGTCATTCAGGTGGCTCGAACCGAGCAGGACATTATTTACCCGTGAACATCACCCTCTACGACGTTTCCGTCTGGGTCTTGCCGCTCGTGATCGCGATCACGTTCCACGAGGCCGCCCATGGCTTTGTGGCCCACCGTCTTGGCGACAACACCGCCTATGATCTCGGCCGCGTCAGCTTCAATCCGCTCCGGCACATCGATCCCTTCGGCACGCTGATCATGCCGGCCATGCTGTTCATGGCGCATTCGCCGTTCTTGTTCGGTTACGCCAAGCCCGTGCCGGTGAATTTTCGCGCGCTGAAGAGCCCGCGGATCGACATGGTGCTGGTCGCATTGGCGGGCCCGGCCACAAATATCGTGCTGGCGCTTCTCGCCGCCGCCGCATTTCATGCCCTGGATTTGTTGCCCGCAAACGCCGCCCAATGGACGGCGGACAACCTGAAAAATGCCCTTGTGATCAATGTGATCCTGGCAGTTTTTAACATGCTGCCGATCCCGCCTCTGGACGGCGGGCGCGTCGCCGTCGGGCTGTTGCCGAGGGTGTTGGCGCTGCCGCTTTCCCGACTGGAGCCGTACGGGATGTTGATCCTGCTCGGTGTGTTAATCCTGCTTCCGCTCGCCGGTTCGCAGTTCGGTCTAAATCTTGATGTTATTTCGGCGATATTGCGAACCACGACCGGTTTTGTGCTGCAGCTGATTCTTATCGTCACCGGCAACGCATAATCTAAGAACCCGCCGCAAGATGCAGAGGCCATTTTGATCAAAGCAGCCGACATGATGATCGCGCGACGCGCCGATACCAGGGCAAGGGCCGATTTCGCGACATGGACCATGATGGCAAAGCTGAATGGCGCCTCTTCCCTGCCCCCCGCCGCGCAAACTTTCCTCGATCGCTACAAGGCGCTGCTGAAAGAAGAGAGCGAAGTCGAGGCGAGCGAAGCCGTCATCCAGCTCATCTACAAAAGCTACTATGAGGAGATGGGTGGCGCGGGCCCTGCACCCGAAGTTAAACCCCAGCAGGTTGGCACTGGGCCGGCAAGCGACAACGTCACCGCCTTCAAACGCCCGCCGGCGCAACGGCCGAAGAAGGCCCCAGGCGTGCGAGGGGTGCAAGAAAGGTCCAAGCTCCCGGTCGCGCTGATCTTTGCCTGCCTGGTCGTGGTTTATACCGCCTTCCGGTATTTCTTTCGCTAGAGCATGATCCGGAAAAGTGGGCACCGGTTTTCCCTCGCGACAAACGCGGAAGCGTTTGCGCGGAGATCATGCTCAAACAAAAAGATAGAGCGAGATGACGATTCAACGACAAATCATCTCGCTCTGATTTGCGGCAAACAAGAATACCGGCGAGGGAACAGCCGGTAGCTTTCATTTTTTTGCTTTGAATTCCACTTCCAGGCTGCGGCTGAAGGTATCGTCGGTGAGGGCTACGGGCGGACGCGGCACCGGATCCGAGCGGCGGATCATATCCAACGCGGCCTCATCGAACAGCGGATCGCCTGAGGTTTCCATAACCGCCAGCGATACCACGTGGCCGAGACGGTTGAGCACGAGGCTCACCTTGACCTTCGCGGCCCTGGCCTTCTCGACCTTCGGATAGCGCTTGTGCAGCTCGAAATAGGCGCTGATCTGCCGTCCCCATTCTGCGGCGAGCCGCTGATTGTCCCTGCCGATCCCGATATTCGGCACCACTGCGACATCGCCCTCCCGCGCATTTGCCAGCCGCTGCTTTGCGCTTGCCTCCTGTGCAACCGATTCCTGCGAGGCCGCGGTCTGCACCTTCTCGACCTTCGGATCGTCATCCGTCGGTTTTTTTTGCTCGTTCTGCGTCACCACGCGATCGGGGTTGTCGGTTTCCGTCGGCGTTTCCTTCGGCAAATCGGTCGGCTTGACTTCGGCCTTCTGCTCGGCGAGCGCAGGCGACGCCACGGAGGCGTCGGCGTCCGGACCGGCAGGCAGATCGGTTTCTTCGGCAACCGGCGACGTCAGCTCGACATCGATAAGGTCCACGTTGGCGCCAAGCCCGTCGGAACCATCGTCGGAATTCAGATGCGTCAAGGCTAGCGCCGCACCACCAACGTGCAGCGCGACCGCGGCCGTCGCCGCGATCGTCCAGAGCCGCCAGGACGGCGGTTGCTCGTGCATAGGCTCGGTCATTACATCAGGGTCGTCGCATCAGGTTTCGCATCAGGGCCTTGCCGCAACCGGTGCGGCAGATTGGGTTGCGTCTTCGGCAACGCCCTCCAGCGCCACCAGTTTCATCCGATAATTTCCCCGGCGCAACAATTCCAGCACATCCATCAATTCGCCATAGGGCACGGCGCGATCGGAGCGCACGAGAACCAGACGTTCCGGATTGGCATCCGCGGCAGCATTGAGCGTTGAGACAAGCTCCGCGCGCTTGACGGGCTTCTCCCCGATGGCGAGCGTCAGGTCCGGCTTGATACTGACATAGACCGGCTTGTCCGGCTTCTTCTGCGGCGTCGCCGTCGAGGACGGCAATTCGATCGGAAGATCGACCGTCGACAATGGCGCCGCCACCATGAAGATGATCAAGAGCACGAGGATGACGTCGATGAAGGGCGTGACGTTGATTTCATGCGTCTCGGCGAAATCGGCGTCGTCATCGAGTTCCGTATCGGCGATCGAGACAGCCATGGCCTACTCCGCAGCCCGTGACTTCGAAGGCGCCAGCGAGCCGACATGGGTGCGATCGAGATCGCGCGACAATAGCCGCCCGGCTGCGCCCTGCGAGCGGCCGACCAGCTCGAGATAGCCTTTCGTCACCCGCGCGAAGTGGTTGTAGATGATGACGGCCGGAATCGCCGCAACGAGACCGAAGGCGGTCGCCAGCAGCGCCTCGGCGATGCCCGGCGCCACGACCGCCAGATTGGTCGTTTGCGATTTCGAAATGCCGATGAAGCTGTTCATGATGCCCCACACCGTGCCGAACAGCCCGACAAAGGGCGACGTCGCACCGATCGTGGCAAGCAGCCCCATGCCGAGCCGGATCCGGCGCGCTTCCGCGCGCACGATTTCGGCAAAACTCGATGCTGCGCGCTCCTTGACGCCCGCGTCGCTGGAAATTCCGGCCGACAGCCGCGCCTCGCGCATCGCCGCCGCAAGCAGGGAAGACAAGACGGTGCCGCTCGCACCCAATGCAAATTGCGCCTCCGCCAGCGATCTTGAATCGGCGATCTTGCCGAGCGCTGCGCCAAGCCTGCGCCGGACCAGCGAAAGCTCCAACATTTTCGCGATGAAGATCGTCCACGTCACCAGCGAGGCAAACGCAAGACCGATCATGACGGCCTTTACAACGATGTCCGCCGAAAGAAACATCGACCACGGCGACAGCTCGCGCAGCGTGACCGGCATCGCCTTCAGCGGTTTGCCCACATCGGCCGCGGCCGCGCCATTGTCTGCGGAAGCGGTCGGAGCGACAGCCGCCCCGCCTGGCACCGCCGTTCCAGCAGAGATTTTCTGATCCGATCCCGGCGCATTCTGCTGCGCGAACGCAACTGCCCCGATCATCGAGACGAATGTCAACACGGCGACGAGTTTAAGAACGGTTCTAAACATTCGACTTCCCGGATTCCGGCGTGGCGTCGTCAGATAGCTTCAAGACCAATTCCAAGTCCACGTCGAGCGTCCAACGCGGGAGTTAGATCAATTCCATTTGAGATTTCGATCCGCGGCAGACTATTGCTCACCAGCGGTTTCGTCGGGGTTCGTCTACGAGGCTATGGGGTACGTTATGCGGGCGATTGCCCAATCCAGGAATTTCGCCCACACCTCGAAGCTTCATCAGCGTGCAACATTGGCGTCCGGAACCGCGGTCGGCCTGCTCTGTTTCGGCTGCCCAATCTCTGCGCTTGCGGAAGAAAGTTCGCCGACGACTTTGCCGCCCATCGTTGTGGTCGATACTGCGAAAAAGCCAAAGCATGCCGCACCAAAAAAGCCCGCGATGGCTCGCGCGACCCCAAGCACCGGCAGCGGACAAGCCAACCAGCCGGCCCAGGAGGCAGGCATCAGTGCAACGACACCCGCGCAGGCGGCGCTCGATCGCAAGATGCAGGGTTTCGATCAGTCGCGGGACCACATCCTGACCAAGTTGGGAGCGTCGACCGATACGATCGACCGGGCAGCCATCGTCGCAGGACCGCAAGGCGACAACACCCCCGTCGACAAGCTCGTGCTGCAATTTCCCGGCGTCAATTACGATTCAGCCGTCGCCAACCCCAGCTTCCACATCCGCAGCGAGTACAACAACCAGCAGACGCGGATCAACGGGGTGATCTTGCCCGAGGGCGTCTCTAGCCTCGGTCCGTTGATCGACACCAGTTTCATCGGCAGCATCTCGCTTCTGACGGGAACGCTTCCGGCCCAATACGGGCTTCGCACCGCCGGCGTTCTCGACATCACCAGCCGCGCCTTTTCAACGCCGGGCGGCAGCGTCAGCGTCTATGGCGGCAGCCACGATACGATCACACCGAGCTTCGACTATGGCGGCAGCGTCGGCAACACCCAGTATTTCTTCGCCGGCCGCGGCAATTTCAACAACCTTGGCCTCGAAAATCCGACATCGTCGATCAATGCGCAGCACGATCACACCGATCAGGGCAAGTTCTTTGCCTACGTGTCGACGGCGCTCAACGATACGCAGCGGCTGAGCGTAATTTCCGCCGCCGCTTACAGCACCTTCCAGATTCCGAACAATCCAAATCAGACGCCGTTCGACGGTTTGCCTTCCGGTTTCGTACCCGTCACCAGCTCGGCGATGATAAATGAAAATGAGATTGATCAATATTACTACAATATCGTCGCGCTGCAGAGCAAAGGCGATCTGATCGACAGCCAGTTCGCGGTGTTTTCCCGCTACGCCAAGGTGCATTTCATCCCCGACGTGCCCGGCGATCTGACATTCAATGGCGTTGCATCGGATGTCACCCGTGCAAGCCAGATGTACGGCACCCAGTTCGATGCAGCTTACGACGTGAACAGCGCACATACGCTGCGGTTCGGCTTCATGGTGACCGCGGAGAAAACCGACGTCTCCAATATATCGACAGTATTTCCCACCGACGGCAACGGGAACGTCTTGCCAAATTCAAATTCTTTCGTCGTCAACGACACCCATTCGCTGCTGGGCTGGAATCTCGGCGCCTATATCCAGGACGAGTGGAAACTCACCAACCAGCTCACCCTGAATTACGGCATACGCTTCGATCAGTTGTACCAGTTCGTGAACGCCAACCAGTTCAGCCCGCGCGCCACGCTGGTCTACAAGCCCTTCGACGGCACCACCTTCCATGCCGGCTATGCCCGTTATTTCACCCCGCCGATGCAGGCGCAGGCGACGCAGGCGAACCTTGCGCTCTTCACTAACACGACCAATCAGCCGGGAATCCCCAACAACGACCCGGCGCTGCCGGAGCGATCGCATTATTTCGACGTCGGCGTCGATCAGAAGGTATTTCCTGGGCTGACGGTCGGGCTCGACGCGTATTACAAGATCGCCACCGACCAGATCGACGATGGCCAATTCGGGCAGGCCGTCGTGCTGACCCAATTCAACTGGGCGCGCGGTTACAGCGAAGGCATCGAGGCCAAGGCGAAATATCAGGATGGCAACTTCCGCGCTTATGCCAACTTCGCTTTCAGCATCAACCGGGCGATCGATCCGGTCGCCAACCAGTATGTGCTCGACGCTGCGACCTACAATTTCCTGCTCACTCATTACCACTACACCGACGACATGCAGATGTTCACCGGCTCAGCGGGAGCCTCCTACAAGTGGGACCAAACGACCTTCTCGGCCAGCCTGAAATATGGCAGCGGCTTGCCCACCGGATTCGCCAACTCCTCGTTCAATCAACCCTATACGACCGTCAATCTCGGGATCGCGCGCGACTTTATTTTATCTCCGGGAGCAAAACCGCTGACGGTACGCTTCGACGTGGTCAATCTCTTTGACAAGATCTACGAGATCCGCGACGGCAGCGGCATCGGCGTATTCGCCCCGCAATTCGGTGCGCGCCGCGGCTATTATGTAGGTCTATCGCAGAAAATCTGAGAAGCGCTCTTCTCGCGCGGTCACTCGGCGGCGACGTTGCCGGCGGGCTCGGCCAGCGTCTTGATCCGGTCCTTGACGTCTTGAAGCGTCTTGAGGCTGGTTTCCAGCGCGGCGGCCGGCACCTCTTGCAGCACATCGGTTGCGATGGCGTTGCGCAGACTATCGAGATCGTCGGCCAACTGGCGCCCGGACGCGGTGAGGAATAGGCGATTGGCCCGCCGATCGCGGGGGTCGCTGCGGCGCTCGACCAGGCCGTGTTCCACCAGCCGGTCGAGCAGGCGCACCAGCGAAATCGGTTGCAGCTCAAGCGCATCGGCCAGATCGACCTGGGACAGGCCCTCCTGCTCGCGCAAGCGGAACAGCACAATCCACTGCGCGCGGGTCGTGCCGCGGGCTTTGGCGCGGTGGTCGATATAGTTACGCAACAGTCGCGAACTTTCGACCAATTGCATAATTAACTGCTTTTTCAGGTCGAGAGACATTGGGCCCAGGGATTGCTTAGGTTGCGAATTGTTTAGGAATATCAAGCCATAGTATGTTTACACATTAAGTGCACGCGTATTATATTTGGACTCTCTATGAACCCTTGAGAAGACCCGCTACTTATATTTTTTTGAATCTGAAGGCCGACATGAACAAATCGCGGACAACGCGTTGGATTTTGCTGGCTTTGGTCGTCGCCGGGGTCGGCTATTACGGCTGGCAGCGCTTCCATGGTGAAGATCAAGCCGCAGCGTCGAACAGTGCGCAGAAGGCAGCCCGCAGCGCTGTTCGGGTAAGCGTAGCCACCGCCGAGAAGGCGGACTTTCCGGTCTACCTGACAAGCCTCGGAACCGTTCAGGCCTTCAACACTGTCCTCGTTCGATCCCGCGTCGACGGCCAGATCGACAAGATCGCCTTCAAGGAAGGCCAGTTGGTGAAGCAGGGCGACCTGTTAACCGAGATCGATCCCCGGCCGTACCAGGCCGTGCTTGATCAGGCCAAGGCCAAGAAGGAGCAGGACGAGGCCAACCTCGCCAACATCAATCTGGATTTGCAGCGCTTCATCAAACTGGGTGAGTTCGCGACCCGCCAGCAACTCGATACCCAGCGCTCCAGCGTGTCGCAACTGACGGCCCAGATCGCGGCCGATGTTGCCGCCATCGCCAATGCGCAAACCCAGCTCGACTATACGACCATCAAGGCGCCGATCTCGGGCGTCGTCGGCTTGCGACTGGTCGATGTCGGCAACATCGTCAATGCGTCGGCCCAGAGCGGGATCGTCACGATCACCCAGATCGAGCCGATCGCCGTTATCTTCACGGCACCGGAAGATCAGTTGCCCGACATCAAGGATGCACAAGGCGCAACGCCGCTCAAAACCATTGCGATCACCACCGACGGCAAGAGGCCGCTGGCGGAAGGAACGCTGGCGGTGGTCAACAATCAGGTGGATTCGACCAGCGGCACCATTCGCCTCAAGGCGGTTTTCGACAACAAGGACCACGCTCTGTGGCCCGGCCAATCCGTCTCCACGCGGCTTCTCGTCAGCACGCTGAAGAACGCCACTGTGGTTCCTGACGACGCCGTCCAGCACGGTACCAGCGGCCTTTATGCCTACGTCGTCAATCAGGACAACAAGGCGGAGCTGCGCAAGGTCAAGGTCGCTCAGTCGATCGACGGCCGCTCGGTGGTCGAGCAGGGCTTGTCGCCCGGGGAAAAAGTCATCATCGCCGGCCAGTTCAAGGTTGCGCCCGGCACACTCGTCAGTATCGCGGTGGCAAGTTCCGATCCGGCGCAAGCGAAGGTCCGGCAAGAATGAACGGCGAGGGAATTTCCGCACCTTTTATTCGCTATCCCATCGGCACCTCGCTGATGATGGCCGGCATTCTTTTCGTCGGTCTCGTTGCTTATCCCCTGCTCCCCGTCGCCCCGCTGCCGCAGGTCGACTTTCCGACCATCCAGATCACCGCACAGCTGCCCGGCGCAAGCCCCGAAACCATGGCCTCGTCGGTGGCGCAGCCTCTGGAGCGGCAATTCGCGCAGATTCCGGGCATCGCCCAGATGACTTCGACCAGTTATCTCGGCACCGCCTCGATCACCATTCAGTTTGATCTCAACCGCAACATCGACGGCGCCGCCAATGACGTGCTGGCCGGCATCAACGGCGCCGGCGGTCAGTTGCCGAAAAACTTGCCGACTCCCCCGACCTATCGCAAGGTCAACCCGGCGGATTCGCCGATCCTGCTGTTGTCGGCGACGTCGGACACGCTGCCGCTGACCACCGTCAGCGATGCCGTCGACGCCCAGCTCGCCCAGCAGATCAGCCAGATTTCCGGCGTGGCGCAGGTCACGATCGGTGGCCAGCAAAAACCTTCGATCCGCGTTCAGGTCGATCCGGCGAAACTGGTGGCCAAGGGCCTTTCGCTCGAGGATGTCCGCAACCAGATCTCCATCGTGACGGTCGATAGCCCCAAGGGCAACATCGACGGCGAGAACCGTGCCTACACGATCTACGCCAACGACCAGATGCTGGACTCCAAGGACTGGAACGACGTCATCATTGCGTATCGCAATAGTGGCCCATTGCGGGTTCGTGACATCGGCCAGGCAGTGACGGGACCGGAAGACGCCAAGCAGGCGGCCTGGGCCAACGGCCAGCGCGGCGTATTCCTGGTGGTTTTCAAGCAGCCCGGCGCCAACGTCATCGACACCGTCGACAAGATCAAGGCGCTGCTGCCGCGGCTGGTGGCCGGCATTCCGGCGGCGATCAAGATCGGCGTGATCAGCGATCGAACGCAGACCATTCGTGCCGCCGTGGAGGACGTCCAATTCACGCTGCTGCTGACCATCTTCCTCGTCGTCATGGTCATCTTCGTCTTCCTGCGCAGTTTCTGGGCGACGGTGATTCCGGCCGTGACGGTCCCGCTCGGCCTGCTCGGCGCCTGCGCGCTGATGTGGGTGTTCGGCTACACGCTCGACAACCTCTCTTTGATGGCGCTGACGATCGCCGTCGGTTTCGTGGTCGACGACGCCATCGTGGTTCTGGAAAACATCACGCGTTACATCGAGGCAGGTGAGAAACCGCTCGCCGCCGCCTTCAAGGGTTCCGCCGAAATCGGATTCACGATTCTGTCGATCAGTATTTCGCTGGTCGCGGTGCTGATTCCGCTGTTGCTGATGGGTGGCATCATCGGCCGCCTGTTCCGCGAATTCGCGGTGACGCTGGCGATGACCATTTTCGTTTCGATGGTTGTGTCGCTGACGCTGACACCGATGATGTGCTCCCGCTTCCTGCGCGCGCACAACGAGGGCCACCAGCACGGAAAGTTCTACCAGTGGAGCGAACGCGGCTTCGATGCGATGTTGCGCGCCTATGAACGCGGGCTCGACCTCGCCATGAGCTGGCGGCGGACCACATTGGTCATTTTCTTCGCCACGCTGGCGCTGTCGGTCTACCTGTTCATGATCATTCCGAAAGGCTTTTTCCCGCAGCAGGATATCGGCCTGATCACCTCGACGTCCGAAGCCTCGCAGGACATTTCGTTTGCCTCGATGGTGAAGACGCAGGAAGCCCTCGGCGCCATCGCGCAGGCGGATCCCGCGGTGGCATCGGTGGCGATGGCCATTGGCGGCAACGGCCGCGCCGGCAACAACGGCAGCGTGTACATCACCTTGAAGCCGCTTTCCGAGCGTGACGCCAGCGCCATGCAGGTCATCCAGCGCCTGCGGCCCAAGCTTGAAAAGGTCCAGGGTGGACGCCTCTATATGCAGGCGGCCCAGGACGTGCGGATGGGAGGGCGGGCGACCCGGACGCAGTTCGAATTCACGCTGCAGGACGCTAACCTCGAGGAGTTGAACGAGTGGGCGCCCAAGGTCCTCGCCAAGATGAAGACGCTGCCCGAACTGCGTGACGTCGCGACCGACCAGCAGTCGGAAGGCACGACGCTCGAGCTCAAGATCAACCGCGACACCGCCTCGCGCTACGGCATCCAGCCGCAATTGATCGACGACACGCTATACGACGCCTTTGGGCAGCGGCAGGTCACCCAGTACTTCACCCAGCTCAACAGCTATCACGTCATCCTGGAAATCCTGCCGGAGTTGCAGGGCTCGCTCGACACGCTGGACAAACTCTACATCAAATCGCCGTCGACCGGCGATCAGGTGCCGCTGTCGGCATTTGCGACCTGGACCAACGTCCCGGTGCGCCCGCTCTCGATCAGCCACCAGGGCCAGTTCCCGGCCATCACCATCAGCTTCAACCTCGCGCCTGACGCGGCTCTCGGACAAGCCACCGATGCCGTGCAACGGGCAATGGCGGACATCGGCACGCCGTCGACGGTGAACTCAAGCTTCCAGGGCACCGCACAGGCCTTCCAGCAATCGCTCGGCACCGTGCCGCTTCTGATCATGGCGGCGCTGGTCGTGGTGTACCTGATCCTCGGCATTCTCTATGAAAGCTACATCCATCCGCTGACGATTTTGTCGACGCTTCCCTCCGCCGGCGTCGGCGCGCTCGCGATCCTGATGGCATTTGGATACGACTTCAGCTTGATCGCCCTGATCGGCATCATCCTCCTGATCGGCATCGTCAAGAAGAACGGCATCATGATGGTCGATTTCGCGATCGCGGCCGAGCGCGACGAGCATCTGTCGCCGGAGCAATCGATCCGCAAGGCGGCGCTTCTGCGCTTCCGCCCGATCATGATGACGACGATGGCGGCCCTGCTCGGCGGCGTACCCTTGATGCTTGGCACCGGAACGGGATCGGAAATTCGTCAGCCGCTTGGCTACGCGATGGTCGGCGGCCTGTTCGTCAGCCAGGCGCTGACCCTGTTTACGACGCCGGTCGTGTACCTCTATCTCGACAAGCTGTCGGTGGCCTTCTCGAACTGGGGACGTTCGAAAGATGATGACGAGCATCAGCTTCCCGAGCATGATGCCGTCAAGGAAGCCGCCGAGTAATCGTGCTCAGTTAGCTCGTCGATCCGCGCGCAGAACTTTCCACGGAGTCCGATCGATGAAGCTCGCAAGATTGGCAACGTTTGCTGCGCTTGCCGCTTTCGCTGCCGGCGGCGTTTGCCTTGCCCAGCAGACACCCAAGGCCAAAGGTCAGGCTCCGAGCCAGGCGACGCCGACGCCATCGCCCTCCCCAACTCCCGCTCAGTCCGGCTGGGCCGCGCGCTGCAGCAGCCCCGGCCGCGACACCCCGCTCGAATGTGCGATGGAGCAGAATGCGGTCCTCACCAAAACCGGACAACTGGTCGTGCTGGTCAATATCCGTGTGCCGGGAGACACCCGCGCGCCGATCGCTCTCGTCCAGTTGCCGCTCGGCCTGAACCTGCAAGCCGGCGCGAAGCTTCAGGTCGATGACACCAAGAGCGTCGATCTTCCGATCCAGACATGCGAGAACAGGGGCTGCTATGCGAGCATCCCGGTTTCTCCGGAGATGCTGGCTACGCTCCGATCCGGCAAGCAATTGAAGGTCCTGTTCCAGGATCTCGCCAAGGAAACCATCGCGATTCCGATTTCGCTCACCGATTTTTCGGCGACCTACGACAAGATCAAGTAGGTCTCCGCGCAGGCCGTAGCGCGGTCGCGCAGGCCGGCATTTCAACCAATCCCGAGATACGCCTTTTGCACCTGCGGGTCGTTGGCAAGATCGGCCGCCTTGCCCGACAAGACGCTTCTGCCGACCTGAAGGACGACCGCGAAATCGGATACTTCAAGGGCGAGTTCGACCGATTGCTCCGCGAGCAGAATGGTCAACCCTTCTTTGTGCAGCCGGCCGAACGTATCGTACATGGTTTCGACCACGGCCGGCGCGAGACCCAGCGACGGCTCATCCAGCATCAGAAGCCTGGGATCGCTCATCAGCGCGCGGCCAACCGCCAGCATCTGGCGCTCGCCGCCCGACATGGTGCCGGCGCGCTGGTTGCGCCGCTCGCCGAGCTTCGGAAAGATGTCATAGACCCGCTCAAGCAAAACGGTCGTGCGCCTTTTGTCGTTTAGCGGCGTCGCGCCGAGCCTCAGGTTGTTCTCGACGCTTTGCTGCACGAACAACCGCCAGCCTTCCGGCGACAGAGCGAGCCCCTCGCGCACGATCGAAAACGCGCTTCGCCCGCCGATCGGCTGGCCGCGAAACTCGATTCCGCCTGCATGCACCGGAATGAGACCGGCAATGGCATTGAGAACGGTGGTCTTGCCGCCGCCATTCGATCCGAGCAGCGCAACCACGCTGCCCTCGGGCACATCAAGCGAAACATCGGAGACGCCGATCAGGTCGCCATAACGAACCTCCAGATGCTCGAGCTTAAGCAAGGGCGCCGTCATGGGGCGGGTCCGCCCATCAGCTCGATCGGGGTATGGGATGCGGCCGCCCTGGCGGCGCGTTTGCCGAGATAGGCCTCGATGACGGCCGGGTTGCCGGTGACCTCGCGCGGGCTGCCACGGGCGATTTCGCGGCCCTGATGAAACACCAATACGCGCGTCGCCAGCGACATGATCACTTCCATGATGTGCTCGACAATGACGAGCGTGACGCCGGAGCGGTGGATGTCGCGCACGAGATCAATCGCCAGCTGCACCTCGCGTTGGGTCAGGCCCGCCATCGCCTCATCGAGCAGCAGCACCTTGGGCTCGGTTGCCAGCGCGCGCGCGATTTCGAGCCGCTTGCGGCCCGGCGTTCCCAGCGATCGCGCCGGCGTTTCCGCCAACCGGCCCATGCCGACACGCTCCAGCACCGCCCGCGCGCGGGTCTCGGCCTCGGACGTGCGGGGGGTGCGAAGAAACGCGCCGATCATCACGTTCTCCAGCACCGACATGCTCTCGAAGGTCTGCGGCACCTGAAAGGTGCGCGCGAGTCCGATACGCGCGCGCGCCTCCGGCGCGAGCGCCGTGATGTCGTGGCCGTCGAACAGCACGCTTCCCGACGTCGAGACGAAATCGCCGGTGAGGCAGTTGAAGAAGGTGGATTTGCCCGCGCCGTTCGGCCCGATCAGGCCGAGAATATCGCCCCTGGCCACCGTAACCGAGGCTCCGTCGACGGCCTTGAAGCTGCCAAACTCCTTGGTGATCTCGCGCGCCTCAAGGAGCATGGGTAGCTCCCTTGTCTATTTCCTTGGCCGCCGGCAGTTTCCCCCGCCATCGCTTCGACCAGAGCCGATGCGCCAGCGTCAGGATGCCGCCGGGTTGAAAGCGGGCGATCAGCACGATGATCGCGCCGTACGCGACGAAAGTCAGTCCCGCTCCCCTGCCGCCCAGAAGATTGTTGGAAATTTCTTCCAGCGGCACCAGGATCGCCGCGCCGACGAGCGGCCCGAACAAAAGCCCGGCGCCGCCAAGGGCTGCCATGATCAGGATCTTCACCGAGATCAGAAGGCCAAGCCCCGACTCTGGATCGACGAAACCGAACATCATCGCATAGAGCGCGCCGGCGACGCTCGTCATCCCGGCGCTCAGCATGAACGCATAAAGCTTGGTGCGGCTTGCAGGCGCACCAAGCGAGCGCGCCGCGCGTTCGGAATCACGGATCGCGCGCAGGTAAAATCCCATCCGGCTACTCTCCATCCACCAGGTGATGAGAAGCGTCGCCGCCAGGATGGTCAGGAACAGGTAGTAATAGGGCAGCGCCGAGATGAAGGAGAGATCGAACACGTTGCGCGGCACGGTCGGTCCGCTCAAGCCCACGCCGGCGCCGAGATATGGGGTATTGGTGACGATTAATCTCACGAGTTCGGCGAGCGCAATGGTGGCCATGCTGAAATAGTGGCCGGATAGCCGCAGCGTCGGCACGCCGATGACGGCCGCAATCGCCACGCTGACGACAATGCCGATCGGAATTCCCAGCAGCGGCGACCATCCGAAATGGGCATAGGCCGCCATGGCGGCATAGGCGCCACAGCCGAAGAATACGACATGACCGACCGAGACCTGGCCGGCATAGCCGCCGACGACGTTCCAGGCCGATGCGGCGATCGCATACAACAGCACCAGCGCGCCGAGCCGCTGCTGAAACGGCGTCGAGAACATCAGCGGATAGGCGACGATCAGGGCCAGTAAAACCGATAGCCAAACCAGCCGCCGCATCAGAGCTTGCCCATCAGGCCCTGCGGCCGGAACCAGAGAAAGCCGAGGAACAGCGCATAAACCACCATGTCCTTATAAACGGCCCCGATCAGATAGGCCGACAGCGATTCGATCACGCCGATCAAAAGCCCCGCGACCAGCGCGCCGGGTATGCTGCCGAAACCGCCCAGCGACACCGTCACGAAAGCAACGATCCCCAAGGTCTCGCCGACAGTCGGCACGATGTAGAAGAACGTCGCGATCAGCGCGCCGGCAAGGCCGGTCGCGCCAGCTGCGATCGCCCAGGCGACCGCCTGCATGGTGTCGGGCCTAATTCCCATCAATTGCGCGGCGGTGGAATCCTCGGCCACTGCCAGCATTTTCGAGCCCAGCGAGGTCCGCGTCAGGAGAAAATGCATACCGAGCGTCACCAGGAGCGCGACCACGCCGGCCAGAAGCCGTGACGCCTGGATTCGCAGGCCCATGATGTCGAAAGTGCCACCGACGAGATCTCCCGGCAGCGACAGGAAGTTGGCGCCGAACCACCAGAACACGGAATAACGCAGCAACAGCGCAAGCCCGAAGGTGCCGAGAATCTGGGCCAGCATCGGCCCCTTCATGATGTCGCGGATCAATCCGAAATAGACGATGATGCCAAGCGTGGCGAGCACGAGGACGGCGATCGGCGCGCCCGCCCATGGCCCCGCGCCAAACAAGGTCCAGACCACGAACGCCACATACATGCCGAGCATGACGAAATCGCCATGCGCGAAATTGACGATGTTCATCATGCCCCACACCAGCGTGAGACCCGAGGAGAACAGCGCATAGACCGCGCCCAGCAAGAGCCCGCCTGCGATCACCTGGATTAGCGTGGAGGACATGCCGTGGCGTCTTGCGGATCAGATTTCTGCGATGATCAGAAAAATCTCACCAGCCCTTGTAAGGAAGTGCCGGCGCCTTCTGCGAATTGCCTTTCGGCCAGACCGCGACGTAGTTCTCGCCGTCCTGCAGCTGGATGATGAGGCTCGAGGCCAGCACATTCTGACCCTTCTCGTCGAACTTGACGCCCCTGTAGCCCATCATCAACTGCTCGGGCTTGAGATCGGTCGCTTTCAGCGCCGCCTGGATCTTGGCGGGTTCGGTCGAGCCGGCGCGGTCGATGGCGTCGCAGAGAACGAAGAACGCCTGCATCGCGCGGCCGGTGGTGTCGTCGATGTCGTCGCCGGTCTTCTTCTTGTACATCTCCGCAATCAACGCGGTTGGCGAGCCGGCGGGACCGATGCTCCATGACGAGCGATTGAGCACGCCTTGCGAAATCTTGCCGACCGCCTTGATCATCGACGGGTCGGAATAGCCGGAATCGTCCGCGATGATCATCGGCGGCTTGTAATCGAGCGCCTGCATCGTTTTCTGATAGAGAATGGCATCGGACGTGTAAGCGATCATGATCACGACGTCCGGCTTCTTCTCCTTCAACTGCAACACCTGGCCCTGCACGTCGGTCGCATTGATCGTATAGGGAATATCGAGCGCGATGGCCTGGCCCTTCTCCTTGAAGGTGCTGGTGATGACGCTGGCGACCGAGACGCCGTATTCGGTGGTGTCATGGACGATCGCGATGCTGTCGCTCTTGATGCCCGACGCTTTCATGTCGGCGAGGAAGTCATAGTAGATCTTGGCGATGTCGGAGGCGATCGGGGTGGTGCGAAAGAACCACTTGAAGCCCCGCTCGGTCAGATTGGCTGCGACCGACTCGCCGTTGACGAAGGGAATGCCGTATTTCTCGGCGATCGCGCTTGCCGTCAGCGTGACGCCGGATTGATAGGCGCCGGTGACGGCCACCACCTTCTCTTCGGTGATCAGACGCAGCGTCTGGTTTTGACCGGCGGCCGGGCTGCCCTGATTATCGCCGAACACGACCTCCACCTTGGCGCCGCCAAGGCCGGCGAGGCCTGCGTTCTTCGCCAGCGGGAAGTTGCCGAACTCGGGATGGGCATTGTTGATGATATCGGCGGCGATTTCGATCGCGGCCTTGGTGTGGGCGCCGGCGGTAGCAGCCCCGCCACTCAAGGGCACCACGGCGCCGATCTTGACGGTCTGCGCTTGCGAAAAAGCAGCACCCGCCGGCAACACAAAAATCGAGGCCGCGCACACGAGCCCGACGACACGCTTGAACTTCATCTCTGAACGCCTCCAAGAGGTCCGCCGACGCTCCAGCTCTTTAGGCTAGATTGCGTGCGGCAAAACCCTCTACATCCCCTGTTTTATTGAGGTTTAAGCATTGCATGCTGACCTCGCACGGGCAATGCGCCGTTCGGCCCACGCGCGGCCGTCTCGTGCTTGCCAAAAGCGGGATGGAGCGGGTAGAAGGGCCTCGATGCCAAGGGGAGCGCGGCTAATGTTCACCCGCGGCAGTCGATCTGTCCCGTATATCATTGATATATTGGGATAATTTTGGGGAATGGTGTAACGGTAGCACAACAGACTCTGACTCTGTTTGTCTAGGTTCGAATCCTAGTTCCCCAGCCAATCAGAATGATCGACGAAGTTTGCCCCGTTTGATGAAACGCCGCCGGAAGTAAGCTTCGCCATTTCAGCAATAAATCCAAATGGCTCGCGTAAATTAGCGTTCAGCTCTCCATTCGCCCATGTGGAGTTCGAAACAACGAAATTGAGGAGCCGCCGCTTCTGCATCGGTTCCTCGCTATCGAACAGGCGTTGGGCGTTCCTCGCCATCTCAAGGATGGTGACCCCTTCCTCAAGGTAATGCTGATCGGCTGATTGGCGCCGCTCGATCTCGCGCAAGCACCGGTTCTGCTGCTTGCGCCAGTCGGCAGACAGATGCTCGAACATGCCGGGGTCCACTTTTGCTTCCAGCTTATCGACGTACATCGCCTGAATGCGCGACTGGATACGGTCGTATTCTGCCTGCAGCCTCTTGATTGCTTCCGCGTGCTCCTTGGCTTGATCCATGTGGCTGGACTTTAGGCCTTCCGAGACAAGCTGAAGAGCGGGCTCGCCAATGTCAATTTGGCGCAGCAATTCCGAGAACTTCCTAGATAGAACGGCTTCCGGGACATAGGGCTCCGGACAGCGCCCTTTGTAGCCGGTGCAGCGATAGTAGATGTAGCGGCCTTTCTTGATGTCTCCGGTCAGGGCGCAACCACAATGGCCGCAGCGCACGAGCGACGAGAACGCAAAGTCATTTTTCACACGGCGGAGCTTCTTCCTCTGGCGGCTGCTGAGCGCGTCCTGAACCCGCTCGAACAGGTCCACAGAGATCAACGGCGTGTGGCGTCCCTTATAGATGCGGCCTTTCCAAACAAACTCACCAGTATAGATGCGATTGTGCAGCATGGTATGCACGGCGCTCACGGGAACGGTGGCACTCGTCCGCCGATAGGAAAGGCCCGCCGCGTGAGCCTTGTCGGCAATTTCCTCTAGCGAGAGGATCCCCGGCGCGTACCATTCGAACATCTGGGTGATGATGTGTGCGACGGCGGGATCGGGCGCGATAATGCGCTTGCCGTCCGCGCCCAATACATTGAGATAGCCGAGCGGGGCCTTGGTCGGCCAGATGCCCTGCTCGGCTTTCTCCTGCTGACCTTTGCGAGCTTCTTCCGAAAGATTATCGATGTAATTCTTTGCCATCAGAACCTTGATGCCGTGGAAGAATTTCTCGGATGATTTTGATTCTTGCGAGAGAACAATACCTTCCTTCACGAGGTGGATCTCGATGTTAAGCTCATCGAGGAGCACCCAATCCTTAAGGTTACGATAAAGACGGTCGGTCTTCTCGACCAGCAAAGTGCGGATGCCGGGATGCCCCTTCATGTAGTTCACCATCTCGTTGAAATTCAAGCGGCCGCTCGCCTTCGCCGTCTCCACGTCGATAAATTCTTTTTCAATGATGAGGCCGTTCTCGCTGGCATAGGCTTGCAGGAGCTTCTGTTGCGCGGCGATGGAAAATCCCTCCATATCCTGCTCTTTGGAGGAGACGCGCGCATAAGCCAGCACTTTATTTGACCTTGAAGCGCCGTTATTTGTTGTGCTGAACTTTTTCATGTGCGGCCTCGTGCAACGAGGGCATATTGAATCAGCCCGGGTGCAAGAGAGCAAATCAATTCGGCATCATGATTGCATTTTATCTCTTGCCGCAGCACGCGTGCGCAGTCTTCCACGCTTCCGCTGTGGAGGTGACGAAGCTCTCTCGACGACTCCGCATCTTGCACGCTCCCGCTCTCTGAGTGTCCACTCTCGCAGCACGGTGAAAAAGCCGATGAGGTTGTGCGCCATTTCACGGGCATCTTCGCGGGTGAGCTCGCGCTCAGCATAGGGCTGCCAGAAGGTACGAGTCGTTTCGAGGTAGTCGCGGGTGGGCCGCTCCTCGGCGGTTCGCTTGTCCTCTGCGGTGGCTTGTATCCGTGCGGGGATGGGGTGCTCTCCCCTTCGCGCGTAAGGGGATCTCGATTCCGCGGCAATGAGGCTATTGTCACGCAGCGCTGGAGATTGCGATTCCGTTACATGAATTCCGCCATTAACGAACGCCGGAAGGATGTCTCTCACTCTGCAATCTTCTTTCGGGGTTGCGGATGCAATCTGCAAGCTTCGGGGATCGAGAGATGCGCCGTTAGGCGATCCGTTGTTGTTGGCCGGACGAGGTCCTTGCCGTTCCTCTTCCTCTGCGATGCCGACGCTCCCTGGTCAGGATCCATCGGATGGAAACAGCGCCGAACCCACGGCGGAGGTCAGGAATTCGAGTCATCGACTTGCGGCGTAGAAATGCCTGCATGCGGCGGATTTTCCTTCTCTGGAGTTGGCCGTGATACGCCGCGAAACGCGCGGCACCTCAACTTACCTGCATGGCAAGCTCCTGCCGGACCGGCGACATCCGGTCAAGGCCGGAAGCGGCGGAGCGGGGGCGCGCGATGCGCGCCAGCCTTTACCGGATGACGCCGGTCTGGCTGCATGGCGACAAGCAGGTGGGGCCACGTGACACCGTCAAGGCCCCAGTTCCTGTTTCCTGTCAAAAACGATCATTTCCGCCAACAGTATTTCGCTGACGGTGTGGGTCAGGACCCAATCTGCTTAGCTGCGCTTGGCACGACTTTCGACCAATCCTGGCCGTTCAACCCAGTCCGCTGGAGCCCTTGGACAGGGTGCCGAAAAGTCCTGGGAATGTCCGGTCCTGGGGGGTTAGACCGGAAGTTGACGGCAGGGCGTCAAAACGACGCGAATGACCCCAGGCGGACATTAGGCGAAAGCGATGGCCTCGATGACCGTCGCCATAAGCCGCGCGTCGGCGTGAGTTGTTAAATCAAGTCAGGCTCTTCTTTCGCAATATCTCCCCCGGGGGAAGCAATTACACCGCCCATCTGCTTGGACTGTTCTGTTGCTATACCAAACTGATTTCGCAGAAATTCGGTTTGCAGTTGCATCACTTCGTTTATGTCCTTGGCGTTCATTAATTTACGCGCATGTTCAAAGGCTGCCTTCAGGTTCTTCTCGGTGATTGCAAGTGCCTGTTGTGCCGCGTCGTTCATCGGACTCGGGACCATAGCGACGGATTTGCTTGCCGATTCCATAAATGACGAAATTGCTCTTTCAGCCTGGTCGACGCTCTTTACTGCGAAGTCGCGTACTTGTAGGGGCACTTCCATTGTCATTTTTTGGTCTGACATGTCACTCTCCCCTTCAGGCTCATTTCCGCGAAGCGTACCATGTTGAGGGCTGTGCGTCCTCTCTCAGGGTAATGATCTAAAAAATGAGCGATAGTGGTGCGGCGATCCAGCAGTCGCGGCTTTTTCGGCGCGACGCGATTCGAAAGAGATGGCGACTACGACAGCAGCGCTGTCTTGAAGTTGCCTCGTGACCAGCCATTTTAGCTTAGTCGTGGGACGCGTAGGACTTAATCGACATCACGGTAGGCGACGCGGCGCTCCTTGGCGCATCGCAACGTTCCACCACGCGACGCTGCGCGTCGCACCACACCACACCACACCACATCGCTACGCAACGCGCGA
>Ga0210394_10002888_pt1 | contig 22722 bp, 17 predicted proteins | sample IncBWC12MmetaG_FD_160121 | JGI IMG/M metagenome (GOLD analysis project Ga0210394, IMG submission 160121) | Forest soil microbial communities from Barre Woods Harvard Forest LTER site, Petersham, Massachusetts, United States - Inc-BW-C-12-M | ecosystem: Environmental > Terrestrial > Soil >... | reverse complement strand
CAACGAGTTCCGTATCGACGTGCGAGAGCGCAGTACGGATGACAGCGCCTTTGCCTTGATTCTTGTCGTGCCGGAGCCAGATCCAGCGGAACTTTTCATCGTGAGCCTCTGCTTCTACCGAGGCGCGAAAGCGCGCGATGGCTTCCGCCGTTCCATCGTTCGACCCGTCGTCGACAACGATCACCTGCACCAGGTGGAGCAGAGGCGATTCGCCCAACACTTTCAGCCGACCCAGGCTCGTCTCTACGAGATATTGCTCGTTGTATGCTGGCACGATAACGGAAAGGCTCGCGCTCGTCTGTTTTTGATCCGTTCCATCCATACGATGGGATGCGCCGGTCACACGCCGCAGCCAGCCTGTACGTTCCAGGCGGCCACTCTGCGGTTGGGAGATGGTCTTCGTCGCGTCAGCCATACGTGCATCGATTCCATTCGCGTAGCGCATCGTAACTGCTCACGGGTTCACTAGCGGAACTCAACCGGCAACTCTAAATTTTGGCACGCGCACCGACACGTGTGAGGCGTTATCGAGTGACGATTGAACGCACGAAACTGGAATCGAATCTCCCTAGTCAGATGCAGCGTGAGCCGCCAAACGATCCGGGACGGCCGCAAAGCTCGCATCGTTCCGCTTCCGACAGTGGGCAATCACGCGATCCACGATCTCGATTAGGGGAGTCGCCGGTCGAAAGCCCGTGAGCTCTTCAAGTTTTTCAAGGGCCGGCACGCGCCGAGGCATGTCCTCAAATCCAGGTTCGTACGCCTGATCGTAGGGAATGTGCGTGATAGGTGAATTGCTCTTGGTTCTTTGCTTCACCAGATGCGCGAGGTCCTCGATGGAAACTTCCTCGGTACTGCCAATATTTACGACTTCGCCGACCGCCCGGTCGTTGCCAATCAAACGCAGCACGGCCTGAACGCAATCTCGAACGTCACAGAAGCAGCGCGACTGCCGCCCCGTGCCGTACACAGTAATCGGCTCGCTTGCGAGCGCTTGGCGCACGAAATTCGGCAGCACCATGCCGTAGCGGCCCGTCTGGCGCGGCCCCACCGTGTTGAAAAACCGAGCAACGACAACCGGCAGTTTCTTTTCTTTCCAGAACGAGAGTGCCAGGAACTCGTCCAGCGCCTTGGATGCGGCATAACTCCAGCGTCCCTTGCTGGTTGGTCCCAGAACGAGATCAGCATCTTCGCGGAACGGGACTTTATCGCTTTTGCCATAGACTTCCGATGTCGATGCGGTAAACACGAGTTTCTTCTTCTTGGAAGCCGCGTCCAGCACGTTTTGGGTGCCGTGTACGTTTGTCTCGATGGTGCGTACCGGGCTTTCAACAATTAGGCGCACGCCCACCGCTGCCGCGAGGTGAAAAATCACGTCCGACTCATCCACCAGTTCGGCGAGCAAATGCTTGTTCATGATGGAATCGAAGACGTAATGAAAGCTGTTGTTGGACTTAAGATGACGGATATTTTCCACACTGCCAGTGGAAAGATCGTCGAGAACGAATACTTCCTCGCCGCGATTCAGCAACGCTTCGGATAAATGCGAACCGATGAACCCTGCCCCGCCTGTTATGAGATAGCGCATGGTCACTCCCTAGATTGAAGAATCACCAGACTCGCTGGATCCCGATGAGAACCGGGACCTTTTTGCGACGTCTTCGCCATAACCGTAGCCATACGCGTAGGGATAATATCGATACGAGTAGTAATAATCGGGCGCGCTCGAATCCACAGCATTGAGTACGACGCCGAGCAAACGGCATTTCACGGCCTTAAGAAGATCGCGTGTGCGCGTGAACGCTTCCTTCGGCGTTTCACCGCTGCGTACGACTAGCAGCACGCCGTCCGTCAATACCGAAAGAATCACCGCATCTGTGGCCGCCATAACGGGGGGCGAATCGATGACAATGAATTTAAAGCGCAGGCGCAATTCCGCAATTACATCACGAATTCGATACGATGAAAGTAAGTCCGCAGGGTTCGGTGGAACCGGACCTGTCGTAATCGCCGCGAGATTATTGATCGTGGGATGAGGGAGGAGGACTTCATCAAGGCTCGATACACCTGCGAGATATGAACTCAGCCCGGCTTCTTTGCCGATTGTTAGGTTTAGGGCGCGCCGGATTCCGGGTTTGCGTAGGTCGGCATCTATCAGTAGTGTGCGATCTCCGAGCTGCGCGAGGGTCACGGCCAGGTTCACGGCTGCGGTGGTCTTGCCTTCGCGGGGTAATGCGCTCGTCACCAGGATCACTTGCGGCGGATGCTCTGCCTGCGAGAGGAGCAGGGAAGTGCGCAGCGCACGGAAGGCTTCTGATATTTGCGACTTCGGCGTCGTATAGGAAATTAGCTCCACGCGCGGTCCGGATACACTCTGCGGCGCAGTTTCCTTCGCAAGACGCGACAGCCGGCCCTGGTGGTTTCCAATCATGCCCGGGAGCGCAGGCACGACGGCTAGCGACGGAAGACCCGTGAGCACTTCGACATCGTCGGGTGACTTTACCGTATTGTCGAGGTACTCGCGGAAAATCGCCAGGCCAATTCCTCCCACAAGGCCTACCAGGAAACCCAATAGAATATTACGCGCTTTCTGTGGGCGCGAGGGGCTTGCGGGCACCAGCGCTGGGTCCACAATGCGGATGTTGCTCGAACGTAAACCCGCCGTAATCCCCGCTTCCTTCAGTTTCTGCAAAAGACCGTCATAGAGCTGCTTGTAAGATTCGGCGTCATGCTCAAGAATGTGGTACTGAACGAGTTTTTCGGCGAGCTCATTGGCCTCTACTTTCTGCCTATCGAGCGCCTCTTGCAAGAGCTCGAGATGTTGACGCGCCGTCTGAAAATCTTCCTCGATGCTGCTTACCATCGTCGTCTGCGCGCGCGTCATCTGTTCATCTACTACCTTTTTTTGCTCGGCTAGTCGAAGAACTTTTGGGAAGTTCGGGCCATATTGGTTTAATGCATCCGCGTACGAGTCGTCGAGCGCGGATTGGCGTCTAAGCAGATCCTGGATGACTGGGTTGCTGCGGACCTCGGGGAGGAGATCCACATTTCCTGAGGTCGCCATGCGGTAGAGCGCCTCTTTTGTTGTCAAGCTAGTCTGGGCTTCCGTGACGGCCCTATTCAGGTCACCCATCGTTTGGGTAGTGATGTTCTGCTTCTCGTCAATCTGCCAGATTTGGTTCTCCCGCTCATACGTGATGCGGGCATTTTCGGATGTTTCAACTTTGATACGGAGTTCTTCGAGTTCCCCAGAAAGAAACTTCGATGCTTGCGTTGTTGCGTCAAACTTACTCCGAAAGTTTTGTTCGATATAATTTTGGAGATGCGTGTTGGCGACAAGAGCAGCGAGCTGCGAGTCTTCGGATTCAAACTGCACTTCGATCAGGCGGCTGTTTGGTATCCGCTTGACGTGCAGTCGCCCTAAGAATGCTCCGAGGATGGCTGGGCGCTTGGCGCCGGCGCCGCCGTGCTGTAACGCGAAGGGGCCAGATGAACCCTCGAAGTCGGGATGTCTATCAAGATTGAGAGTTTTGATCGTCTGCAACGCTAGAGTCTCACTCCGCAAGATCTCGGTTTGCGTCGCCATATAGTTTTCCATGTCTTCGTATTCGTCGTAGTTCACACCCTGAAACGGAAGGGTATTCTGGGATTCTTTGTCCACTTCGACGCGTGCCGCCGCCTCAAAAACCGGCTTCATCTTAAATGAAGCGATTGTGACCACCGTCACGACGGTCAGCAGAAACGTAAGAATCAGCCATTGATGCTTGCGAAGGATAATCAGGTAATCAAGGAGGTGCGCCTCCCGTGGCATCTGCTCCCACGCGATAGCCGAGGGGACAGGGATCACCGCCAAGGATTCCGCAGACTTCCGATCTCGAGCAGCGAATCTAGATGCTTCTTCCATTTAGCTAGCGGTCCTCACTTGTGGATCGGGCCGATTGACATTTATCCGGTCGCCGGTCTTATTGGTTCGCTGAACGATAAATTAGTACGCCTGTACCGATCTGAACAGCTGCCTCGGCGCCTCTAACTAAAACTTTTCTGGCGAGACTGTCAGGAACAAAAAGGATATCGTTTGATTTCATCGCGACATCTGGAGACTTATTCTGTTCGATCTGTTTGATGTGGACCGGGGTCGCTTCGCGTTTTCCTGTGTTCGGATTCAGGCGATAAATCACTGCATCGTCCGGCTTTGCGTAGCCGGCGAGTCCGTGGGCGAGCGCAACTGCCTTAAGTACGGTGACCTGTTCCCCGTGACTCTGTACGACATACCCGCCTTGCTGCGACACGCCGCCGCCCATCACATAGACAATGCCGGCAAGCGGAACGTTGACGACGTCCCCCCCATAGATCGGGATATTAAAAGCAGTATTTTCGGTGTTAAGCAAATCTTGCAGTTGGATCCGAATCGTTTTTGATTCCGAGTCGCTAGCAGCGGGCTCGCTGCTTTTGGATGAGTCAGAGATGGGTCTTACGGTTTCTGTTTCGGTCCGACGCGTAATCAGTATGACCGTCCCGGCGTTGTCGGAGATGCCTCCCGCGTTTGCGATGAGTTCGAGCAGGCTCATCGGTCGGTTCACTTGATAGGTCATCGGGCGTGCTACCGCTCCGATTATCGTTACGGGCTGACTGTTTAGCTCCTTAATGAAGACGGAGACCTGCGGATCTGAAACCAACCCGTTCTGACGAAGAAGATCCTGGATCTTTTGTTCTAGCTGAAATGTCGTAGCCCCGGCCGCCCTGATCCTTTCGTGGATAAGCGGAAAACTGATCTCCCCCACACTACTAACGCGGACATCTCGAGAGAGTTCCGGAACGTCAAAGACCTCAATATGGAGCAAGTCGCCCGCTCCGATGGAGATATCCGCAAGAGTCGGTTTTCCAAGACTAGCGAGTTCCTGAATCTTCTCGTTCGTTTGCTGGGTCGTTTCGTCTTTGGCCTGACCATAGGTAGCCGGTGAGCTTGAAAAAATGCATAAGAAAGTTATTAAGATAGGCTTCGAAAGCCAGTCCAGTGCCCAACGGAATGTTACATCCATAAGACAGATAAACCCCTCGGATACTATGCCTAGCGAAGCACGCGCCTGTCAACAACAGGTTACGCGCCTCGCTCGCAGCTCGCAGATTTCTCTCTGTGTTCGCCCCGACACGGTAGGGACCAAGTCAGCGTTGCCTGGCATGTGGGAGTGGGCTTCCTGGGCGATTTCGTGATCGAGTTAGCAAACTCCCGGATGGACTCGAGGTTGAATTGCGGGTGCAGTTCGCCTTGCCAGAGAGTCGGTTTGGTACCGCTCGAGCGCAAGTCTTCATGAGGCAGCTCTTTCTTAGCGAAGTGACCTTAACTAAGCCGCCGCATCTTAACGCGATATGAGAGCCAGAAGGGAACATTCTCGCATCTCAAGCAGGCTCGATCTGGCATTCCAAGAACCGGGCGACGAAGAGGCTGCAGGGCGACTATTGATCTAAAGGCGCGTGCTCGCGTGAGCGTGTGCGCTGGCGCTTCATCGGGGCCTCCGAAGGCAGAGGCGCCGATGTCGCGAGGTAGGATTGCAGCAAGAATAGCAATGCATTTGAAGGGATGTGCAGGTTGAAATCGACGACGCTGTGGAGCAAGAGCCCACACAATGCGGCGATCGCTCCGGCATGGATGCCGCGAGAGAAATGGCCCTGTTCTGCGGTGAAAGATTTGCGTGATTCGCGAACCAAAATCCACAGGAATGCAAGGCCGCACAGGCCTCCCAGCATGCCCATTTCAGCGAGCAATTCCACGAAGTCGTTGTGCACATGGTCGACGATGTGGCCGTCGTAAATCGTTTCATAGCGGGGATACACAGCAACCAGTGATCCCAGTCCAGCGCCGATGATCGGATGATCGAAAAAAATACGCGCCGCTCCGTGAACCATGGTGGCGCGCCGGGAAAGCGTGACGTCGCCCGGGTGCAGAGTCGAAAATCGTTCGAGCGCTCTCCCAGTCCCCAGCCATGCGACTAAGGCCAACGCGGCGAACCCGACAATTGCCAGAGCCACCAGCCGCGGACCTTCCGGGGCCTTGCGCAAGCGCGTCAGCAACGCCAGCACGGCGACCTCGAAACCGAAGCTGACGATGCCGCCGCGCGAGCCGGAAAGAATCAACGCACCCACGGGAACGATGGTCAGCAAACCGGCCAAAGGAATCACGTCGCGGCGCAAACCGCGGAAAATCAGCAACGCCAGGCCGGCTGGAACAGTGAGCTCCACAAAACCGGCAAAATGATTGCGGTTCACGAATGGGCCGAAGGGATCGCCACCCGCGGTGAGCGTCCGGAATCCGTAGATTTTCGCGTCGGAGGTGAAGTGTTGCACGATGCCCAGCAGCGACACGGAAAAGCACAAGAGAATCAGGAACCACACGAGGTTCGTCAGATCGCGGCGCTCGCGAAATACCTGCGTCGAAAGAAAAAAAATCAGCAGGTACGCGGCGAGTTTCAGCAGTTCGACGCGCGTCAAAAACGGATACGGCGTGGCGCGCAGGAGCAGCTGGGCGAGTCCGATTCCGAATAGAAGCAACAGCGGCCAATTCAGCGGACTCCAGTAAATCTTGATGCGGTCGTCAACAAGAACGAGCACCGCCCATCCTATGAACAGCAGGCTGGCGCCAATCTCCAGGATGGATCCCGACCAAATCTCAACCGCACCAAAGGCCAGTACGGAAAACGCAAACAGAAACAGCAGGCCGCCGCGGATCACGTTCATGGTGACGGGTTTCCCTGGAATTCCGCGGACACGAGCGACACGTCTGCAATCCAGACCGAGCCGCTCAGCCTGTTATCAAACAAGCGGCTGCCGAAGCGCAGCAGTCGAACCAACAGGAAGTGTGTATCCGGGCCGGTTGTTAGCTCCATATCGGTGGCGGTCCAGGGACGGGACCCTGTAAAATTCTCGGTCAATGCGTTCACCGCGTTATTGTGATTAGGGTCAACAATGGAAAAGCGCATCCCGCTTTCGGTGGTGATCTCTGCGGTGCGCATGTAAGCATGAAAATGGTAAGCATGACTGGGCTCGACCGGAACATATTGCATGGGTTCGGTGAGCTCAAGATTGCTCCCGCCCCCGAAATCCAGCCGCACGGTTCGAACGCCGTATGACGGAGGAGCAGAGTCAAAATCGATTGACGCACCCGTGGATGAGTTCCATCGCCAGCCCAGCCCTCCATTGTCGAAATCGTGGGAAAATCCGCCATTCCATATCAGCGAATGATTCAGCGGCTCATCGTGAGGCAATCCTGCGGCGGTGAGTGCTTCGATCCAGACCTGCTTGGCATCCGCGGCGCGGTCGTCCGAAATCAGTTCGTCAAGAAATGGAAACGTTCGCGGCAAAGCCACGATCTGACTCAGCGAAATGAGCCGCCGCCAGACCCCCAGCGCGGGATCCGATTGACGGATCGAGGCAAAAAAATCCAGGGCTTGAATGTAAGCGTCCACATTCGCAGGCAACACCTGGTCCAGCAGAACATTTACGTCGTGGCTCGATCGCCACACCCGCGAGATCGCCAGCGCCAGCAGCCTGGGATCCGACTGCACCGCGTGGTGAATTTCGGCGTATCCCTCTTCTTCCTTTCCTTGGCGAAGCAGAAAGTTTCCGTAGTTCCACGCAACTTCGGCTGAGAGTGGATACACAGACCGCGCACGTTCAAAAGCGTTTTGCGCACTGCCTAGATCTCCGTTGGCTTCGTAGGCGCCAGCCAGGTTCATCCAGTAGGTTGCGGAGAGCGGGTCATCCTGCACGGCCCGTTGGTAGTCCGCGAGTTCCTGCAGCGGGTCAGCGTTAACGAAATCCAATTGGTGGTGACGGCCCAGCAAGTCCCAGGCCTCGGCGTTTCCGGGTTCGAGCGCAGCGCCACGCTCGATCACCTCCATGCGGGTGGAATGAATGCGATGGTAAGCGAGCCAAATCCTGACCGCCTGGTAAGAGAGCAATGCGCCGGCTGCCAGCGCAAACACCAGAATTGCCGTGCGCACTGGGACTCCCTGGAGTGTTGGCTGCACAGAGCCGTAATGTCCTATGACTATCGGTATTTCCGCAAGGCTAAATTGAAATACGGCCGGAGCGCAATCTCACGGAAGGCCCGCAGCGGCGCGAACCGTGCGCTTACTTCACGCCGAAACGATAAATCATCCCGACGGAGGCGCGATAATTTCCCTGGCTGGTGCCTCCGTAGCTTCCGGCATTAATCTGGCTGAAATTGGTATGTTCGTAGTCAAACTCGATCAGGCGAATCGACCAGCGCTTCTTGAATTTCACGTCGAAGCCGCCTCCGCCCATCCACGCAGTGGACCATCCCCAATGACTGAACGGATTGAAACCGCCCTGGCTTTCCAGGTTGTAACCGGAATAGGCCGGACCGATTAGCACCTCGCCAAAAGGAGTGATCTTGTGTCGGTGGCCCAGAGGATAAATTCGAGCTCCAAACATTAAAGTGTAGAGCTGCGTATTTCCGTTCACGCTGCTGATGTTGTAGGCACCGGAAAGATCGGCGCCCGCGCTCAACCAGCGGAAAATGCGATAGTCCGCATACATCGAAAATCCATTCATGTTCAGGCGATGGGAGTCGGCCTGCAGCAGCGACCTGTACATATATCCGCCGCCCAGCGCGAAATTCGAGCGCGAAGGTTTCTCCACGTGCGGCTTCGGGATATGCGGGAAATGGGGCTTCAAGTCCACCGGCTCGGGACTGACGGGCATGGGGCTAACCGGTAAGGGACCGAACAGCGACAGCTCTTGCGCCGAGACAGGCAAGCTGAAGAATGCCAAAAGAAATAAAATTCCCGCTACCTTTTTCATCAACCGCGTCCTCCGGAAATGGCTTGGTATTCATTGCTTTTCATGGTGCGAGTTTTCAGATGCGGGCGGCCCGTAATACGTTGGCACGCAGCGGCACAATAGGATAGATGGAAAGCCGTGCAAAGTGTAGTGCCGGCCGCAAATCATCTAAGAACGAGGAGGCCTGATTCCGTAGCGCTCGCTTGCCCGCGCCAGCGCTTAGAGGTGTTGAAGTGAATGGCTTACCGGTAGAAGGATCCGCCACGCAAAAAAAAAGGCCGCGCGGCCTGTAAGACAGGGCGCGCGGCCTGAACTTCGTTTGAGCTGACTTTTATTGCGTGATGGTTACGTTCACCGTGATCGCTGTCTTGGTGACGCCTCCCGAGGACGGTGTAATCGTGATGCTTGATGACTTGGACCCTCCCACTGATCCGGCGCAACCTGCCACGAGCAGGAACACCATCATGGCTCCCGCCATTCCCAGGCGCGTGCGGAATCGTCGGGCTGCGGGAAGCATGAACAGCAGGGCAATGGCCATCATGATGAAGAGCACCTGCCTCAGCAACGCGGACGGCGGCATCTTCATTGTTTGCGGCGGCACGATGAAGGCCGCAGCCGTGATGGAACCGTTCACCGTAGCGCCAGGGGCGGGCGCTGCATTGGTGGTCGGCACAGAGCACGAGGTAATCAGCGTTCCCGGTGTGCAAGTGAAAGCCACCGCTCCGGTAAAGCCGCCGAGTCCGGTAACGACCACTGGGAACGAGCCGGTCGCGCCGTGGACCACGCTGATGGCCGCAGCAGAAGCCGAGAAGTCCCACGCTGTGCCGGCGAGAGCCACGGTTTGCGGGCTGCCGCTGGCAGTGTCCGTAACTGTAATGGCACTCGAAACCGGGCCCGGTGCGGTAGTTGCAATTGGATTGAACGTAAGGGTCAGGACGCAGGTGGTGCCACCCGGTGAGACTGTGAGAACGACGGGTAGCGTGGGGCAAGTGGTATTTGTAATCGTAAACGGAGCGTTGTTCGGAAGCGTGATCGCCGAGACGGTCAACGGCGAAACAGTGCTCGGGTTGCTGATCGTGACGGTCTGTGTGGCGCTCGTGGTCGTCAGTAGCTGTCCGGCGAACGTCAGGCTCGTAGGCGTAAATGTGATGGCGCCCACGGAGGTGCTCCCGGTGCCCGTGAGGCCCACCGTAAGCGGATGAGCCGGCGCCGGCGGAGGCGGCGTGTCGGCGCTATCAGGTGTCTGCAGTATTGCAACGTTTGACCCGGCTGCGGAGGGTGTGTACGTCACGCCCAATGTGCAGGAAGCTCCTCCCGCAAGTGATTCGCCTGCCGTGCAGGTTCCACCGACTGCCGGGGCACTAAAATCCGCGGCGTTGCCTGCCGTGGCGGTTATCGTGGTCGTCAGCGGCAGGGTGATCCCTGCAGTCGTATTGTTTGTGATAGTAAAGAAGAATGGCAGAGTGGACGTGCCGACCAGTTGCGTTCCGAAATTGTTGCTGGCGGGCGTAATCGTGATCGTCGGCGTAAGCGGCAAATCGGCGACGAAGGCGTTCGTTGCGCCTGCCCCTCCCAGGTTCTTCTGAACCGCCGTCGTGGAGGTCAGCATATCGGGAGCTGTCATATAGCCGGCGATATAAGCGTTTGTGCCGGAAACGGCGATTCCCTGAGCACTGTCCGGAGTATTCAGGCCACTGTTCAGCGTTTGGCCGCCGAAGTATGTCGAGTAGACCAGATCAGCCAATCCCTGGCCGTTAGGGCTGATCTTGGAAACGAACGCCGTGCCGCTCTTTGTGTTGTTAAGAGCTTCCTGCAGAGCTCCTTGCGTAATGGGAAAATTGCCAGAATCTGTCACCCCGGCTACATATGCGAGGCCCGCTGAATCGGATGCAATCGAAAAGCCGGTGTCGCTGTTGTTGCCGCCCAAAAAGGTGGAGTACTGCAGGGTGCCGGTCACGGTGTTGAGCAGCGATACGAACGCTACGCCGAGCTTCACGCCTGCTGCGGGGGGAGGAATGGAACCGCTCGTGACCGGAAAGTTCGACGACTCCGTCGTTCCGGTAATGTAAGTGATGCCGGTGGCTACCGCAGGAACGCCTGTTCCCAGGTTCACTCCAAAGGCTGCCTCCGCCGTATTTCCACTTAGACAATGCGAAAACGTGAGAGTTTGTGCGATGGTATTGACGACTGAAACGAACGCTGAACCATTAGTGTTAACTCCGCACGCGGCGCTGACCGGGCTAATGGCGGGTCCCGCAGTCGGAAAATCGAGTGACATCGTGCCACCCGCAATGTACGCGTCGCCGGTGGAATCGATCGTCACCGCCTGCGCGGTGTCGGCGAATCCGAAGAGAAAGATGTTCCCGGAGCCAGAGCCGCCTATGTACGTTGAGTAGAGCAAACCCGGCGTCCCAGCGACGGTGGTATCAATCTTCGACAGAAAAGCGTTTCCTGCAGCGCTGGTTTGTCCCCCGGGTGCCACAATTGGCGTTCCTACCGTCGGGAAAGTCGTGGATTGGGTGACGCCCACGACATAAGCTTTTCCGGTCGCGTCAACCGCTATGCCGTTTCCTGCATCGTTGATGTCTCCGCCCAAGTAACTGGAGTAGACCAGTTGTGCCGTACCGGCGGCGGAAGGCGCGAGCTTGGTTAAAAACGCCGCTGATGCGGCGGCAACGCTAGCTGGAGGCGTGGCCTGATAGGGCGCCACCACTGTACCTAGCGGGAAATCGGAAGATCCCGTGAAGCCCGTCACGTAAATATTCGGCGGTGTTGCCGTGTCCACCGCGATCGCAGTGGCTTCATCTCCGACGGCATTTCCGCTACCGCCCAGATACGTGGAATAAATAAGCGCCGAGCCCGTTGGATTCAATTCCGTGACGAACGCGGTGCCTAGCAAGGCGGTATCGGCTGGCGCCGTCCCCGAAATGGGATTTATCTTTGGAAATGCCGTGGAGAAGGTCTCGCCGGCGATGTAAGCGTCACCGGCCGCATCCAAGGCCAAGCCCAACCCAAGATCGAAGAACTCGCCGCCGACGTATGTCGAGTAATTCAAAACCGGGTCGATGGTCAGAGGCTGCGTGTGATCATAGTCCGTGACCGAAAAGCGAATCTGGCGATCGTTTGCAATCGTATAGTTGCCGGCAATCTCCCGCCGCAGGCCGTTTACTTCCTGATAGACGACCGGCTTCTGCAGCGCGACCTTGCCGCCTGCCACGCTCAGCAGCACATCGCCTTGCGAATTTATTTCCAGCTTGCGCGCGCCCGAAACACCCAGCGCGATGGCCTTGGGGTCCGCACCCGGCGCGACGATGAAGTCATATTCCAGGCGTTGCTGGCGGCCGTAGAAGAGCACGTCCACGCCGGGATAAACTCCCCGGTAGCGCACCGCTTCGTAGGAAGGTATGTCCGTGTGCCATTTCTTCGGGTCTTTGCCAACGAAGTAGCTCGTTTTTCCAGGCAGCAGTCTCGTTCCGGCGATTTCAGAGGCCGGATTCGCGTCGTCGAAATGAATGCGGAGTACAGAGTTTTTCACCGCGGCATTCGGCTTGCGGCGCATTCGCGCTGCAACAAGCGAAGCGCGTTTCGCTGATTTTGTTTTGGCAATTGATGGCTCACGCAACGTGAGGACTGCTTCTTGGCTCGTAAGAAACAATTGGTAGCTCTGGCCGTGCGCCAGGTAACGAACTTCGGAAGCCGTTTGCCCGTGATTCTCTTCGAACGCCAGCGGCAGTGTGCCGTATGCGTTCGTCAAATTTTCCTTTTGCGCAGCGCTCGGTGGGGCCGCAGGCTGGGCCGAGGCTGCTGTATGATTGCTCGCAAGGGGCGGGGATGATTGCGCGCGGCGTTCGCTGTGCACTGACAAAAACAAAGCAAGGATGGCCAATAGCGCGCCAGCCATGATTCCGATTCTCACTAGCGGGGATTTCGTCTCCATGGAATTTCTCCTCAGTTTCTTTTGTCCGCAATAATGTTGGCTGAACTAAAAGGAATCTTGGCAGCGGCCCAGTCGCAGGAAGCTGGAAAAACCTCTTTTCTCGAACGCGCGATTACCCACGGGCTCTGGCGAAGGCGCCGAATCGTGGGGGACGGACACGCCATTTGAAGGTGGATGGTAGCACAGCTTCTTTGGGCGAGAGAACGCAGGATGGCCGATTATTCCACTACATGGTATTCAAAGAGCTACTCTCTTCAAACAGCAAGGAAATCAATAGCTTTCGTTCTAAACCGGCGCGGATTTCCACAAAGGCAGCCTTTGCGCTTCCCGGCCTAGCAGATCGCAAAGATCAGGCAGCCGCCGCGCATCGTGGTGCGCGTGAAGCGTGCGGATGGGAATGCTGGGGGCCAGACGCGCGAGTGTTTGGAATTCCTTCGCGCGCATGCCGCTATCAAGCGTATTGGTCGCAAACGTATTGACCACCAGCGCGAGGAACGCTCTCTGCGGCGAGAGTTCTTCGATCAGCGGAGCGGGATCGCCGCGTCGCTCGCCCAGAATATAGATGGCGGCGAGCGGCAACGCTCGTTCCGCAAAACGCAATTCCTGTTTTCCTAGTGAAAGGCAGCGCTTTTCGTAATTCGCGCTGAACCGCGGCAGCGCCTCTGGGGAACCGTAGAGCGATTCCACGGACTCCGGCCAGAGACACAGATACGGATACGCGGGATGAATGAAAAACGAGCCGTCGCGCTCGGCAAGCGTGACCACGTCATCGGATAAAATTGCGTGGCCTTGCCGCGCCAGCGCCGCCGCCGTCGTGGATTTCCCCGCACCCTCGGATCCCACGAACGCCACGGCGTTTCCGCCAAACGCCACCGCGCTGGCATGCAAGCAAGTGACGCCCCGCAAGCGCAACAGCAACCCGAGAACCGGCCCCAACAGATAAGTGGCCGTGTCTTCCAGGGTCAAATTGGCAGGCCAGCTCGCCCAGACTTCCGTGCCCTCGCGATCCAGCCAGAATTGCGATCCATCGAAATAAGCGAGCCGCAGATAACGGGAGCCCGCAGCCTTCCAGATGCTCAGGGTCGGTTCGCCCGCTTCGTCTTTGTACGAGTTGACGTAGCTCAACTCTTCGGGACCGGGGGGAATTAGCCCGCTGGTTTGCGGGGAGGCACTCAAGTGAACCGCTACGACGGGATAGCTCGATGAATCGAGCGGCGAGGAAGCAATTTCAGGGCGTGCCGGAATTAATTCAGGGATGGGAAGATTGGAACGAAGCAACAGGCCGAAAACAGCGTAAGTGAAATTCAATGCGGTCAACGACCGAATTCCATTGGCGGGCTGGCGCGGCCGTCCGCCAAACTTCCCGCCTCTACCAGACGAGCCGCTATCCTACATCGGTTAGAAAAGCTCCAGGCGATGACGTTTGCAAGCACTCGCGGCACCGGGCTGGATTCTTGCGTTGCTAAACGTGGGTCCTCGCGCGCGGAAATCGTCCTCCGTCGCTCCTGGATCGTAGGCCGACTTTCTGGGTCAACTCCCGCACCGTACCGTACACGGTTATGATTGGAGACGAATACGGCTTCTTATTATCCCGTTTAACGGGCTTAAGCATTGCGGACCTCCGCACGCAAGTTATACCGGACCTTGCGCGCTGACTGCAACCAAAAGTTGAGGCAAAGCGGGCGAAGAGCGGAATGAGCAAGCTCCGAGTTCGCTTCATTTCGAAACGCCGGAAGGGCCGATCGGTTGACGTAGGAGTCCATCTCCGCGTCCCATGCCACCTGATCCATCCATCCGGTATCCGTTTGTCTCAAATGCTTCACCAAAGGACTGCCTGCAAGAGGCGTCTTCGTTCGCGTGCGTACACTTTCAGGCAATCGCCCCGCCACTACCTCGCGCAAAAGCCGCTTCTCGAAAAATAGAGGAAACGGCGGGAGAGCCAGAAGGAAATTCACGACCCGCAAGTCTAAAAAGGGATGCCGTACCTCAACAGGGCAATGTGTTACTCCGGGATTTTCGTGTTCGAACATGACGGACCAGTGCGGCAGCGAGAGCGACGCGTGAGCTTTGGGGAGTATGGGATGAGGGCGCGCGGCGGGCAGCTCGCTCCATTCCTTGGCCCGGTCCCTCAGGTTCAAACGACGAGCAAAGTCTGGTACCAACCAGCGCGGATATATCGGCGCAGTGGGATCTTTGCCGAATAGACCCTGAACACGACGTTTCAGCCCGGGAATAACCGAAGGCCGCAACCAAAGATAACGGTATGTTTCCCGGAACAGGCTGCCCCACTGTTGATTTCGCATCAGTTCTCGCGCGAACGGCCACATCTCGAAGTGCATCAGGTTGTCCGGGCCTTCGCCTGAGAGCACGACGCGGCAATCGGTCGCAATCGTGCGGAACTGGTCAAACAGCCCGGCAAAAAATGGATCGTCGACCGGTTCGGGTGACCTTATTTCCGGCGCGTCCCAGCGCTCGAACGGCTGCAGACTATCCATGGGAATGCACTGCAGCGGGATCTTCAAAAACTCGGCCACGCCCCGCGCATGCTCGCCATCCTGATCTGGAATCAATGACTCATAGACCACCGTGTAGGCGCGCAAATCGAGCGTTCCGCCGGCAAGCTCGCGCGCGGTTGTGGCGATCGTCGCCGAATCCAGGCCGCCGCTGAGTAGAATTCCGGCACGATCGACTCGCGTGCGGTCCGCTACGGCCGCTTGCAGCAGGATTTGAAAATGTTCCACGTAATCTTCCGCGCGCTTGTAGCGGATGCGACCTGCCGTGGGAGCCGACCAGTAGCGCTGGATGCGCAGTCCGTCCGAACTAATGGTCATGGCATGAGCCGCGGGTAGGCGCCGGATGTCGCGGAAAGTGGTGGTAGCAACGTCGCAGTTCAACCCGAAGAGCAAAAAATCGCCGATTGCGGCGTCGTTCAGTTCGTCGGAGACGTCAGGATGCTGGCGCAAGCAGTCGAGCGTATTGCTGAAAAGAAACAGCTCGCCCAGCTCGGAATAGTAGAAAGGCTTTACGCCGAAATGATCGCGCGCGCAAAACAGCAACTTCTTGCGCGCGTCCCAGATCGCGAACGCGAAATCCCCGCGCAAATGTTGCACGCACTCCGCGCCCCAGGCCGCATACGCGCACAGAATCAGGTCGGAGTCGGTTACCGAGTGGCCGGCCGCGCCGCGGCCCTGCTGCTCGAGCTTCTTTTGCAATTCCTCGCGGCAATCAATGCGCGCATCTGCGGTGACCCACAGCTGGCCATCGAGGCTGGCGGGCTGCCGCTCGATTTGCGGGCGCTGCGTAGTGCGCAGCATGGTGTGGCCCAGGCCAATCGCGCCGTTGGACCACGTTTCGCGTCCATCCGGCCCACGCCGAGAAAGAAAATGAGCGAGCGCCTGCAACAGGCCGCGCTCCACGGGCGTGCCACTGCGATCGTAGATGCCCACGATACCGCTCACTCGGTTCGCGCCTCCAGGGGCGAGATCGGACCGTCGAATGGAATGAAGTGCAGGTGGTCCGCGTTCGCATCATTCAACACCGCAGAATCTAGTTCCACCCACGCGTGCGCTTCGAAGCGCTCGAATTCCTTCCGCGCTCCAATGCGCAACTCCGCTGAAATTCCGCGTCGCCGCAGCAGCCACCACAGAACCAGCGACTGCTCCAGGCAATTCGTGCCGAAGAAAACATTGCGCGCCGCCGCTGCTGCCATTCGCGCGATTCCTTCTGCGGATTCTCTTTGCGATGCGTTCTGCCTACGCATGGTGGTATTCGCCGATGGAGCCAGCCGCGCGAGAACACTCTTCCAGCGGCGAAAGCCTGCTAGCCGCAATCCCAGCCAGGTGGCCAGAAGTCCGCCGGCCGCTTCCAGCGCGATGCCGCGCTCATAACCGCTGAGCCGCCAGAACTTTTGCCAGCGTTCCATCATGATCGCCTTTATTGCCTCACACTCGCCATTCGCGACAAAGCGTACCACGTCGTTTTGAACCCACTTGCCGGCACAAAGTCGCGTTCGTCACCCACTGGCCGCCGCGCCACGAATTTCGATCAGTCCTTCGCTACGCATGGTTTCCAGCAAGGCGAGCAGATCGTCGCCGCAACGCAGTTCATCCACTTCATATTCTTCGAGCAGGACGTTGCGCAGCTCCGTGACGCTCTTCGGTTGCTTCAGCAGATCCCAAACACGCGCGCCCACCGGATTCATCCCGTAGTACACGCTGTTCTTCAGATTCAAAATCGCCGATTCCTCACCGAGAGGACACGAGACTTGCTCAGGTGCCGCCACAACGATCGTATGTAAGGAGATAGGTGCGTCCATTACGGCCGCTCCCGTAGTATTGGGCTGGGGCAGTTCTTCCGCCAGCCAGCTCGCCGGCGGTAGACGGTTCGATACGCACGCCCTGTGGCAATCGACTCGACTGCCTCCATTCTACTGTCACTCGTCGCGAACAGCAATGACAGAACTGGATTCGCCGCAGTGATTTCGGTTATAACGACCGTCATGCCTTCGCCTGCCATTCGTGTGGAAGCGCTTGAAAAATATTTTCCGCCTGCACGATCTGGCTGGCGTGCGCTGCTGCATCCCGTCGCGCGTGCTACCGAGCGCGCGCTCGCCGGGATATCCTTTTCTGTGCAGCCCGGTGAAGCCGTAGCAATCGTGGGGTCGAATGGCGCGGGAAAGTCCACACTGCTGCGCATCCTCGCCACACTGATTCTTCCCACCCACGGCCGCGCGGCGATTTCGGGTTGCGACGTCGAACGTCATCCCTCGCGGGCGCGATGCCAGTTCGGTTACCACACCGGCGGCGATGAGGGCTTCTATACTCGCCTGAGTGCCCGGGAAAATCTGAGTTTCTTTGCGGCCATGAACAACATGTCTCGCGCGGAGGCTCGCGCTCGCATCACGCTCACCGCCGAACGCATGGGCATCACCACGGAGCTGGATCGCCAGGTGCGTACCCTTTCCACGGGCATGACCCATCGCGTGGGCCTGGCGCGTGCGCTGCTCCATCAACCTGCTGTGTTGCTGCTCGATGAACCCACGCGCAGCCTCGACCCGCTCGCTGCGGCGGATTTCCGCCGGCTGCTGAAGGACGACCTGGTGCGCCAGCACGGGACCACGCTGCTTTTCGCATCGCACACTTTAAGCGAGGTCGCCGAAATCGCCGACCGCGTCCTTTTGCTCGAAGCGGGACGTGTCATGGCTTTTGATTCTCCGCGCGGGCTGTGCGCAGCGGCCGCTGCCGCGAGCCTGGAAGACGCCATCACGCGTCTAGCACACCATTCCGCAACTGCCGAGGTGCAGCCGTGAACCTCGCGCGCACTCTACGCAAGATTGCCGCCTTCTTCGCACGCGATTTCGCGATCGCTCGCGGATATCGCGGAGCGCTGCTGCTCGAAACGCTCGAAGCGCTTTTTGGCGTGGCGACGTTTTACTACCTGTCTCGCTTCGTTGAAAGTCCCGAGCTGGCTGGCGCGCTCCCGGCCGGCAGCAATTACTTCGCTTTCGCCCTGGTAGGATTCGCGTTTTTCGATTATCTCAGCGTATCGCTCACCGCTTTCGATTCCAGCATCGAGGAAGCGCGGCAGAATCGCACGCTGGAGGCCTTGCTGGTGACGCAGACTCCGCTGCCGGTAATCCTGGCGGGGTCGGCGGTGTATCCGTTCACGGCGCTGGCGCTGCGGACCTGCGTCTATCTTGCGTGGGGCGCGCTGCTTTTCGGTTTCACGCCGCGCGCGGCGAATTGGCCGGGAGCTGTAGCGATTCTTCTGGCCTCGATCCTCGCCTTTGCGGGGTTGGGAATTATATCGGCCGGTTATGCAATTCTTTTTAAGCGCGGGAATCCCGCGAAGTGGCTGGTGCTGGGAATATCAGGTCTGGTGGGCGGAATGATGTACCCCGTGAGCGTGCTGCCTGGTCCGCTGCGATTCTTAGCGCGCTTGATTCCCGTGACATACTCTTTGGAAGGTATGCGCGCCGCATTGCTGGGCGGGGCGGGATGGCGCGAGCTATGGCCTTCCATCGCGGCTCTGCTTCTTTTCGCGGCAATCCTGATCCCACTATCGTTCCTGGTGTTTGCCTGGGCGCTGCGCCGCACTAAAGTTACCGGCACGCTGACGCATATTTGAGCTTTGGCTGGCTGGTGGGCAAATGATTTTGCAGAGATTCCAGAGCGAAGCAGCAGAATACTGCAGGCGAGAGGAAACCTAATTGGGAGAACGCAGAGAGCGCGGCTGGTTTCGAGCGAACTACTTAGGAGACGGCGAAACGGCGCTTCGCGAACAACAACAACGCGAGCATGACCACGCCAATCAACAATGTTGATGTGGGTTCGGGCGTCGCAACCGGCGTCATCGTCAGAGCGTATCCATCGGGGCCGCTCGGGAAGCCCTGCAGCGGAATCTCTCCGGCAACGTCGAGCATCACCGGTGCCGCTTCAGTGCCGCTGGTGAAAAGGGAAATGTTGGACCCGTCCGGGTTGATCAGGTCGAACACGTCGCCTTGATCAATCGTCAGCCCTCCGCCATAGGTTATGTCGTAAAAGGTGATGCAGCCGGTAGGGTCTGCAATTCCGTCAACGATCAAATCAATGGGCGCCACCTGGAATGCAAAAACCCCATCAACGTTTCCAGGGTCGATGGTCGGGTTCACAGGAAGATAGAATGTCGCCGTTTCGGCCCCGGGGCCTGTTAGGACGTAATACAACTCCTCGTTGCCGTCGGCTTTCGCTGTGCCGACGGCGATGGAGGCGAAAAGCGCGATGAGCGCGGTACCTCGCAGAAGTTGTCTCATAGTCCACCTCGTCGCCGGACGGAAAAGCGCAAACAACTCGGATCTGCACCATTTTGGTGCAATCCGCCTTCCAAGGCCCTTCCCTTTAAACCGTTAGAAATCACTATCCAAATTTGTACCCGTGTTGCTAATTGACAATAAAAATTCACAGAATGGCAATATCTTTTCCAATACTTCTCGCTCTGGCTTAGTGTTCCGCGGGCGTCGGAACTGTTTTCGTCGCAGTTTCGCGAGAGATTCGTTCCCGTTTTTCGATACTAACGAATATCCAGAAAATTCTTCGCTGTCCTGCAGAGCGTTTAAGTTGGAACCATTCCGGATGCTGCGGTCGAGCTTGTGGCTGGGCGCCGGTTGTCGCACAGCTCTTGCATGGGCGAAAACGCCTGCGTCATGAAAGCTCTCTTGCTCGACCTGCAATCCGAATCAGCGGAACTACGCGATGAAACTCTTCCCGTTCTCGACCGCATCTGTTGCAATCCGGCGCTCGAGCGTTGGCAGCACCGGCGCACACAGGGACTCGCCAAACGAGCGTAAGCATAACTTCGAGGATGTGGTCCGGCCACAAGCGTTTCCCGAGCAGTTGTTCATATCTTCCGCAAATAGCTCCGCGCGAACTTAGTCACGTCCTTGTGTAATCTTAGGAACTCGGTAACAAACTGATGGTGCGTTTTGTCTTCACTCCCGATAATCTGACTGTCTTCATTGGCTCGTGAGCCGAGCTGGGTAAGCAGGAATGACCGCCAAAGAGTTCCAGAGCCTGGTCCAGAAGGGGTGATGGGCGCTCGGCTTCTATTGGTAATTTTGCGGGCTTGCAATCTGGCCTGGCATCTCTATCGCAGCGGATGACTGCGAGTCAGAGTGGAAGTGAAACGGGCTGGATCAGCGTGCGGCGCGGCGTTTGCGCATGCCGAGGGCAACGATGCCTGAGCCCAACAGCAGCAGCGTGGCAGGCTCGGGAGTCGTAACCACCTCGAGTTTGTAGACCGTGCCAGCGACGCCGTTCGAGCCATCGTCCACCAAGGTGAAGAACCCCGAAGGAGGGATGATCATCATTGGGTTGGATTCAGAGCCGGAATAAAGTTGCGGTCCTATTAGTTCCGGGAGCAAAAAGTTGACGTCGTTGAAATCGACACTGAACGAGGTTGTGTTCAAGAAGACCAGCATGTCGCTCACGGGAGCGCCGCCGTCGATAGAAACATCGGTTGTAAAGACGAAATAACTACCGTCCGCAGAGCAGGGTGGAAAACCGCAACTCGGAGTGGGATCGAGCGGCATAGTCCAAGTTGCCAGAGGAGTGCTCGAACCCTCTTGGATGAGCGTGTAGGCAAGACTGCCGTCGGCCTTAGCGCTGGTGGCCGAAGTAATTGTGATTATCGCAGCTATAATTGCGAATTGAGTTATTTTTTTCATGATTTCCTCCCGCATCCTTCCTCGTCCCATGCAGAGGGCGGGGCCGCTGCTAAGCTTGTGAGAGCATGCGGAGTGCCAAATAGGAGTTCCGTAAGTGCTGTGATTTCAGCGTCACAAACGCTGACTGGTTGCAGTACGGGAAGTTGGTTTCACAAAAACAGACCAGGAGGAGCGAGGAAGGGCCAAGCGTGGCACGGAGGACACATTGGTGGGTAAGGGTGCTCCGGCCAGCGCCGGTACAAGCGCAAGATCAAGACAATCGGCGATCACGCGGCTACGGGTAGGGCTTTCCTGTTGACCTTGTTGTGCAGGGCACGCTGCGGTACAGTTTTTGCATGGTTGAAAAGGTCTGCGTGATGAAAGTCCCCTTGCTCGATCTGCAATCCGAATATGCGGAGCTGCGCGATGAGATTCTTCCGGCGCTCGATCGCGTCTGCCGGAACGCGTCATTCGTGCAGGGCGAGGAAGTCGAGGCTTTCGAGCGCGAGTTCGCTGATTTCTGCGGCGTCAAGCACTGTGTAGCGCTGAGCAGCGGGACGGCCGCGCTGCATTTGGGTCTGCTGGCACTTGGAGTGCAGTCGGGCGACGACGTCATCACCACTCCCAATTCTTTTCTGGCGACCGCGGAAGCGATCACCTATTGCGGCGCGCGCCCGGTGTTCGTTGATATTGACCCCGCTACCGCAAATCTGGATCCCAAGCTCATCGAGCGCTTCATCACGCCGCGTACTCGCGCCATCCTTCCCGTGCATCTCTACGGCCGTCCCGCGGATATGGATCCCATCCGCGATATTGCCGCGCGACACCATCTGCGCATCCTGGAAGACGCCGCGCAGACGCATGCCGCGCGCTATCGCGCTCAGCGCGTCGGGTCGCTGGGCCTGGCGGCGGCGTTCAGTTTCTATCCCACGAAAAATCTGGGCGCTTATGGAGAGGGTGGCGCCCTCACCACCAAAGACGACGCCATTGCGAAATTCGCGCGCGCAGCGCGTTCCCACGGCCAGACCGCGCGTTACGATCATGAATTCCCCGGATACAACTACCGCATGCAGGGATTTCAGGGCGCCGTGTTGCGCATCAAACTGCGCCGCTTGCATGCCTGGACGCAAAGGCGCCGCGAAATTGCGAAGGAATATCGCCGCCTGCTCGAAGGCGCGCGCCTGGAGATGCCGCAGGATGATCCGCGCGATGAATGCGTCTATCACCAGTTCGTGATTTACGTGAACAACCGCAATTCCGTCATCGCGCAACTCGCCGCGCGCGGTGTTGACACCGCCGTGCATTACCCCAAACCAATCCACCTGCAGCCCGCATACTCCTCGCTCGGCTATCCCGCTGGAACATTTCCCCACGCCGAACGCGCCTGCGAGCGCGCCCTAAGCTTGCCGCTATTTCCGGGCATGACTGCCGAGCAAGTCAATTACGTCGCCGCGTCGGTGCTGGAAGTCGTCGAAAAAAAATAACAACGCATCGGGCAGTCAGTGGCTTGCCAATGCGAGTCCCGCGTCCCGAGCCGCGCAGCGAGCTGCGTCCGATCGCGCTCGTGTCTTGCTAGAATCAGGATGAGTATGCCAGCGGGCCTTCCAGAACCACGTCGCGGGAGAGTGGGATATGCTCTTGCTTGTCTCGCGTTTACTGACCGAACAAGTCAACCAGACAATATGAAGTTTGGGCCTGGCACTCTTGCAGGCGTGCTATATTGTCGTTGGCGATTCTGTCAAGCGAAGGACGCCGCCTGCTAGGCAAGCACCTGAAAGAACCAACGTCTGGGCGAAAACGGAGGTAG
>Ga0210394_10002887_pt1 | contig 22733 bp, 19 predicted proteins | sample IncBWC12MmetaG_FD_160121 | JGI IMG/M metagenome (GOLD analysis project Ga0210394, IMG submission 160121) | Forest soil microbial communities from Barre Woods Harvard Forest LTER site, Petersham, Massachusetts, United States - Inc-BW-C-12-M | ecosystem: Environmental > Terrestrial > Soil >... | reverse complement strand
CTCGCGCGATTTGGCGCGTGCGCTTGCGGCTGGGCACACCCTGGCATATCCACAATCATTTCTCAATACTGAAACCCGCCGCACGACGAACTGCAATCAACGTAGCCATACCGTTACTGTTATCGAGTTAAGCGCTTTGGGGACCATGACTTGCCGGGATGTTAAGACGTGACCTAGGGGAATATTGGCGGGCTCTTGTTCCGAGCTAAACCGGGGTCAATGCGGGCCAACAACTCCTCGTAATTAGAACGAGGCTGCTGGCTTGATCTTTTTCGAAGAGAGTGACGAACGTAAGCTCCTTACCCAAGAAAAACATCAATCTGTCTGCCGTTCTTGTAAAGAATCGTGCCACGGGACCCGACACAATCGTTATCACTTATTGAAATGCCGCAAAGGACCACGAGTCTTCTCATTTGCGGCACTAAGTCCCGCCTTTTCACTTTGGGCAGAGCATCCGAGAGAGCAGTTTTGCTAAGCACTTCCTCAAACCACGGAAAAATGACCTACGAATTCATGACAGCCTTGAATGTAAGAAGGCTCCACCTCGGCTCACCTTGGACGCCCCGATGATGCCGCTCGGGTTGCGCCCCTCCATTCAACAGGTGAACCTCACAAAGGCACGGTACAGGCGTTGTCGACAAGTTTAGGATTTGGCACCTGTACTAGTTTAGGCCCTGCGACCAGTCGATTCGAGAGAGGTCTTAGCCACACCATTACGGCGCGGCTGGGGAACCGCATCGGCTTAGCCAACCACCTCGCGTCACACGAGCCCTTTCTGCTCCAAGTAATGTTTGGATACGAAAGAACTTAAAACTGCCCTTTGCAGAAGGGCCGACAGGTGAAATAATGACGCGCGTTATGATTGTTTGTTCAGCCGTGCTCGCCGCGGCACTGATGAATGGGTGCACCGGAATAGCTTCAAAAGTTCAGGGCACGGCATTGACGGCCATCAATAACTCTGCCCCGGCAAGCAATAACCCTGCTCCGGCAAGCGATCCAGGAACATCACGCAAGCCGGTGATCCGCAATGTGCATGTCACGGAATCCAACACGAGTTGTACCATCACATGGAGCACCGACGTTGGTTCGGATAGTTTGGCAGATTTAGCGACCGGAATGGGGCCGTGGATTCCGGCGTGGTCACAACTGGCCGCCGCAACGACGGATGTGACATATCCGGGGGTAACCAATCACACTGCAACCATTTCAAATCTGTGGCCGGGTTTCTTCTACAATATCTATCTGCGCTCCCGTCCGCTTTCGGGAGGTGTCGTGGATACAAATCCTTCTGACTCAGGTTGGTATGACGGAACGAGCAAGTGTAATCCCCTCAATGACGGCAGTGCATGCACGTGTCCGGTGTTAGCGACTACTGCTAGCGGTAGCACCTACGACTTCAAGTTGGGTATTGCTGGCACGCAAAATGTTGTGCAGGGCTATGATACCTATCTTCAACTTTATTATGCGGACATCACTCGCCCGTCCAGCTACGTGGCATCTAACATGGATGTCACCATCGGAGGGTTGCCCCCTAACAGCACGGTCTCGATGTACGATCCCAACGGTTTTGTGGTTTCATTTACTTCCGGCACAGGATTATTGAAGCTGAATCCATCGTCAATTTTTGAAGACAATGCGCTGCATATTGCGACTACTGCCTCAACGCCGATCGGAGCCTATACTATTACCTTCAACGCCCATGCGGAGCAATATCCTAGCGTGACACATAGCTACAGCTACACGCTGAATGTTACGGGGTCGTCGTTCCCTTACGGAACGCCTACGTCGTATCCGGCCATTCCGGCTATAGGTGACAAAAACACGCCTGGGACTTGGGTTTATGGGATGGTGACAAAGGGTGCGACGGCCTTCTTCTGTACTCCGTATCCGACAGTTTGCTCTACCGGCGCAGGCTGCAACTTCTACGATCCGATCCGCGCTTTCCAAGCGACCATAGCCTACGACACGGCTCACTCGATTACAGGGAGTCCATCTCAATGGACCTCCTGTATATCAAACATCGAGAGTGGATACCTTTCTTACATAAATGCGTCCGTCCCTGCCGGTGAGATTACTTCGATCTATCAAGCCTCTAAGGGCATGGCGAATCTTGCGTTAGCCGGAGACATGTTAGCTAAGAACGGACTATTTGCCACTGCCGAGCACGCACAGTGGAAAACATTGCGAGCCTCTATGCTCGATGTCGGCTTGGAGCGCGAAACGAACTTTACTACCGAGACGTTCATCGCTGCCCAGAAGGCTGGGGACAGTAATGAGGCCAACTTGATTCCAATTGGCATCGACTACATATTGGCCGATATCGACCAAATCGTGAATACGAATGTTTCTCATGAGCCGTTTCTCGATGGAACCCTGGCCGACACCTTGATCCACTACTACATCGATAATGGGAGCACGGACGCGCGCATCCCGATAGCCATTAAGGCACTGGCAGACCACCTGTGGGTCAACTACTGGATCAGTGGTGTTTGCAGCGGTTCCCCATCAGACCTAATTTATGGATGTTTTGCATATTCGGCGGGTATGAGACACATGGGAATCGACTACAGCACAAATCTGGATTCCTATAACGACGCTGACCTAAACCTGTTGATCGCTCCAATGTATGCGTGGTTGTTCAAAATGACCGGCAACGGCATGATCCCTGGCAGTGACGGCACCCAATGCGGAGGCAAACCAGGACAGCCCTGCACGTACCAGCAGGCGGGCGATACGATCTTTCAAAAAGGCCTTTCGCAATCCGATTACTTCGATACGAAAACCTGGACACAGAACTACCGCTGGAGTTTCGATTACGTAACGTGGCGTAGTGCGCCCTAAGCCGCCCCGCCGATCTCGATTTCCACATGGACGTATCAGTCTCTGCATCAGCACAAACCCGTACAATTGGAACCGCAAAGGATCTCTAACTCGTGCCGATTGCGCGCGGCGCTGAGCACCAGCCAGCGCGACTCGAAAATCCTTCAGCGAACGCGTTGGGGGCGGGAATATGCATTTGACGTACAGACGCGTCGAGTGCATATTCTCCTCTCGAATTTCGTTTCGGCAACGGGAGCGACAGCGGCAAATTATCGAATGTACTGCATAACAAACCGAAAACTACATGGGTGAAATTCGAGTCTTTCAGGAATCCGATATACCCGAAGTTGCCGCCCTGGACTTAACAGTCTTTCGCAAACGTGCGGGTAGAGCCGGCCGAGACCTCGAAGACTACTTCCGCCAGATTTTACTTGAAAACCCATGGCGGGATGAAGAGATTAGATCGCTTGTATATCTGCATGACGGCCGAATAGTTGCGTTTGTTGGAGTGTTTCCTCGCAAGATGGCATTCCGTAAACGCGTAATCCGAGTGGCCGTAATCACGCAGTTGATGGCGGATCCGAAGGCGTATCGTGGCTTTGCCGGTATCGAACTGCTGCGGCGTGTTTTTCAGGGACCGCAGGACCTGACAATTACGGACGGGGCCACGGAGCCGGGCTGCACGGCCTGGCGAGCTGCTGGAGGCAGCGTTTCTCAACTGTACTCGCTACAGTGGAGGCGCGTCCTGCGTCCTGCTATGTATCTACGAAGCCTTTTGCAAGAACGGAAACAGAATCCGACATTTCGAGCGGTAGCGAAGGTTCTTACTCCCGCATTCAGATTCGGTGATCTGCTCGCGGCCAAGCTGCCCTTCCGTGCTCTTTCTCCTCCAAGAACCGACTTCTGCAACGATCTCGTTGGACCAGACGACCTCCTGCAGGCGATTCACGAAGTAGGATGGAAAGACACTTTGGGGCCGGTTTATGAGCCGATTCCCTTCCGCTGGTTAATGTCGGAAGTCTCTGCAGCTCGTATTCATGGAAACTTGCGAATGGCTGTGGTTCGCGACCTACACGGAAAAACGGTAGGTTGGTACGTCTACTTTGCCCGGGATGGACAGGATTCCGCTGTATTACAAATTGGTGCAAAAGCAAGGCACTTTGATCAAGTATTCTTAGCCTTAGTACATGAGGCTCGGCAGCAAGGCGCTACCGCAATCAGCGGTCAGGCAATCCCCCGCTACCTCTATAGTCTGTCTCTTCAACATTGCACGTTGCGTTATGACGGCAGCGGATTTCTTGTTTACACGCGAGATGAGCAACTCCTTAAATGCATATTGGAGGGTGACGCCGCATTCTCGCGATTAGACGGTGAATGGTGGATGCGGTTCACCGTAGAGAACTGGTCATGAGCTAAAATTAAGCCTGGAAGGATCAGATGGAAATGAGAACTAAGGACGGTCGAGAGTAGCCTATTCTTGATATTGGGATCTGGCAACGCTGTCTCACCAAGAGCTTATTCTGTCCGAAGCCGGATGTCGATTCGCAAGACCGTTGATTTAAAGAACTCTACAAGCAGCTGTCAACCCTGCTTGACGTTCCACAAATGCTACTGCGGCTTTGGGCCGTTTGGCGAGAAGGGCTCCAAGCCGTTCGCATTGTAGAAAGTGGGTTCGTCAAAGAGCTTAGTGGGCGTTGCGACAATGTATACTGTTGTCTGGCCGCCGCACCTAGCGGCGCACTCTGCAAGTCAACATGGCTCCGGGAATGAGACTTTCGGAAGCTCTAAAGACGGTCCAGGCAGCGCCGGCGGACGCTGAGCCGTTTCGAGTCGCCCTTGTCTGTGGCTACACTCCGCTTCACTTACAGACGTTCCTAGCTGCCCATCTACAACTCGCGCTGCCCCAGCGGCGGATAGTAATCATTACCGGCCTTTACGGCGATGTCGCCGGAACGCTCGAAAATCTTGCGAATAAGATGACGGATGCCGTTTCCTTGAGCCTGGAGTGGGAAGACCTCGATCCGCGGCTAGGATTTCGCAGTTCAGGCCGTTGGAGTGCCGAGGCCGTGGGGGAGATACTGGCGAGCGTCCAGTCAACGTTGGGTCGCCTCGCGAGCGCTATTTCGCGCATACATGCGGGCACGCGAGTTACCGTCGCACCCCCTTCGATCCCTTTGCCACCCCTGTTCCACACACCAGGCTTCCGATTGTCGACTGCTGAGCTTGCCCTGCAGCAGGAGATTGCCGATTTTCAAATGCGTCTTGCCGCCGACGCAAGGGTGGCCGTCGTAAGCTCCCAGCGGTTAGGGGAAGAGTCTCCCCTCGGATCGCGCTACGATCTCAAATCGGACTTGGCGACAGGGCTCCCGTACTCCTTGCAGCACGCCGACGTTTTGGCCGGCCTGTTCGCTAAGAATATTGTCCCCCCCCCGCCCAAGAAGGGCATCATTACCGACCTGGATGACACGCTCTGGTCCGGAATTGTGGGAGAACTCGGCCCGGAGGCGGTCACGTGGGACCTGGCCACCCATGCCCATTTGCATGCTTTGTATCAGAAGCTTCTCGCTTCGCTATCAACGGAAGGTATTCTGGTTGCAATCGCAAGCAAGAATGATCCTGTCGTGGCGGGCCAGGCGTTGCAACGCAAGGACCTTCTATTGAGCCCAGATCTAGTGTTTCCTGTCGAGGTTCACTGGAATGCCAAGTCCGGCTCGGTTGATCGCATTCTGAAAACCTGGAACGTCGCCGCCGACAGTGTAGTTTTTGTTGACGATAGCCCGATGGAACTGGCCGAAGTCGCCGCCGCGCATCCCGGAATAGAACCGGTGCTGTTTCCAAAGAATGACGTTGCCCAGGGGCTTGCAATGCTCCGCCGCCTTCGGGACTTATGCGGCAAAGGCCAGCTCTCCCAGGATGACAAGATCCGCCGTGACAGTATTAAACGGCGCACACACTTCCGAGACCAACTGGTCTCGGCCGCGGCGATTCCGGAATCTTTCCAGCAGCAGCTCAACGGTGTCTTGACTTTAGATTTTCATTGTGCCGATTCGCCTCGCGTGTACGAGCTTGTGAACAAGACCAATCAATTCAACCTGAATGGAGTCCGGTATACCGAATCGGAATGGCGAAGGCTGGTTTCCTCGCAGCACTCGCTTTTGCTTTCGGCGGCATACGAAGACAGGTTTGGACCGCTCGGGGTGATCGCGGTTTTACAGTGTCAAGTGAATGGATTGCGTGCCGTCGTGAACACCTGGGTTTTGAGCTGCCGAGCTTTCGGCCGGCGGATTGAGCACGCGATTTTGCAGATGTTGTTCGATCGTCCAAACGTCCGAGAAGTTGAGTTCAATTTTATTTCCACCGAGAGGAACGGACCTTTACAGGACTTTTTGACCGAGATCCTCGGTAGTAAGCCGGCGGGTCAAGCTGTTCTAAGCCGTGAACAGTTTGAGCGGAGCTGCCCACAACTGTACCACGAAATCCGAGAGCTGAGGGGAGCTGAAGCAAATGGATGACGGTCTCCAGGAGCGTCTGAAGGGTTGTTGGACCATTTTTATTGTTGCTAACGCAGCGAACTTCTGCTTCTTCGCGAGGCTGCCGATACAGTCGCACAATCAGGTATGGGTCCCCTGACGGCGCACGCGGCGATGCATCTGCACCATATTGGTTATGTTGTTGAGAGTATTGAAAACGCCCTGCCAGGACTCTTGCGGAGCTTAGGGGCGAACTGGGATGGATACATATTCGAAGATCCCTACCAAAAGGTGAGAGCCGCGTTTCTCAGTACGGATAGGCTCGATGCACAAATCGAGTTGATTCAGCCAACTGCTGACGATTCTCCCGTTAGCAAGTTTCTGCAAGAGCGTGGCGGGGGACTACACCACTGCTGCTTCGAAGTGCAGAGTCTTGACGAATCAATTTCTACTATGCGTAAGGAAGGAGCTTTGCTTGCGAAGCGTCCTCGGCCGGCAGTTGCGTTTGGAGGTCGCTTGATTGCATGGCTTCTCACACCCGAAAAGCTCCTCGTCGAGTTATTGCAGAAAGGAACTAATATTAATGGGTAACGAAGTCGAAAGGCGGCTGAAGGATTGCTTTCGAACAGTGTTTCCCGATTTGCCAGAAGAGCAAATATCGTCAGCTTCGCAAGCCACAGTCAGCGCTTGGGATTCGATAGCCACTGTTACCCTGGTGACCATAATCGACCAAGAGTTTGGGATTGAACTCGACCTTGATAAACTCAGCCAGTTGGACTCCTTCAATAGCATTCGCGCTTGTGTAGAGAATCAGGCTAACGTGTCTTGAAAAACATGCTTGTAGTACGACCTGCGAGCATCGAAGATGCCGACAAAGTCTATGCTTTTCAACTGAGTCATCGGCTGACAGCCCTCCGGCCAGCAGCCTGGCGACAGTTCTGGTTAAGCTGTCCGTTTCGAACCCAGTTCGAGAATATTCCGTTGGGTTGGCTGCTCGAGAATGGCCAGCAGGTTGTAGGTGTACTCGGCAACGTCCACATGCTATACGAACTGGACGCGAGGCACCTTAAGGCTGCCATTACATCGGGCTGGCTGGTCGATCCAGAGCATCGCAACGGTTCGTTGCAATTGCTGAACGCGTACTTCCAACAGAAAGGTATCGATCTGTGGCTGAGCGACACCGCAAACGCGACTACATCCAAGATCCTCACTGTCCTGAAGGTGGAACGCATTCCGGCACCCGAGTATGATGCACCTTTACTCTGGCCTATTCACACGCGCGCTTTCGCCTCCGCCGGGCTGCGTCAGCGTGGTGTTCCCGCTCCTGGGCTACTGGGTTTGCCAGTTGGAGCTGCGTTGAAGGCTGTGGGTTGGTTCAAGTACAGAAACGAACGGTATCCGAGTCAGGTTCACAAGGTGAAGTTTTTTGACGAGCGCTTCGACTCGCTCTGGGATCGGATTCGAGCCGCGAGCGTACGTTTGCGAGCTGTTCGAACTAGCAGCATCTTGCAATGGCGTTTTCAACTCGAACTGGCGGATGGCTCTGCCGTGATCCTGGTTCACGGTGACGACGAGTTGCAAGGCTATGCCGTCCTGCTACGGAATTTCCGGGAGCACCTTCGACTTACAGTCTCCGATGTGGCAGACCTGCAGGCGGTTAACGATAACCCAATTGTTCTGAAGGATTTGTTGCTCGCCTCAATGCACGTCGCTCGCGAACGGGGCGCAGACGCCCTTAAGTTTGCAGGTGGCCAGGGGACGAAGAGGACAGTTGCGTTGTCGTTGCGTCCGTATTCGTATCGGACCGATGACTGGCAGTTATTCTATAGAGCCGCCGGAAGTGACTTGTCTGCGGCTCTACGCTCCAGGGAATTGTGGGACATCTCCGCTTTCGAGATGTTTTGAACTTCCGGAGGAGCGTGCTTACGGTCGGCAGGGACTGTGCTATCCAGAAGAACTAAGTTGCCCTGATTTGCGCCAATAATAGCACTTAGAGTCTACCCTGATCAGCGGGTCACAAATGTTTCGCTTATCACGAAACTCGTCAACCGCTTGACGGCAGTTCGTCCACACGTCCTCGCCGTAGTCGTCAACAATGCAGTAGCCGCCGATGGCGAGCTTATCGTAGAGACATGTGAGCGGATCCATTGTGGATTCATAATAATCGCCATCGAGTCTCATGACAGCCAACCTCTCGATGGGAGCAAAAGGAAGTGTGTCTCGAAACCATCCCTTCAGGAATTGCACTCGATCATCAAGGACTCCGAACACAGCAAAGTTGTTCTTCACGCTCTCGAAATCGGCTGCAAAGTTCTTGTACACAACCCTCATTAATGGCCCTTTGTGAAACCTAAATTCGGTCGGGAATCTTCCGGCATCGGGCTCAGGCAGGCCCTCGAACGAATCGGCGACCCAAACGTTTCTGTTATGCACGCCATATGCTTTGAGAATAGCGCGCATAAAAATGCTGGCGCCACCCCGCCATACGCCGGTCTCTATCAAATCGCCGGGAACACGTGCCTCTAAAACATTCATTATGCAGGCTTGCAAGTTGTCGAAGCGGACCAGCGGGAGCATCGAGATCGCTGGTCCGTTAAGGTAATGCTGCACGAATCCCTTGACATAGCGCATCTGGTCTTCCGAATCGGCGTTGGGCTCCGGACAGAAGAGCGTGTTGGTGAGACACCGCTTAAGCAGGTCCAAATACATCGAAGCGCCAGTATTGGCATTGACTGGGCTGGGCACACTCACCTTAGCAACGCGCAGGCAGCATTCCAGGCGCCGTAAGCGCTGACGCGCGTGAACCTGGCATTGGCGGAGTGGGCCATTGAGATCGTAACCCTTGGAAGAGCCAGAAGATTATTCAGGTGTTCCGGGAACAAGTTCCAGCGCTCCGTGGTGACGCCTCTAAGGTAGCCAATCTCCCGCGCGAGCGCAAACTCACGGGCCCCACACTCAGTATGCGACCCGAAGGGATAGGCAATGTCCTCTATAGGGCGACCTAGTTGATTCTGTAGCTTTTCCCGATCGACTTTCATCTCTTGGTAAGCTGCTACCTCGCTCAGCTCTGTAAGCCTCTCATGTGAGACGGTGTGCGATCCCACAGTCCCCAAGGGGTCCTCAGCGATAGTCCGTAGTTCATCCCACGAAAGGTACAATTCATTGATTAATGATTCGACCGTCGCTCCTTTTTTTAGGCAGTAATTTCGAACGGCTTTCCTCATCGCAGGCTGATTGCTCCATCCTAGCTGCAGCAGTTGTCTTAGTGCGGCTCGTTTTTCCTCATGCATCTGACACGAAAAGTGCAACTCACCTTTTACCTCGTGTTCGATTACCAACTCTTCGGTTCCTTGCACAATTTGCTCAACAATGCTGTACCACGGTATCGCGGAGCGATCCAGAATGCCCGAATTAGCAAAGACACAGAAAGGCGTGCCGTACTTTCGGAAAAGCGGAACCGCCACATGCAGGTTGTCGGAATACCCGTCGTCCAGCGTTACGGCCACAAAATGGCGCCCTCGGGAGCGAGCACGTAGCCGTTCAGGGACTTCATTTAGTGGCACGACGTCCCACTTCTTGTCGCGGAGTAATTTAAGAATGGCCTCCAACTGCGCAGAAGATATAGCGAGTCCAGGACTCAGAGTCTTGGTATCGGGCGTAATGACTCGGTGGAGGCACAGTATCGTGCCCCGTCCGCCAAAAAACGGCTTTAGCAACCATGCGATACCGCTTATATCAAGGGCGGTAACCGCGAGTGTTTTTGCCTGACTGCTCAGCTGCATCTTTGTCACGAAAACCTATATTACCTCACCGGTGAAGCAAGAGAGGCCTACCTTCGCGAGCAGCTCTGATTAAGGCCCCGTTTCAGTAGCCGAGAACGTCTCTGGGTCATACTGCCTTCCTCAAGACTCGCGAATGGGGTAGTATATTTGGTCATCGCATTTTCCCACCACCCGGGTCGTTGATGAAATGGTGCAAATTCGAAGAAAGACTTTACTGTTTCGCGAGCTTTGGTTCGATGAGCCTTGGTCCGTGCAGGGTGCTGATATTCTGTTGTTCTATCATTGGTCCCAAGCCGTAGCGGGTGCTCAATCTATAGAAGTTAACAGTCTGGCTCTCGAGTTGTCAGCCCCGAAGGACGAAATCTGGAGCGGGTTTAGCAGCACCACGCGTAACGAAATCAACCGTGCGACACGCGAAGGCACTGTTCACCGAATAGTGAGAGAACCGACCCAGCGCGACATCGAGGAATTCCATGCCTTTTACAAGCAGTTTGCCACGGAGCGGCACCTCGGCGGCGGAGATAATTCTCTATGGATGTGTGAGTATGCGCGGGAACATACAATTGTGCTGACCCACGCGCACCTGCAAAATGAGCCTCCACTCGTGTGGCATACGTATTATTGCAAGGCTCCATGGGTCCGGTTGCTCCATTCGGTTTCGCTGTTTAGTCACAGCGAAGATCGCGAGAAGCGCAATTTGATTTCAAGAGCTAATCGATATCTGCATTGGGTGGACATAAACGAATTTCGTGACCGCGGTATCCTTCATTTCGATTTCGGCGGTTGGTACGCAGGGCGGGAGAACGAAAAGCTTCTCAGAGTGAACGCATTCAAAGAGGGATTCGGAGGATTGAAAACGAAGCGCTTCCACTCCACATTGCCAGTGTCATTTAAAGGAAAGGTTTTTCTAAAGGCCAGAGAGCGTTTCCGGGGTGCTGATTCCACCCTGCATCAGGTCTGATGACCGTCTTTGGGTTCGGGCACGATTTCTAATACTGTCAGAACCAGGTTCTTGCTGTGACTGCGCCCAATGATAGTTGCAATCGAAATCGCGCGTGGCGCTTGCGGCCTACGCCAAAACGGGGAATGTCAAAAGGTTGGGTTCTACCTGGCAGATTAAATCCTCCATAGTATGAGAACGCCGCATGATAGTCGTTCTCTCTCAACGCCATTATTGTCTCGTCATTAAATGTATCCTTCGCTCCCACCGGATAGGCCAGGGCATCAATGCGACAGTTTAGCTCGCGTTCGAGGATCTCGCGCGAGCGACGAAGCTCAACTACTTGTTGTTCAGCAGAAAGCCTGCTAAGAATTTCATGTGTGTCGGTGTGAGAGCCAAATACCATTCCACATTGCTGCATTTCCCGAGCTTCCCGCCAGTTCATGAAAATACGCTGGTTATCTTCAACCGGGAAGCCGCTCTCACACGCGATTTGAAGTTCGTTAAGAAAACGATTGCGATCCGTCGTTGCCGGGTGCTTATATAGCCGCAAGGCCACCGATATGATGTCTGCCATACCGTTGCGATTGAGATCTAGAACAGCTCGCTCAGGGTACTCCAGTCGGATCACATCGTTTCGAGTTTGCTTGATTGTGTAAGCAATCGCATCCCACCAGGGCAGGCGGCTCGTGCCGACAAACGCAGTTGGCAAGAAGAATACGGCTTGCGCACTATAAGAGCGCAAAATAGGAAAGGCTAGGCTGTAATTGTCGAGATAACCATCGTCAAATGTTACGAGTACCCCGGTGCTGAACGAGGCTTGCCCCATCACCATTGCCAGAGCTTCATCCAGCGTGCAAATGTGGAAATGTCTTTTGAGATACGCGATTTGGTCCTCAAATTCTTCAGCGGTGGCCGAGAAGGTACCTGGATCATACGGCGTTTCCCAAGGGTTCCCAATACGATGGTAGGTCAGCACGATCATTACGTCGCGTTTAGGCATAGCCTCAATCAGCGACAATAAGCCGCTAGTGGCGCATAGTCGCGCTGCCAGTTCGCGTTTCGCTATGCGCATTCTGCTAGAAATCTCCTTAATTTGGTCGCAAGCGGTGCAGTATATACCCAGCACCGCTTCAGTGTCGTCATGGAAATCGCTAATCCAGCCGTGCCCCTACGATTGCGGATGGGGGATTATCAGACTCCATCTGCTCGGGCTGCATTTGTTCATTGCGCATCCGACGCACTGCTCGAAAGAGCTGAGCCATCCGTCGGCGGTAAAGCGCGAACAGCGCAGAGGCGTAGCAGAGCGTGCCGGCTGCGATCAAGAGCACGAAACGGGCAGTCAAAGACCAGTCACGGGGCAATGTCGACCGCAACAGCAGAAGCGCAACAGTCATGATGGTTGACGCACCAACAGCAGGCATCACTGCGGAAAGATACTCCCGCACGTTCGTCTCAATCCGACGGAATATCCTGTAATACAGGGGCAACATGATTGGTGGATAAATGACGATCCACGCGATCGCAATGCCCTTGGTTCCCCAGCGGCTTCCAATAAAAAACCCGAAGGGCATAACAATCGCTGAGATCACAGTGGTCCACATGACGAACTTAGTTTCGTTCAGTGCTGTCAGCAATTTTGGCAGCATGGTCGTGAGGGAGCGAAAGGCGACCAATATTCCCAACCAGCGCAGTGGACCCACAACACCTGACCAGTTCGGGCCGAGGAGGACTGGCACAAGGTAGTCGGCAACCAGCACAATGCCGATGCTGGCTGGCACGGTTACATATGCGAGTGCCTCGCTGAGCCGCAAGAAGTACCGACGTAGCTCGGATTTGCTGTTCTGCACGGCGGAAAAAAAAGCTGGCGTCACCCCCGTTAACAGATTGCCGATCTTTTCAATCGGGGCCGAGGAGATTGTCCATGCGACGGTGTAATCGCCCAGCGGCGCTTCTCCAAGCACCCGTCCCGCAACCAGAAAATCAGCATTCGAATACACATACCACCCAACCCCCGAGACCGTAACATGTCCGCTAAACCGAAGTTCCCGATATATATTTGCAAGATTGGGAACCGCGAATCCGTAGCGGCGCCAACAAAGGGTCAATGCGGTCGCAACTGCCCCACCCAGAATAACTCCGTTGACGAGGCTCCAATAGCCGAAACCCATCCAAGCGAAAACGAGCGTAGCAAGCATTTGAGCTATAGCTCGGACAGTTTCGATGGCGGCAAGCAGCTTGAAACGCAATTCCTTTTGCAGCAACGCCCTGGGTACTACTTGAAATGCATTTATCAAGTATGTTGTGCTTGCCACGATAAGGACAGCCCGAAGCGGCGGAGCGGAAAAAAAGCGGGCAATCGGGAACGCCATTCCGCACGATAAAGCGACGAGAGCTACGCTCAATAGCAGGGCAACTGCATTCAACTCGGCGATCTGCCGGCGCGTTAGGTCGCGCAATGTAATAATCGCATCCGGGATCCCGATTTGACTGATCAGCGTCGTCAGGTTCACATAGATACCGGCCATGCCGACGAGGCCATAATCGTATGGGTGCAGCAGGCGGGCAACGATTATCGTTGCCACCCAGGTAAATACTTGCGACGCCCATTTGGCGCCAGCACCCCAGGCAACTGCCCGGACCATGGATCGGTCCAAAGCCCCGCGTGCCTCACTCGTCACGCCGAAAAGCTCCCGAGACTGCCATGAGCCTCGTCCTCTGTCGTAAGGGTCTTCGCGACGGCGAGCATGGTACTGGCCAACAGTTTGGGACACGGGAGGCGGAGGAACCTGAGTAGCTTACGAATTTTCCGGCTTCTCGCAAAATAGATGCACTCGCCGACGTACATGCCATGCCGTTTCAGCAGGTTCTCGACTGTGAAGAAGCAGAACCATGTCACATGCTGAGGATTCCATCGTTTATAAGGGGATGAAACAGCGAATTCCAGGAAATGCAGCGCATAGAATGGATTCGGTGTAGTAAGAACCAGCATGCCATCATGCCTGAGATGGCGACGCATGTTCGCCACGAACTGGCCAGGGTTGTCCACATGCTCGATCAGCTCGCCTGCAACTATTACATCGAACTGGTCGCGCAAGTCGACGGTCATCGCGTCGCCACATACTACGCGGTATCCTTTCGCCGCAAGTTGGCGGATTTCATCTTGCAAAATGTCGAGACCTATAATTGACGACGCACTCTCCACCAAACGGCGATGTAGCCATGTTGCTTCCATCTCTTTTTGGGCGACATGATCGACGCAGCCGACGTCCAGTACTTTCTTGCCGCGTACCAAAGCCGCGATGTGGTCCTCAATACGTTCCGTACTCGTGCGTGGCTTTAGCATGCTTTACGTTCGGCGCTTCTCCTTTTTCGAGTTTTCCGGGCAGAATCGCCACGCAAACTTAACGCCCATGGTCGAGTTTCGAGACACATTTTACGAATGCGGATTTATGCAGTCGTCAGACTTCGGAGTCTCCTTGAGTGGAGACCGCAGCATTGTACACCGACCGCAGGTCTTTGCAATTCTGTTAGCCTAAAATCGAGTTAGACTTGGAGGTACTGAGGCGAATCGGAGAGACAGGAGACAGATTGCGAAAAACTCCAGCGACGCAGAGCGATCCTGACGCACGGGGGCAATCTGGCACGCATGAGGCGCAGTATTACGTGGCAGAGCCTGCCTATGTCGCCCCGTCCAGTACCGCTCTGGATCGGCCGATCCGCGTAGTTGCGATGATGGAGGCGGTCTCTGTCACTGGACCGGCCAAGAACGTCATCGAATTTGCAACCAGGCTCGCGGCACGGAACGCCGGTCACGTGCGGCTTGAGTTGTCCGTCATCGCTTTCGTACGAGGGGATGAGCGCCACAACGCATTTGTTGCTGCGGCGCGGGCGGCGGGGGTGGTTGTTGATGTTATCCAAGAACGGTTTGCGTTCGATATTGGCGTTATTCCGCAGCTTCGCAAAATTGTGAAGGCGCGACAACCCGATATTATTCAAACACACGCTGTAAAATCGCACTTTTTAGTGTGGTTGACGCGATTGCATCGCCGCTACCGCTGGGTCGCATTTAACCGTGGCTATACTTGGGAGAACCTGAAAGTACGAGCCTACAACCAGCTCGACCGGTTTTCGTTGTCCAAGGCAGATCAGGTCATCACGGTCTGTGAGGCGTTCGCTAGAGATCTGCAACGCATTGGTATACGCAGGGACCGAGTGGTTGTACAGCACAACATGGTGCTCCCGTTTGCGCCGTGTTTACCCGACGAAACAGCGGAACTACGCAAGAGGTGGCGGATCGCTTCGGATGCTATCGTTTTGCTCTCCGTGGGGAGGCTGTCGCCCGAAAAAGGCCACGCCGATCTAATTGACGCCATCAATCACTTGTGCAAGTGGCGGACTGGTCGAAATTTCCACCTTCTAATCGTTGGCGAAGGACCCGAGCAGAATGCGATTCAGCAAAAGATCGACCGACTCGGACTGGGCGACCTCGTGACGCTCACCGGACAACAGCACAACATGCGCCCTTATTACAGTATGGCCGATATTGTGGTCCTGCCTTCTCATTCCGAAGGATCGCCAAACGTTCTGTTAGAAGCCATGGCGGCGCGACTCCCTACCGTGGCGACGAACGTTGGCGGCATCCCTGAAATCGCCAAGCACGGTCAAACCACTCTCATTGTCGAAAAAAGGAAACCACAGGCCATCGCTGAGGCGCTTTTGCGCCTGATCAAAGACGAACCTTTACGCAGACAACTTGGCCAGGCAGGCGCGCTGTGCGTTGCGCAGTATGATCCAGAACACTATTGCGACTTCATGATTGAGATCCATCGTCGACTCGTTCGAAAGGGCAGATGACCTAGTCTTATTATGCGCGTATCTGTGATCATTCCAGTTTTCAATAAGGCTGCGTATGTAACCCGCGCATTGGATTCGATCGCGAACCAGACGTTCGAGGACTTCGAGGTGATCGTGGTTGATGATGGGTCGACAGATGACAGCGCAAAGCGAGCATCTGCTCACAAGGATTCCAGGATTCGGGTGCTCTCGCAGGCGAATGCGGGACCCGGTGCCGCTCGCAACCGCGGCACTGCTGAGTCACGCGGCGAACTCCTTGCGTTCCTGGATGCGGACGATGAGTGGCTGCCGGACTATCTCGCAACTGGCGTACGAACGTTCGACGAGCAAGGCCACGACCTCGCGACCACAACATGCGGTTATATTGAATTTCCCGGTGGATTTTCGACTCTTCCAATGTGGCAGAAGCGCGGGATTATCCCAGGCGTACAGCACGTTTCTGCCACCACGTCACCCGTGGAACTCTCGTACATGCTCGCTTATATGTCACCATGCTCCACCCTCGCACGCGCCGAGATTGTCCGCAAGTACGGCGGATTCTATGACAAGGGAGAGTGTAGATTCGGCGAGGATTCCATTCTGTGGCTGAAAGTGCTACTCAACGAGCGCGTGCATTTTCAGCTGGAACCGCTAGCGTGCTTCCATCGGGAGGCATCTGGACTGAGCGGCAATTATACATGTGCGCGTCCAGTCGAGCCTTTCCTAACTCACCCTGCCGAGGTCGCTTCCGTATGTCCGGTGGGGTTATTGCCCCTGTTGCGGGACGTTTATGCGGCTCGTGCCTGTAAGACCGCTAGCATGCTAGGTTATTGGGGTAAATGGCGCGACGCCAGATCTTTACTTCATACATTTGTAACTTGGCGGGATTGGCGCTTCCCATATTTCGCCACAGCTTTGGTCGGCTCCTCCGCCATAGGCGGCGCTATGGCCCGCATTATTCGCCGCTCCCATCAATCTTGAACGCATCGTCCGACTGCCGAGCTCACTGTTCCGACTCAAATACGGCCGCCGGCCTCCGCGAGACTTCGCCTGTCAGTGAGGCTAACACTTGCTCGAAAAACCGCACGAACGCGCTCTCATCGAATTCGGACATTACCACTTCGTATGCACGTGCCGCCAGTCGCGTACGCAACTCCGGGTCCGCCAAAAGCCTAGTCAATTTTGCAGCAAGTTCCTCTACATTTCCGGACTCGAACAGCAGTCCAGTTTCATTATCTCGAACAAAATACGCTGCTCCGCCGACATTTGAGGCAATGATCGGCTTCCGGGCCGCCATTGCCTCTCTGATAACAACAGGCGCCGCATCGGTGCGTGATGGCAATACGAACACAGAACACGCGGCAATAACCTTAAGGGCCAACATATTCTGCCTACCACCAAGAAACTCCACTTGGGCAGACCCACCGGTCAGCTTTTCCAGGTCTGCCCGGTCCGGAATGTGGCATAGGATTTTAAGTTTCCAATCGGGAAACTGCGCCGCTATTGAGACAAACGCACGGATTAGAATATCGACGCCCTTCGTATACCAAGGGTAGCCGACCAGTAAGATGAATTTTTCGTCGTATGGGACGGAAGGAATGGTGTGAAGAGGCACAAAAGAAGGAAAGATTACGTGTCGTTTTTTTTGTAACCGTGGATAATTGTGCAGCTGCCATGGGTACAAGATATTCAAGCAGTCGGCGGCGGAACATACAAATTTCAGCGATAAGTCAGCAATAAACCGCTTGACAACAGCTACAGTGCCCTCATCCCGGTCGTAGTACCGATATGCGTTTTCGGGAACATTCGGCAATTGCACGATTAGTTTAGCGCCAGTAAGCCATTTCAAAACGACGGACGCAATCCCCGTCAGGTTCGTACCATAGCTCATGATAACGTCGATTTTGTTTTCGCGATGCAGATGGAGGCCGCTCCAGATATAGAACGCAAATCGTGCTACAAGCCTAAGACCCCTGGGGTACCGAAAATCCAAGAACTGGTGATAGCAGAAATTGCCAACACGGTAGTTCGGAAAGGTAGCCTTGAGATGTGGATCAGCTTCGTTACGGGAGCGCCACCACACTGGCAACAATACCTCACCCTCGGCAATTTGAGACAAATATGTGAACTGGTTCCGTTCCGTGTCGGGCCGGGGCGGAACCATCCCACGCAAGATGTATAACATTCGCGTCATACGTTCAGCGCCTCCGTTCGTGGTTGGCGTCTGGGTGAACAGCGGAAGCCACAGCAATAGCAAGGCCGGTCATTGCTGGCAAGTAGAAGCTATATGTAAAGTTCAAGAAGAATACTGCTGTACAAAAACCAATAATGGAGAGTCTGATGCAAAAACTGGCATTAGTGGCCCCGAGCAATTGCGGGCCGTGACTGGGGTGTCGTCCTACAATCTTCAGGAGACGCCATGATGACCATATCGCGGTCAGATAGAAAAGTAGCGCGGGGATACCACATTCGCTGGCTGCTTGGACAAAAGAATTGTGAGCTCCGCTCCAGTAGGCACCCGTTCCTTTGAGCTCTTCCCTTGTTCCTTCATACGTTTCGAACTGACCTGGGCCAATGCCGAAAATTGGGTTTCGCAGGGCAGTGTTGATGCCGTCCCGAAGAAGCGTTTGACGAGTTTCCGAAGATGCGAGCGCTTCCGCGGATGCTCCCGATTGCGAAGAAGAAAACGATACGAGTCGGTTGGCTACCCTGCTAGGTAACACTGTAAAGGTTATGATCACAATCAAAGGCGCCAGAAGCCAAAACCTCACACGATAAGGACGCCTAGCCGCAAATGTGAAGAACAGAACATCGACGGCCAGGGCGATGAGCGCGCCCCGCGAGCCGCTGGCGAGCACAAAATAAATTCCATAACCTAGTCCGCCCAGAGCAGTCAAGCGCAGCATGCGAGACTTGCTGCTCAGACTAACCCAGACAAGAAATGGCAGAACCAGCAGCAGGTGCCCCGCAAAATCATTCGCGTTCGCAACTGTACCAAACTCCAAATCTCGGCGGCCGGTCATTTCCACTTGACCGAATAATCTAGATGTCACAAGGTTCGCACCTGCTGCCACCGCAATGGTAAACATCAGCACTTTGCATTCGTGCCAAGTCCTTATGATCCCACCAATCACAAACATCATGATCAGCTCGGTCTTCCAATAAGCCCACACCGTGTGAGCGGAACCCCCTCTCCAAATGCTGAATGGAATTGCGATGACAGCCCAAACGCCAAAACACAACCAAAGAATCGCTGCCCGCTCGCGCAATACGCGCGTAATCCCACCACTCACAAGGAGTCCAAGCAATGCCGGGATGCCAAATAAATACAGCAGATAGAAATTACGACCGTCGACATAAGAAAGTAACTCGTTCAGCATGCTAAAACGAACGAATACCAAACCTACGCCGAACCAGAACGCGATTTTTCTTGCTGCGCTTTGGGTTTCGTCTTGAGATTCGGGAGCCGGAATCGCGTAATTGAGAGCTCCAGGCTGAATTTGTGGAAAGCTATGCATGGATGGTTACCGGGGTGCCCCACGGCGCTATGGGTTCCATTTCCGAACCTTTACCCATTCTGAAAAGTGCTTCCCAGCCATGTGGGTTTTTTTGCAGAACTGTTACTTCATGCTGCGGCGGATTATCCGTTACTGTCCGTCCTACGATCCATAGGCCACCCGAGTGAAGGCTCTGCCAAATGGCGTCCGCGGCCGAACCCAGCTGCGCCAGTGTAAAGTACGAACGATTTAAGATGTTCATCGTGCGGATCACATGGATAGGCTGAGACGACGGTGTGAAAATACTATGCTGTTTTATCCGGAAATGCTCGCTGCGCATCTCCATCACCTGCGGGTGAATTAATGGGAGACGCCGGAGCACCAATTCATCGAGCGACAAAGTGTGCGAGCTGCCGTTCACATCGTCCCATGAGGCGGGGACTCGAAAATTGCGCGATATATCTTTCCATTTCCGTATTGCTCGCCGCTGAACTGAGCGATTAATAAGATAGACCGGGTGCTGCATCTCCGTCATGCTGACCACAAACGGAGCGCGGATGTATTGGATCGGTTCGCCACCCGGCTCGACAATAAAAGTGCCAGGTTCGTTTTTTAGCCGCGCCTCAACCAAGTAAAGTATCCGGTCGGAGGCGGTAAAGGTCACGTTTGAGTATGTTTGTTGCAGAGATTGGAACCACTCCGCGGCGGTTATGCCGCTCGAAACTGCCCAGTCCTCAACCAATAGATTCGTATTCAACGGGAAGATGGAGGGCAGAATCGATCCAACTCTCTTGTCTACCGCAGCAAGTCTGTTGCGAGCCGTCGTCCTAACCGTTCCGTTAGAAAGACGCAATTGCGCGATAATGCGTTCGAAACGATCCAATTCCGCGGACGAAGCATGCGGGTTAGTCGGAAGCATGTTGGCCGCAATCAGACCTCGACGCCACCACCTGTGAAGAGGGGTGTCGTCCATTGCTGTGCAGATTCCAATCTTCAGCATGCTAGCTCGGCGCACCTACTGCAGTTGAGACTTCCGAAAGAGTTTGAGAGTACTCGTACGGTGGGGTATTTCGCCCCAATAACTGTCTATAAATTTCTGCCAGGCGGGCGGCGGCAACGTCTATCGTGAGGCACTCGTGGGCGAATTGCACTGCTGCTTCGGCAAACCGTAATCGACACACCTCGTCACTCGTGAGGCGGCAAAGAGCGTTTGCCAATTGGCCAACTTCACCGGAATCAAACAGCAGCCCTGTTTTCTCATGGCTGATCAGTTCACTCATTCCACCGACGCGCGAACCGACGGGGCAACAACCACAGGCCATGGCCTCCAGCAGAGCGTTTGGAAAAGATTCAGAGCGTGAGCAGACCACAAATATGTCGATTGCTCTCATCCAATCCGCTGGCGTGAGGGTAGCGTTCTGGAACAAACACACATCCTTCAAGCCTAATTGCTCTGCGCGATTCGCAAGACTTTCCTTCGTCGGACCATCGCCCACAATGAGCAACATGGCACGAGGATCAATAGAATGGACCTGAACAAAAGCGTCGAGCAGGAGTCCGAGGTTTTTCTCTTCCCTCAATACTGCTACTGTGCCAATTACAACACTCGCTTGGGCAAGTTGAGCGGGGCGTTTTCTTCCGTGCGGATGAAACTCCTTCGGTTCGAATCCATTCTGGCAGACGTGAATCCGGTTTCGAGGGACGTGCCAATTAATAGCAAGTTCATCTGCCGCAGCGTGGGAGTTGACGAAAATCCCGCGGGCGATCTTGTCCACGACTGAAAGTAAGAGTTGGCTGGACCGCGACAGGAAGTACCTATTCCACAGCTGGCTCGTTAAACTGGGCACGCCTAACAGTCGCGCCAGTGGTACGCCGAATAAATCGGTTGCTGCGTCGAATGCGTGCAAAACCTGAATATTATGTTCTGCTATATAAGTCTTAAGCTGTCTAGCAGCTGTAATGACGGAAGGGGATTTGAACGAAGTAACGGGTATGCACACCGTCGGAATTCCTGCGCTTTCGACCTCATTCCATCGTGCGCCGCCACGGCAGAAGCAAGCGACGTGCGCATCAATCCCATATTTGGACACGTGGCGCGCGAACTTACTTACGTCACGCTCGATGCCGCCACCCCATCCGAGTTCCTGAGCCATCATCAAGACCGGAATCCGTGGGTGTTGAGGCGCCGGATTTGAATTCTCGGTCATGCGTCCGTGCTCTTGATCACGCGGGCCGGATTGCCGGCCGCAATCACATTTGAAGGAATGGGGCGTGTCACAACCGCTCCCGCGCCAATGGTTGAACCCGAACCAACGTCCGCCATAACAATGGACGAAGCTCCTAACCAGCAGTCCTCGCCTATATTAATTGCCGTAAAATCTCGTTCGTCAGCGGCGAGTATGCGACCCTCGTTGTCACGTCCATGCTGCCGGCCGCCACCGAAAATCTGCACCTGGCTCGCTATTTGCGTCCGTTCGCCTATATGACATCTAGCAATAACGCAATAAGCTCCTATATAGACAGCTCTCTCGAGTCTCACCGAGCTTTGCGCGAAAAATGATCCAAATGAGATCCGGCTGTGGAGCGGGCACTTCCGCAACGTCATAGCGTAGTAGCCGACGCGTAGGTAGTCCCCGGGCAGGCCTGGGATAAGGGCGGTCAGCTGAGCGAAAAACTGAAAGACACTCGCGAACCGCCCGAACCCGGATAGTGCAGCCAACGGGAACATGCAAGCTAGCGCAGTTCCGTTCGCCACCGCCTTAATCACACTCTTGACCATTTTGTATTGTCAGAATCGAAGTTAGTCGCCGGTCTTCGTCACGCCCACCACAGAACTGGGTTGGGCCAAAAGGTCCTCTAGCGCGTGAGGTTCAGCTACGACAACGGGCTGACCTCGCGTAAGTGATGCTGCGTTCCACGTTGCATATCGCCGTCCCACGACCGCATCTATGACTCCGAGGAAAGCCGCGAGATGTACAAGTACGAAATAAAAAGGCAGCGCAAAAATATACGTACCACGCCACCCCCGCTCTGCGCACATCCAACCGATAGCTGCCGCCAGATAGAACGCGAGTTGCGCAGCCAGAAGATTTCGTCCCAACTCCGAATGCCGAGATAGGATTGCAGAGCCAGCAAACGCAATAGTCGCGGGACACACTGCCAGCCAACGCAAAAGTTTGCGTGAGAAGAACTGCCATGCCCTCAACCCGCGAACTGTTCGCATTAGACGCGCGTAAGCGAGCGCTCCCTGGCCACAAATGCGTCGGCGCCGCTTGAATTCCTCGCTCGCTGATTCCGTGGCTTTTTCGACGCAAACAGATCTCGGTTCCCATAGCACCGAATATCCGCGGGAGCCAATTCTCATCGGCACTTCTAAGTCATTGGCGAG
>Ga0210394_10002885_pt1 | contig 22736 bp, 20 predicted proteins | sample IncBWC12MmetaG_FD_160121 | JGI IMG/M metagenome (GOLD analysis project Ga0210394, IMG submission 160121) | Forest soil microbial communities from Barre Woods Harvard Forest LTER site, Petersham, Massachusetts, United States - Inc-BW-C-12-M | ecosystem: Environmental > Terrestrial > Soil >... | reverse complement strand
TAAGCTCATGCAGGCGAGCGCCCGATGGCCATCGATATGGACTGTGCAGGCGCCGCATTCTCCGCGATCGCAACTTTTCTTGGTCCCGGTGAGGCCGATCTGGTTTCGAAGGGCATCTAGTAACGTGGTTCGGTCTTCGACCGTTACGGTATGAACTTTACGGTTGACGGTGAGACTCATGGTCGTCGTCGGCGGTTCGTGTGGCGCGGACTCTGCGAGCACGGGAAAAGCGGATACCGTTGCCGTGTAGGCGATCGCTACGCCTGCAGTTTCCAAAAACGTGCGCCGATCCATGTCGATCATGATTCGCTCCTTGCCGCTCATCTCGTTCATTGCGGCCCCCCTCGCGCAACATCGGCCGCACTAATGCCCTCCAATGCCAGCCCGTATCCAACTCCTTCGTCGATAACGCGCCGCAGCTTTTGGGTCAATGCGATGCGGGTATAGCTCGTTGCTAGCGGCGGCAGGCTGGCGAGCCGCTCCGCAATCTCTCGGGCGCGGGGGAGGAGCTTATCGGGCACGACAATTTCGTTGACCGCACCCCATTCCTTGGCTGTCTCGGCATCGAGCTCCTGCTGCGTGAGGATGAAATAGCGCCCACGCACAGTGCCGATCGCCTCCTGCCAGAGCAGATTCACGCCATCGCCGGACGCGATGCCTAAATCGAAATGCGGCTTGTCCTGAAAAACCGTGGATGGGGTGGCGATCACAATATCCGCGAGAAGAATATATTCTGAATGCAGTCGCACCGGACCGTTTACCGCGGCTATCAGCGGCACTTCAATGTCGAGGATATTCATCAGAACCTTCTTGCCCTCGCGATAGATCTTGTTGTAGCCGCGGGGGCTAGAGAAATCGAAGCCGTCGGGTGTGATCCTCTCCATGAACGCATCGCCGCTGCCGGTCATGATGACGACGCGGTTGTCGGGATCGGAACCGATCGCGTGGAAAAGGTGAACGAACTGTTCGTGCGTGAACCCGTTGAAAACCAGCACCCCTCCATTGGTGTGAAACGCCACCTCAAGCACGCCGGACTTCGATCGGGTCAGGCGCGCGTTGGGAAAATTGTCACGATAGGTATCGAGGTGAGCCATCTAATTTCCCCTTGTTCACGCCGCGCTGGCTGCGGCTCTGATATCTCGCGGCGCAATCACTTGCAGGGGGGAGCATCGCGCCATTCTCCCCGGCAGGCGAGTTTAGAGTTGTAAATTGGTGTAAAGAGGCGCTGCCATCTTCTTTGCAGGCGTACCGCGTCAGAGCACGTGCACAGTATGGCTGTGAAGTGACCGTAGTCCGGGGCAAGGCCCTTGCTTTCAGATGTCGAATCGATTGCGGAGAATGATCAACTGGACGATCTGGTCATCGTGCGGGGTGAAGTAGAAGGCAAGCACCAGCGGTTCTGGCAGTCCGCGCTTGTCAAAATCGCCGTCGATATTTGCGGTGACGATGAAGTTTCCATGGTGCTCAATCACTCCGACCACGTTCATCGTCAGTCGTTCACCGATGATGTCACGCTCGGCCCACTCCCGGATCGCTGCCTTCCCCCAGTAGTCTCGTAGTTGATCGTTGACGAGTGCATCGTCGGCAAATGTAGCGAGTAGCCGGTCCAGATCGAAGGCATTGGTCGCCGCGACATAGGCTGCTACCGGTCGCGGGAGCGTTCGAACGTCCGACGGATGATGAAAGGTCGGCATATGGCCCCTTGCACTCGTGAGCATCCTAACGGCCGCTCACCGATGATGATCGCTCACCTCAGGGGCAATGACGCGTTGTATCCTGCAAAGAAGTGAAAATTTCTCCCGGACCGGCGCGCAGGCCCGAACCAGCGCAACGCGCGCACAATGCGTGCGCCAAAGTTCCGCGCACCACCGACCACGACAATGCGCATCCTAGGTAGCCCGCTTTCATCCATTCAGAAGCAATCCAGGGAATCTTTTCACGCGAAGTTCCGTGATGGCCTCATCGCTGGATTTCCACGGTTTACCTTTGAGCTTCGTTACGAGCCGCTTCCAGATTCCATTGAACGCCTTAACGGCGTCCGATTCGCCGTAGCGCACCCCCGTGGGCAGCAGCGGCGCGATATCCTCTATGAGGCTCGCCGTTAGCTTCTGCAGCATGCGCTGCTCTGCCATAGCTCGGGTGATCTGTTGGCCTTCCAATTTCAGGTAGTGATGGAAGCACGCGACAAGCTTGTCGTCATCGATTGTGAGCTGTTCGAGGGCGTAGTGCAGGTCGAACATGTCGCGATTCTTACGGCGTTGCAGAAGCGCCCGCAGCTTGGTACCGAATAGTTCTTCGGGAGTAAAGGAAGCGATTTCCGCCTTGGCCTGGTACCAATCATTGTCCACGGCAAATGGATACGATTTGAGGCCGTACAGACTGGCGTGTTCGCGAGTATTGACCTCTACCTTGAGTTTCAGCGTTGTCTGCGGATCGCTTTCAGGTGCGAACTTGAACACAAGGTGCATCGAGTGCCCGGCTTGCGCGCGATTGCACTTCCCGAGCCACGGTAGAGCGTCGCGTATCGCATCGACGGTCGCGCCGATGGGTCCGGCCCGCGTTTGTACGAGATCAATATCCTCGGAATAGCGCAGCGGCTGCTCGAATAGGAGTTTGTGAATCGCCGTGCCACCGCGAAACGCAATCTTACCCTTCAGCTCAGAGGCGTTGAACAAATCGCAGAGCGCGCGACAAATGATGAGGTCCTGTTCTACCTGCCGCAAGTCAGGCCACGGAGCCTTTGCACTCCACGCCTGAACATATGCCCGAGGGATCAAGAGTCGACCTCCACCGGCTCGTTGATCATGAGCTTCCACCTGGAGTTTCTCTCATGCAGCTCGGCGAGAGACGCAACTAGAGGCCTCACGGCAGGATTCAACGGCACAACAGTCTTCGCCTTCTTGACGAATGGCTCCAGCACCTTGGCCTGACGCGAGTGGTTTGCGAGATCGAGCAGATAGCCGAGACGACGCACGGATGAGTTCTCATAGTTCTCGGCTGCGTCCGCGAGTGCGCGCGAGTTTGCTTCGCCGCCGATGTCTTTGGCGATCTGCGCGACCCCGTTGATACCGCCTGCATCGTGAAAGTAACGCGCACAGTCGAGTAGCGTCAGCTCGACACCCGCAACTTTCGCAAAGCCTTCATCACTCTTCATCTGACCAAGTCGGGCAGCCAGATTGACGTGCGAGAAGGTTTGCGGCGCCTGGTAAAGAAACTGGAGCCGATGTCGACCGATCTCGAAGTCACGCAACTGTTTGGGAGCTATGACTTGAAAGACCATCGCCGCCTGATGCGACGAGCCATGAAACGCTGCAGCGCGCAACAATGAGACTCGATAGGCGAGCCTCTGGTGCTTCATCAGGGGATCGATCCATCGTGCGGGGTCGGGCGCGCCGGCAATCCGGTCTTCGGGACGCAGAATGAGAAAGAAGCCGTGGCGGGGATTCGCCAAGCGCCCTTTATTGATCAGCCTCGTGACGGCAGCGGCAAAATTGCGCTGCGAAATACCAAGAACGGAGCGGGCTTCATCGCCCACGAAGTAGCTGCGCCCGTCGGCAAGGCGTTCATCGAGATAATGTTCCAGCGAAGCCATACCAAATCATACGCAAAACTCGATATAAAAACAAGAGTTTTGCATATGATTTGGGTCACTCCCACTCAATCGTCGCCGGCGGTTTGCCCGAAATGTCATACACCACCCGCGAGATGCCCGGCACTTCGTTGATCACTCGATGCGAAACTCGGTCGAGAAATTCGTACGGCAAGCGCGCCCAGCGCGCCGTCATGAAGTCGATGGTCTCCACGGCGCGCAGCGCGATCACATGGTCGTAGCGGCGACCATCGCCCATGACGCCCACTGAACGCACCGGCAGGAACACCGCGAAGGCCTGGCTGACCTTGTCATAAAGATCGTGCCGGCGCAGTTCTTCGATGAATATCGCATCGGCGCGGCGCAGCAGGTCCGCATGGGACTTTTGCACCTCGCCTAAAATGCGCACGCCCAACCCGGGGCCGGGAAACGGATGGCGATGCACCATCTCGCGCGGCAGACCCAGCTCCAGCCCCAATTTTCGGACTTCATCCTTGAACAGTTCACGCAGCGGCTCCAGCAGCTGAAGCTTCATATGCTGCGGTAATCCGCCCACATTGTGGTGCGACTTGATCACATGCGCCTTGCCGGTTTTCGCACCGGCCGACTCGATCACGTCCGGATATATCGTGCCCTGTGCCAGCCACTTGACGCCCTCGAGCTTTGCCGCTTGCTCGTCGAAGACTTCCACGAACATGCGTCCAATGATTTTGCGCTTCTTCTCAGGATCGGTTTCTCCGGCCAAGGCCGCCAAGAAGCGCTGCTCAGCGTCGATGCGAATGACGCGCACACCCATGTGCTCGGCGAACGTCGCCATGACCTGATCGCCCTCGCCCAAACGCAACAATCCGTGATCGACGAATACGCAGGTGAGCTGCGTGCCGATGGCTCGATGCAAGAGCGCGGCCAGCACGGAGGAATCCACACCTCCCGACAGCCCCAGCAGCACGCGGTCGCTGCCCACCTGGGCGCGGATGCGCGCCACGCTGTCATCGATGATGCTGCGAGTGGCCCAGCTTGCGGCGCAGCCGGCGATCTCGCGTACGAAGCGCCGTAATATCTCGCCTCCCTGCAGTGTATGGGTGACCTCCGGGTGAAACTGCAGGCCGTATAATCGCCGCGATTCATCGGCCATGGCCGCGAGCGGCGCATTGTCGCTCTGCGCAATGACGCTGAATCCCGGTGGGACGGCGACGACGCGGTCCCCGTGGCTCATCCATACGTCGAGCACCCTGCGACCTTGAGCGTCGCGGTTATCTTCGAGCCCGTCGAGAAGGCGCGAGTCCGCCGTGGGTCTGATCTGGGCGGCGCCGAATTCTCGGTGAGTCGACATCTCGACCTGTCCGCCCAGCTGCGCGGCCATGGTCTGCATGCCGTAGCAAATGCCGAGTACAGGCACCCCCAGCGAGTAAACCTCGGCAGGCGCTTCAAGACCCTTGACGTCGTAAACGGATTCCGGTCCGCCGGAGAGAATGACTGCTTTCGGCGCGAAGCTCTTGATGTCCCCGGCGCCGGCATCGCAGGGGTAAATTTCGGAATACACGCCGAGTTCACGGACTCGCCGAGCAATCAACTGTGTGTACTGAGCACCGAAATCGAGAATCAGAACGCGGTCCGCATGAATGTCGGGCATCAACCGATCCGGTAGTTGGGTGCTTCTTTGGTGATGGTCACGTCGTGAACATGACTCTCGCGAACGCCAGCGTTGGTGATGCGCACGAACTGCGGGCGGGTGCGCATCTCTTCGATGCTGCCGCTGCCGGTGTATCCCATCGCGGCGCGCAAGCCACCCGCGAGCTGGTGGATGATCGCGACCAAACTACCCTTGTACGCAACCCGGCCCTCGATACCTTCGGGCACGAGTTTCTCGAGTTCCGACGTGGTGTCCTGAAAGTAGCGATCGCTGGAACCATGCGCCTGGGCCATTGCCCCCAACGACCCCATGCCGCGATACGCCTTGTACGAGCCGCCTTGATACAGTTCCACCTCGCCAGGGGACTCTTCCGTGCCGGCGAACATGCCGCCGATCATTACGCAGTGCGCACCGGCCGCAAGCGCCTTGGCGATATCTCCGGAGTAGCGAATTCCGCCGTCGCCGATCACCGGTACGCCCGTTCCCTCGAGCGCTATGGCAACTCGGGAAATCGCGCTGATTTGCGGCACGCCAACGCCCGCGATGACGCGTGTCGTGCAAATGGACCCGGGACCGATGCCCACTTTGACCGCGTCAGCACCGTGTTTGACCAGATCGAGCGCCGCTTCGGCGGTGACGATATTGCCGCCGATCACCTGAATATCGGGATATTTCGCTTTAATTTTGGACACCATGTCGAGCACACCCCGCGAATGGCCGTGCGAGGTGTCGACGACGACCACGTCGACGCCCGCGTCGCGCAAAGCGCCGACTCGATCCAATGTATCCGGGCTCGTACCCACGGCGGCACCAACGCGCAGACTGCCGACGCTGTCCTTGCAGGCGTTGGGGAATTCAGTGGCTTTTTGGAAGTCCTTGACGGTGATCATGCCCTTCAGCTCATGATCGCCGGCAACCACCAATACCTTTTCAATTCGATGCTTGTGCAACAAGGCCAAGACCTGTTCTTTGGGAGCGTTTTCGCGCACGGTGATCAAACGGTCTTTGGGCGTCATCACCGACGACACCGGCGCGTCCAACTTGGTCTCGAAACGCAGGTCTCGATGCGTGACGATTCCGACCACTTTGGTGCCGAGCACGACCGGCACTCCGGAGATGTTTTTGGCGCGCGTCAGCTCGATGACCTGGCGAATCGTCATGTCCGGATTCACTGTGATCGGATCGCTGATCACACCGCTTTCAAATTTCTTGACGCGGTCGACTTGGCGCGCCTGATTATCGATGGACATGTTCTTGTGAATGATGCCGATCCCGCCTTCTTGGGCGATGGTGATCGCCAGACGCGCCTCGGTGACAGTATCCATGGCGGCGGATACGACAGGTAGATTGACGCGTATTTCGCGGGTCAGCTGGCTCGCCAACGATACATCGCGCGGCAAGACTTCGGAATATGCCGGCACCAGCAACACATCATCGAAAGTGAGTGCCTCTTCAAGAATGCGCATAGGGGTCGCGTTCACAGGTTCATCTAAGAGGCGGCGCATTGTACCTTGCGCGTGTTGCGCGGTAAACCGCAGTATCATGCGCCCATGGAAACGGTCGCCAGCAGCTCCCCCAGCGCACGCCCGGACCGCGACATTTACAGTGTTTCGCGCCTCAATCGCGAGGTTCGAGTGCTGCTGGAGCGCGGATTCGGCAGCCTGTGGCTGGAAGCGGAAATCTCGAATTTCGCCAGGCCCAGCTCCGGGCATTGGTATTTTTCGCTCAAAGATGCGACTGCGCAGGTCCGCTGCTGCATGTTTCGACAACGCAATATGCTGTGCGGCTTTGTCGCGCGGGATGGACAAAAGGTACTGGTGCGGGCGCGCATCGGGCTGTACGAGCCGCGCGGAGAATATCAGCTCGTCATCGATCACATGGAGGATGCCGGGCTCGGTGCTTTAAAGCGCCAATTCGAGCAATTGGCGGCGAAGCTGGCGGCGGAAGGGTTGTTCGCGCCGGAACGCAAACGGCCCTTGCCGACCTTACCCAAGCGCATCGGCGTGATTACATCGCCCAGCGGCGCTGCGATTCACGACATCCTGCACGTGCTGGCGCGGCGCTTTGCCGCTATTCCCGTTATGCTCTATCCGGTTGCCGTGCAGGGCATCGCAGCCGCCCCGGAGATCGTCGCCGCACTGGCGTTGGCGGGGCGGCGCGCGGAGTGCGATGTACTCATTCTGGCGCGCGGCGGCGGCTCGCTCGAGGATTTATGGGCCTTCAATGACGAGGCTTTGGCCCGTGCGATCGCCGCCTCCCCGATCCCGGTCGTCAGCGGCATCGGCCATGAAATCGACGTCACCATCGCCGATTTCGCGGCCGATGTGCGTGCCCCAACACCTTCCGCCGCCGCCGAAATCGTGGTTCCCGACGCCGCAGAATGGATCGCATCCTTAAGCCGCTTAGGTGAGCGCTTACGGCGCGCGCAGCGCCATCGACTCGATGCGTACCAGGAGCGGCTGCGCTGGATTATCGGACGAGCGGCGCTGGTCAGCCCCGAGGCGAGACTCGCGCAGCAGGAGCAACGTCTGGATGAGTTGGAACAGCGCTTGTCGCGAGCCTTGCGCCAGATTCTAGCCGATCGCCGATCGGCACTTGGCGAACGGCGCAGCAGGCTCTGGCAAGTGAGTCCCGTTGCGCGGCTGCAGGGCACTGCCGCACGGCATGCCGCCTTGTTCGCACGGCTGCGCGCTGCCGGACTCGCGCAGCTGCAGCGCACACGCGAGCGACTTGCGCCGCTCGTACGCACATTGAACGCCGTGAGTCCGCTCGCTACTTTGGATCGCGGTTACGCCATTGTCAGCCGCGAAGGAGGCGGAATATTGCGTAATGCCGCTGACGCGGCACCGGGAACCATCATTGACGCGCGACTGAGCCTGGGAAGAATCCGCGCCAAGGTCGAGAGGTCCTCTTGATTCGAGCCGCCTTGGTTCTGCTCTCCATTACTCCAGCTTTAGCCCTGTCGTATTCGCTACCGCGCGAAGCCGCCGTGCCGGGCGGTGTGAAAATCATTCACCTTGGCGTTCACGGCAGCGAGATGCCCTCCGTCGATGTTGACGGACAGCGGGCCATGGTCGTGCAAGACGGCGCAAACTGGGTCGCGGTGATCGGCATCCCATTGTCGGCGCCGCTGGCAACCCGCCATGTCGTCGTGCACGGCAGCGACGGCAGGCAAGAAATTGATTTCAATGTCGGGGAAAAACACTATGCCAGCCAATCCCTCAAAGTCGCTCCGGCACAGGTCAACCCTTCTCCTGCGGAGCTCGAACGCGTGAATCGCGAGCTCGTGATCATCGATCATGCGCTGCGCCACTGGACTGATGAACAGCCGGAGTCGCTGCGATTGGAGCAACCGGTCGCGGGAGTGCGCAGCAGCTCATTCGGCATGCGTCGAATATTCAATGGCGAATCGCGCAAGCCGCATAGCGGCATGGACATCGCCGCGCCGGCCGGTACGCCCGTGCGGGTGCCGATAGCCGGTACCGTCATCGACACCGGCGAGTATTTTTTCAATGGCAATACCGTTTTCGTCGACCATGGCCGCGGCCTGATCAGCATGTATTGCCACTTGAGCGCCATCGACGTGAAGCCGGGACAACAAGTCGCCGCAGGCACGAGCTTGGGGAAGGTCGGCATGACGGGGCGCGCGACCGGACCTCACCTGCATTGGGGCCTAAGTCTGAACCGCGCCTGGGTCGATCCCGAATTATTCGTGCCTTGAATCGCCCGTAGGCTTCAAGTCCCGCCCAACATACGATCGACGGCGACCGGCTCCATAGACGGCGGCGCCATGGCCGCCTGGCGCAGGCGCGCGCTATGCTCCTGGACTGCCGCTCCCGAGGGCTGCATTTCGATTTGACCCTGGAAAAACGCGCCTTCGCTGATCCCGACACGCGGCGCAAAGATATTACCCTTGACCTTGGCGGTCGCCCGGACATTGACCGATTCGGTGGCGTAAAGATCGCCCTCCACCTTGCCGTCGATGACGATCACGCGGGCGCGGATGTCGCCCTTCATCGTGCCGTCGGTGCCTACCGTGAGGCTCTGCGTGTGCGTGATCGACCCTTCCACGCTGCCCTGAACGATGAGGTCTTCTTGCGCTGACAATTCACCCTTAAATCGTAGGGTGGGGCCCAAAACCGACGTTCGGGCCGCCGCTTCCGGCGCCTTGGCTTCGGGTGAACGCGGCTCTGCCGCACGCGGCGCCGGCGACCGCGGCTCGGTACGCGGCTCGCGCGGCTCGGGGCGCGTGATTGAGGGTTCGGGTGCGCCGGGGCGGCTTGAGTTGGCATTCATCATGAGATCATCTCCCTCGAGAGGTTTTTTAAACCACGACATAGTTAGGCGACACCACCGGCGGCCTTGGGCGGCCGGCCCGAATCGCTCAACCGACCCGACGCGCCGGATTGTAAGGCGGCCTTTTTCCCGTCCATATCGATACTGCCGCTGAAATTGGCGCCTTCAATGATGCTGACGGTGGGCGCATAAATGTTGCCGCATACCTTTGCCGTCTCTTTCACGAACACCGACTTTTCCGCCTGCAGGTCGCCGTCCACGGTGCCCTCGACAATAATCAACTGTGCCTTGATGTTGGCCTTGACGGTGCCCTGGGGACCGACCGTGAGGCGCTGGGTATGCGTAATCGATCCTTCGACCCGCCCCTGAATCAGCAGATCTTCCTCAGCACTCAAATCGCCTTTGAAATAGAGTGTGGGACCGAGGATCGAAGCTCGCTCGGTCGCGCTGTTATAGGGATTGCTCATTCGGGGTATCTCCGTGGGCGTCAGATGTTCGGGCAGGCACGCGAAGCCTACTCGGCATAATCGAATCCGAAATGAGACTTTGCTCACGAAACCCCGCGCTGTAAAAATTGCCCCACCCGACTGTCGCCAAAAACAGACGCCCCTGCCGTTGCAAGGTCGCGCGTGCGAACGAGGGTCCCGATTAGGGTGATGCCGCTGCCGGGGGAGTCGGCGCGGCAGTCGGCGGGGCGGTGGCGGGCGCGGCGGCGGGCGCAGGCTTCTTGGCGTTGTTTTTCTTTGGCGGCGCGGTGGTCTCAACCAGCGACACCAATGGGCAGCGCTGACCGCGTACTCGGATCGCGCTGAATTTATCGAATGTGCCGCTTGGATTCGATTCAAACTCCAGTTCCTGGGCAAAAGACAAATTGATGCAATTGCCGAACAGTGTGGCCTTGTACCACTTACGAGCGCGGGACTCGATCAACACGGTTTTATCGTCGATCACCTGCCAATTCCAGATGCCGCCCCTGTTGGCAAACGGAATCTGCCCTTCCGGCACCTTCTGACCGGCAGCGGCGGGGGCTGCCGGCGCGACCGGTTCATCGGCCGCGGACGCTGCCCATGCGGCAAGCGACAGTGCGCCGGCCAAAGAAATAATCGAAAGAGTTTGCGATCTGATCATGGCCTTTCTCCGGTTTTGGCGGCCAAGCGCGCGATATGCTCATTCAAACTATGCGCCAATGACACAAAATCCGACGGAATCATGATGACCGTGGTGCTGTTGTTCTCGGCGCCTACTTCGGCAATCATCTGCATGCGCCGCAGTTCGAGTGCCGCAGGATTCGCGGTGATCTGCGCTGCGGCGGCCGAAAGTTTTACCGACGCCTCGAGTTCCGCCTCAGCTTTGATGATGCGCGCGCGTTTTTCGCGGATCGCTTCGGCCTGCATGGCCATCACCTGCTGCATGGCCTTGGGCAACTCCACATCCTTCATCTCGAAGCGCTGCACCTCCAGGCCCCACGCTGCGGTGGATCCGGAAATATTGTCCCCCAACAGCGTATTGATCTTGTTGCGTTCCCGCAGGATTTCATCCAAATCGTGCTGGCCGATGATGTTGCGCAGGCCGGTCAGCGCCAACTGATACACGGCCGCCGGAGCGTCGGCCACCTCGATGACCGCTTTGGCCGCATCGACGATCCGATACCAGAGCACGGCATTGACCTTGATGGTCACGCTATCGCGCGTGATCGTCTCCTGCTGCTCGGCCGAGACGGTGCGAGTCCGAATGTCGATCCGCACTGCGCGTTCCACGCCCAATGGAATGATCCAATACAAGCCCGGACCACGCAGCCCTTTGTACCGCCCAAGCCGGAATACCACGCCCCGCTCGTATTCCTGAGCGACCCGCAAACCGGACAGCGCCGCCACGATCAGCGCGATGATCAATATGTCGAGGATGGCAGGCAACCTTGAACTCCTTTGTGCGAGCTTAAGTTTACCCCTATCCCGCGCACCTTAGGATCGGTTACTCGATACTTTCTCCGTGCAGTGAAATGTCCAACCCTTCGCGTTCCTGTTCCTCGCTGACGCGCAGGCCAATGGTCATGTCGATGATTTTCAAGATGACGAAGCTGGCCACAAATCCATAAACGACGGTAAACGCGACTCCTTTGAACTGAACGAGCACCGAGCCGTCGACACCGCTGATTTCCTTGCTGACGAACACACCGGTGAGCAGTGCGCCGATAATGCCGCCGATGCCGTGTACGCCGAACGCGTCCAACGAGTCGTCATATCCCAGTGCGTGCTTCAGCGACGTTGCGCCGATGAAGCACAGCACCCCGGCCGCCACCCCGATGATCACGGCCGGCGTCGGACCCACGAAACCAGAGGCCGGCGTGATGGCGACCAGACCGGCGACGGCGCCCGAAGCGATGCCCAGCACGCTGGGTTTGCCCTTACTCACCCATTCGGCAAACATCCAGCCGAGCGCTGCGGCCGCTGTCGCCAATTGTGTCACCAGCATCGCCATGCCGGCGCGGCCGTCGGCTGCTCCCGCGGAGCCGGCATTGAATCCAAACCAACCCACCCACAGCAGCGAGGCGCCCATCAACGTCAACGTCAAGTTGTGGGGCGGCATCGCCTCTCGGCCGTAGCCCAAGCGCTTGCCGAGCACCAAACAGCTGGCAAGACCTGCGATGCCCGCGTTGATGTGGACCACGGTACCGCCGGCGAAGTCCAGGACCCCTGCGAGGTTGAGCCAGCCGGTCGGTTCCCAGACCATGTGAGCGATGGGCGCGTAGACCAACAGCGACCAGGCGCCCATGAACACCAGCATCGCCGAGAATTTCATCCGATCGGCAAACGCACCGGCAATCAGGGCCGGAGTGATGACAGCGAAGGTGAGCTGGAACATCGAGTACACGGTTTCGGGTATGGTCAACGCCAGATGCGACACCGACAGCTTGTTCGCCTCTTGCATAAAGGTCATGCCGTTGAAAAGGGCGCGGCTCGATCCGCCGAGGAACTTGCTGCCCGGGGTAAATGCCCAGGAGTAGCCGATTAACCACCAAAGAATGGTGACCACGCAGACGATGGCGAAGGTCTGCATCAGAGTCGCCAACACGTTTTTCTTGCGCACCATGCCGCCGTAAAACAGCGCCAGACCGGGAATCGACATCATCAGCACCAAAGCGGTCGAGGTCAGCATCCACGCTGTATCGCCTGCGCTGATTTTGTCCACGCCCGTCAAGGTGGGCGCGCTGGGCTTCGGCTCGGTGGCGGGGGCCGCAGCGGCTGCGGCAGCAGGCGCGGCAGCGGCCTGCGTGGCGGTGGGTGCGCTCGGCAGGTCATCCGCCCGCGCTTCGGCCAAATGCAACGTCAATACAGCGAGACAGGCCAACAACGGCAACTTATTCATCACATCCCCTATGGTCTTATATGGCGCTCGCGCCCCGCTCGCCCGTACGAATGCGCACGACTTGCGTGAGATCGAAGACAAAGATTTTTCCATCCCCTACCTTTCCGGTCTTCGCTGATTTTACTATCGCCTCGATCACCTGGTCGACGAGCATATTATCAACCGCGATTTCTATTTTGGTCTTTGGCACGAACTCGACGGCGTACTCGGCGCCGCGATAGATTTCTGTGTGGCCGCGCTGCCTGCCGAAGCCTCGGACCTCGGTGACGGTGACTCCTTGCACGCCGATGTCGCTGATGGCCTTGCGAACTTCGTCGAGCTTGAATGGTTTGATGATCGCGGTGATGAGCTTCATGCTGCGTGGCCCCAAGCACCGCTTATGCCAGGCGGGAAGTATTGAACGCGATCAGCAAGTTAGGGCATTGCATACAAAGACGTCCTGCGTCTTTGCACCGAACGAGGGCAGCCCGGGCGAATGTGCGCCTCATTAAGATGCGTCGCCGTCAACGCAGCGAGAATTCCAACCGGACCATGCCCTTGTCGTTCTTTGCCTTATCATTGGCGACCAGAAATACCCGTTCCGGATCAATTTGCGTGCCGGTCAGCAGGGCTTGCTGCAAATTCATTGCCCTTTGCTGCCCCAATGCCGTCAACTCGGCTTCGCCGACCGTAATGTGTTGATGTAGTGCGCCGCTGAGAAACTCGATTTTCGCCGCCGTGATTTCCGGCTTGGTCTTAAGGGCAGCAATCGAGTCGGGGAATTTTGGTTCGCCGCCGACATTTTTTTCATAAAGCTGGGTGAGCAAACTAAGTTGTAGCGCCGGATCCAACTGTTCAAACGCAGGCGCGGCGGCCGGCGGTTTCCCGCGGGCGCGCGCCATCTGAGTCTCTTGGATCTGGGCCTGGAACTTCGCGTCGACGAGGCGCGGCCGATCGAGCTCCGCCACCACGGCGATCGGGACCTCGACCTTGAGCTGCGGGCGCGCATCGAGGGCTTTGACCATCGCCCGAGCCTTGTCCACGGCGGCGGAATCCAAATCGGCGGCGCCCGGCTTGAAGTCGATGAATTGCAGATCCGGACCGCCGCCGAACAATGAGCCCAGCAGCGCAAAGGGCGACGTGACGGCCTTCTCCAGAATGCTGACGAACACTTTCCAGATGATGGGACCCAAGCTGAATTTCGGATCATCGAGCGACCCGTTCACCGGTAGGTTCAGGTCGATCACCCCATTACGGTCCTTGAGCAGGGCGACCGCCAGCTTGATCGGCAGAGATACCGCGTCCTTACTCTCGGTCTTGGCGCCGAATTCCAGCTGTTCAATGGTGATGTGATGCTGCGCATCGAGTGTGCGGCCCTCGACTTTGTAGTGCAGTTCGGTGGTCAGCTTGCCTTTGCTGATGTTGTAGCCGGCAAATTTTCCGGAATAGGGGTTGAAGGTGCTCAGTTCGATATTGCGAAAATTCAGCGCCAAATCGGTGTACAGCGTCGGCCCCAGTATGTTGACCTCACCGCTGATCGACACCGGTGCAAATTGATCCACCGAACCGTGTAGATCCACTTTTGCGCGGGAATTGGCTTTTGAGGACAATCCGAGCACCGTGCCCTCGAGGTTCTGGATGCCGGTGGCAAAATTCGGCGTCACCGACAGATCGGCGAAATTTGCCTGCCCCGCTTGCAAGACGATTTTCTTGATGGTCATCGGCATCATGGGGGCTGCTGCAGCCGCTGCGGTGCCGGCGTTCGCCGTTGCGCTCGCGTGCGCTGCCTTGGCAGGGGTCTTGGTCCGCGGCGTTGCTGCTGCCGGTGCAGGGGGTGCCGGCGCCGGCACCTCGGCGGTCGCCGTCACTTGCGCGCCGCCGGGTCCGGCCGGCGCAGTCACCGTGGCGCCGGGTCCTGCCAACACGCGCTTCACGTTAATGCTGGAGTCGGGTTCGATGATGACGCGCGCATAGAGCTTGCGCGCGAGGATCTGATCGATGTCCAGCCGATCGGGATCGTGTTGGAAATTTACGCCTTGAATGTCCAAGCGCTCCCAATTGATGAAGTCCTCGTGCAATGCATTGTCGATCGTGTGCAATCCGGCGACGCTGATGTCGCCGCTCACCTGCAGAGTGGGTTTTTTCGCTCCGTAACGCGCTTTGAGATCGCCGCTCGCAGCCCCCGCGAGCAGCGTCATCGAAGTGTACTTCGCCAGATAGGATTGGATCACGGGCATATCGACGCCCTTGAAATTGATTCCTAAATTTGCGCTCACGGGTTGCGGAGTGACGTCGCCGGTGACATTCAGGGTGCCCGTCTCGTTGATTTTGGTATCCAGGGCCAGGGTTATGGGCTTGCCCAGATCCAAGCTGGCGCCCTCGACCTTGAGCGATAGCGGCGCCAGGACCACCTTCGCCGGCGGCCGGGTGCTGCGATCCTCAGCGGAAAAACTTGCGTCTTTTACTGAAAATTCGTGCAAATCAAACTGCCATTGCCGCGCTGTCGAGGCGGCCGGCGCGGCCGCGGGCACGGGCGCAGGCGCAGCACTGGCGGGCGCAGGCAAAGGCGCCACCGCCGCGCCGGATACTGCGGCAGTAGGGGGCGTCGCGGGTGTCGGGGGCGCCGCGGCTGTCGGGGGCGCCGCGGCTGTCGGGGGCGTCGCGGGTGTCGGCGCACCGGGTGTCGCCGCGAGTTTGAGCAAATTAAACGACGAATCCGGCTCCAGCCACGTCAGGAATTTTGCGCCCGTCAGGGTCACCGAAGCGGTGTGCGCCTGGCGCTTCAACAGATCCACCGTGGTTCCGCTGACCAGTAATTCGGGGACGGTTATCCAATCGATGTCCGAGTCCCTCGGTCTGACGGCAAGACCGGTCAGCGCGACCCTGGATACGTCCAACTTCAAATCGCCGTCGCCGTGTACCGAAAATTTGTAGGTCGCGTTCAAATCGATCTTGCCGGAATTGACCAGGAAGTTCAGGCGATCCTCCAGATACTCCCAAACCGTATGCGCCTGCAGTCCGTTGATTTGAAATTCGCCGTCTGATTCGAGCGGTTGAACCGACACATGTCCGTGCCATTCCAGCCGCTCACCGAGCTTCGATGCACCGGTGAAGGTGAAGCGCCCGCCGTCCACCCCGGTGGTGAAGTCGCGCAATTCAAAATTGATCGGCTGCAATTGCGCCGCAAAGCGCGACAGCCGGCTGCGATCATCGTAAGTCACGAGCCCCTGTGAGACCTTGAACGAACGAATCCTCAAAGCCGGCACGGACTCGCTCTTTTTCTGCTCGGGTTCGGGCTTCGGCGCCGTGGATTTGGGGCCGAGCTGCAGCAGATTCAGGCGGCCGTCCTTAGACACGACGGCCTTGACGAAGGGCGAGCCGATGTCGATGTTGCCGAAGGTATAAGCTCGATGCCAGATGGACGACAACTCGAACTCGATGAAAAAGCGCTCGAAACCGAGCAACTTTTCGCCGCTCGGATCGCTCAGCGAGAAATTCTTGATTTCGAGCTGCAGCAAGAACGGGTTGATGCGAATGCCGCCGATCTCGGGCTTCAACCCGACCGCCTTGGGAATCTCCTCCAGCAGTGCGTTGCGCACAAGCTTCGGCGCCAGCCAGAAACCGGTGAGCGCATACACGCCGACCAGCAGCATCGCAGCAGCCGCAATTCGGAATAATTTTGAATGAGTGAATTGCGGCACGCGTCCATCCTGACAATGCGGTCCGATCCGGCGCTTAGTCTACCTCACCGCTTATTGCGTTGGATCAGCCGTTTACGTTTGCGCACCTGCCGAGGCGTCAATGGATTGCGCTTTCCGGCATAAGGATTTTCGTCGCCGCGAAATGCGACGCGCACCGGCGTGCCCTGCAAATCGAATGCCTTGCGGTACACATTCACCAAGTAGCGCCGATAGGCATCAGGTACATGATCGGTCTGATTGCCGTGAATCACCACGACCGGCGGATTGCGGCCGCCCTGATGCGCATAGCGCAATTTGATGCGGCGCCCGCTCACCAACGGCGGCTGATGGCTTTCGATGGCTGCCTCGAGCACGCGCGTCAATTCCGGGGTACCCATGTCGCGCATCGCGGCGGCATAGACGCCGCGCACTGCTGCAAACAGCTCGCCGACCCCACTGCCGTGCCTCGCCGATATGAAATGCAGGGGTGCGAAATCCGCGAACTGCAGGCGCTGCTCGATCTGCTGGCGAATCAGGTCGCGCTGCTCCATGGGTATGTTGTCCCACTTATTGACGGCCAGAATCAAAGCTCTGCCCTGCTCGATCACCGTGCCGAGCAGGCTCGCGTCTTGCTCGGCGACAGTATCGTGCGCATCCATCACGACGACCACCACGTGAGCTGTTTCGATCGCCTGCAGCGCCTTGATGACGCTGAATTTCTCGACCCCCTCTGCGACGCGAGACTGGCGCCGCACGCCGGCGGTGTCGATCAATGTGAAGCGTTCGCCGTCGCGCTCGAACGGCACGAGGACGGCGTCGCGCGTGGTGCCCGGCTGATCGAAAGCCACCATGCGATTCTCCCCGAGCAGGCGATTGATCAGCGTGCTTTTGCCCACATTCGGACGGCCGATCACGGCCACCTTGATGCCGTGTATTTCAGGACCGTCCTGTGGATCCGGAGTCAGGCCTGCGAGGGCTGTCTCGAGCAGCGAAATCACACCTTGGTCGTGGGCTGCGGAAATCGCGTGCGGCTCACCCAATCCCATCTGGTGAAAATCGGCCACCGCCATGTCCTGATCGAAGCCTTCGGTTTTATTCACCGCCAGGAACACCGGCTTGCCGCTGCGGCGGGCCAGCTGCGCCACGAATTGATCCTGAGGGGTAACCCCCGCACGCCCGTCCACCAGGACGATCAGCCGGTCGGCCTCGCTGATCGCCCGCTCCGTCTGGGCGATCATCAAACTCTCGATGGCGCCGGCATTTTCGATCAGACCGCCGGTGTCGACCACGATGCAAGGGACCTCGGTGCGGCGCGCAAACCCGTATTGCCGATCGCGCGTCAGTCCCGGCAGATCCGCCACCAACGCATCGCGCGTCCCGGTCATGGCATTGAACAGGGTCGACTTGCCGACATTCGGCCGACCGATCAATGCGACTACCGGCAGCATTGCTTACGGCTACGGCTAGGCTTAGGGCGGGGTCGGAGGCGGGGCCGGAGGCGCGGCAGGATCCGTTTCGGTGGCTGCTGGGGCCGCGGCGGGCGCAGGCGCCTGCGTAGCCGCAGGTACTGCACGGGGAGTGGCTCGGAACGCCGCCAGGGTCCCGCCGTCGGTCAGCACGACGACGATATTGTCAGCGCCCACCGGCGGGTTGGAAACCCGTTGCTTGGATGTTCGCACCCTGGCGACCAGCACGCCGGTGTTCTTGTCCAGGTAATGTACGTAGCCCTGGTAATCCGCGATGGCGATGGCGCTGCCCAGCACCACGGGAGCGGTCAAGCCGCGCCGCCTGATTTTTTCGTTGCGCCATACCTCGGCGCCGTCGCGCTGACGCATGGCGACGACGACACCATCCGATTGCGTGACGAACAGATTTTGGTCATCGACCGCCAGGCCGCGATAGCTCGACATGTCGTGCGACCACCAAAGCTGCCCGGAATCGAGTGCCAGCATCGCGGTGCGCCCTTGGTACCCGGTGGCAAACACGTTGTCGCCGACCACTCGAACCGTCGAATCGATGTCGTTGAGCTTATCGAGTTCGGTGCGGCCGTGCGGGGAGGCCAAGGTCGTGTCCCACAGCGTGTCGCCGGTATTGAGCGACACCGCCATGACCTTGCCGTTGTCGAATCCGCTGATCGCCACATCCTTGGCGATGATCGGTATGGCCGTGCCGCGCAGACTCAAGCGCGGCACCTGCTGCTCCACGGACCACAATTCCTTGCCGTTGTGCGCGTCGAAGCCGTGCAGCCGGCCGTCGACCGAGCGAAACACGACCATATTCTCGCCGATCGCGGGAGCGGAGAGGAGCTCGGAATTGACCTTCGCGCGCCACAGCTCGCGGCCGGAGGCGCCGTCCAAGGCGATGATCACCCCCTTGCTGGTGCCTACCACGACCATGCCGAAACGTGCCGCGGGTCCGGCGGACAGCGGCAATTTCAGCTTCTTGACCCAGGCGCGCCGGCCGCTCTCGAGCGACACTGCGAGCAACTCGCCTTTGTGATTGGCCGCGAACACCAAGCCGCTGTCGAGCGCCGGCCCCAAGCCCAATCGCAGCACGACCTGCTTCTTCCCGCCGCCAAGGCCATCGCTCCAGATCTTCTTCACCGGCAGCGTTGCCGGGAAATCGAGCAATTTTGCCGGCGGTTCGACGTCCTTGTCTTTGCTGCAGCCGGCCGCGATCAGCAGCACGCCCAAGCTCAAAGAAAGCCATAAGCGCATCAGGGTTTAGCCTTCTCGTTGGAGGCAAGATCGGCCAGCTTGAGTTCCAGCAGCGCAGCATCCGCCCCGCCGTCGCCTGCGGTCAATGCTGCGCTATATTCCGCGATGGCGCCGGCAATGTCCTTCTTTGCGTAGAGCGCGTCGCCGTGCACCTCGTGGTAGCGGCCCGCAAAGCTGCCGGGCGTTCCTGCGGCGAGCAGCTTGATTGCATCATCCGGCTTGCCTTGATCGATCAACACTCGCGCGAGCCGCAAACGTGCGATTTGCTTCAGCTCCGAGTCCTTGGAGTTGTTCATGACTTGGGTCAAGGGGGCGACGGCCTCGGCAGAATTACCGTCCTCGACGTTCATGCGGGCAATCGTCAGCTGTGCCTGATCGGCATACGGCGAACTCGGGAAATCCTTCACCAGACCGTCGGCAATTACCCTGGATTTCTTGTGATCGTCGGCCTGCATCGCGACGGTCATTTGCTCGAACTGGGCCGCCGCCTGCATGGCTCGCTCGTTCTGATGCGACCGGTAGTACTGAATCCCGTACCAACCGCCTATGCCGAGTACCAGGCCGCCGACTATCCACGGAGCGTATTCCGTAAACAGGTGCTTGACGGCCTCCAGCTGTTCATCGTCGGTCAAATATTCTTCTGCCATAGCTACTCCGCTTTCCCAGCCCTAAGACCCAATAAGATGCCAATGCGTTCGCCGATGCGATCCACGGGGCATTCCTCCTGCGCGAGATCTTGGCGCAATGCCTTCACGGCCACCACCCCGCGCTCAACCTCGTCATCGCCTAAAACCAGCGCGAATTCAGCGCCGCTCTTGTCCGCGCGCTTGAACTGCGTCTTGAAGCTCCCGCCGCCCAGATTGATCTGCAGGGCAAGTTCCGGCCATGCGTCCCGCAATTGCTCCGCCAATTTGAAACCCTGGATCTCGGTCCGTTCCCCAACCAACACCAAATAAACGCGCGGCCGCTGCGGCTGCAGGCTCAAGTTCTGCTTCTGGAGGAGCATGATGATGCGCTCCTGACCCATGGCCCAGCCGATCCCGGGAGTGTCGGTACCCCCCAACTGGGCCACCAAGCCATCGTAGCGCCCGCCGGCGCACACCGTGCCCTGCGCGCCCAGCGTGTCGGTGGTCCACTCGAAAACGGTCCGCGTGTAGTAATCCAGTCCACGTACCAGGTGCGGTTCCACATGATACTCGATGCCGGCACTTTGCAACCGCGCGCATAGGGACTCGAAGTGCTCGCGGGACTCCCCGTCCAGGGAATCGACGATGCGCGGGGCGCCGGCGATGATGCGCTGCATGGCTGGGTTCTTGCTGTCGAGAATCCGCAGCGGGTTGCCCGCCAATCGCCGCTTGCTGTCCTCATCGAGCGCATCTCCGTGTGCGCTGAAATACGCGGCGAGCGTTTTGCGGTACGCCGCGCGCGAAACCGGTGTTCCCAAGGAGTTCAGCAAGAGCTTCACTTGACGGAGTCCCAAGCGCTTCAGCAAGCGATGCGACAACAGGATCAATTCCGCATCGACATCGGGTCCCGCGAATCCGAATGCCTCCGCATCGATTTGATGGAATTGGCGATAGCGGCCGGCCTGGGGCCGTTCGCGCCGAAACATCGGTCCCATGCACCACAGACGCAGGCGCCCTTCGCGCAGCAGTCCGTTGGAAATCACCGCGCGCACGATGCCCGCGGTCGCCTCGGGCCGCAGCGTGATGTGATCCTCTCCCTGGTCGACGAAACTGAACATTTCCTTTTCGACGATATCAGTGAAATCGCCGATGGAGCGCTTGAACAATTGAGTCTGCTCGATCACGGGTACTCGAAATTCCTCGTACCCGTAGCCGGCAAACACCTCGCGGGTGATGCGCTCGAGATGCTGCCAGGCGCCGATTTGCGCGGGCAATACATCATGCACACCGCGCAGCGGCTCGATAATCTTGTTCAAGAGCCCTCGCCGATCAACCGGACGGACGCGGGCTGGGCGCCTGCACGCCCCGCGTTGGGTCGCCGCGCGCGGGCTCGGCCTGCGAATCGCGCCGCAGAACGCCGTCGGCGCCCGCCTCGAAGCGCGCCTCGTCGCCCGCGAAGAACTGGGGCCCGATCGCGACCACACGGCCGTTGATCTCGAGTTGCACCCCGCTGCCGGAGCCCAAATACACTCGCATGGGCGCCGCTCCGGAGATGGTTTTCACGCTGTTGGCAAGTCCGGTGCCCGCGTAAGTACGCCGGCCCGACGCATCGTGCACCTCCACCCGGGAGTCCGCTGAAAAGCTCAAGCGCAAGCGCGCGCGGCCCGCGCCGGGCACTGCGGCTGAATCGAGACGTGCCGCTGCCGCCGCCACAGGTGCGGGCGCCGCCGATGCGCCCTGCGCCGCCGAAGGCGTGGGCGATGTCTCGCGAGCCAAGGCCGGCGACGCCGCTGCCGAGGAGACACCGACGCCACCCGCGGCCTTGTCCGACATTGCTGCCGCCGACGCGGCCGCCGCAGGCGTGTGGCGCACCACGCCGCGCTGATGCCACGGTTTCCACCACAGAATTCCGAGCAGCAACAACGCTGCCGCCACGCCCGCCACTATGTGCACCGGCTTGAAACTATCCGCGTCCGGCGCATCGGCGCGCGAAGCCAGAATCATGCTGGGGCCGGCAGCGACCGCCTCACGCGGCGCCTGCGTGCGTGATTCGTAGCCCTCGATGATTTCCGCGGCCGGCAGGCCCAGCAATGCGGCGTACTTCTTCAAGTGACCCTTGGCGTAAACCGTCGGCCCAATGCGCTTGTAGTCGTCTGCCTCGAGCGCGTCGATGACCCAGCGATCCAGGTGCATTTCGTCGGCCGCCTTTTGCGCGCTCAATCCGCGATGTTCACGCTCGGCTTTCAGGCGAGCGCCGGGCGATGCCGCAGGCTCGCTCATCGATCGACGCCGTTGCGCATGTTCTGCGCCTGCTGCGAGTCGGGAAATTCCGTCTGCACGCGGCGCGCGAAGACCGCCGCGTCGACCGGATCGCCCAGCTTGCGCTCGGCGCGAAATCCCAGCCAGAGGATTTCCGGGGTGGGCTTGTTCACCGCCAGATAGCGCTGCACGATCGCCAGCGCCTGCGCCGCATCGCCGCGGTCGAATGCGACGTTGCCCGATTGCAGCAATGCCTCCGGCATGTTCGGCCGAAGCGCGAGCGCATTGTTGAAATATTTATCGGCGTCCAGCACATCGCCCGAGCTGCGGGCGCAGACACCGGCGTTGACCAGCGCCACCTCAGGCGTCTGATACAGGGGATTGTGCGCCACCTCGAGGAACAATTTTTCCCCTGCCGGGGTCTTGCCGGTGCGGCAAAGAAATCCCGCATAACTATTGGAAATATTGGGATCCTGCCTGCCCAGGCGGATTGCCGCTTGGAATGCGTGCTCGGCCTTGGGCATCTCGTTGAGACGCTCGTACACGAGGCCCGCGGTTTCCTGCACATTTGGATTCGACGGATCCTCCTTG
>Ga0210394_10002884_pt1 | contig 22742 bp, 27 predicted proteins | sample IncBWC12MmetaG_FD_160121 | JGI IMG/M metagenome (GOLD analysis project Ga0210394, IMG submission 160121) | Forest soil microbial communities from Barre Woods Harvard Forest LTER site, Petersham, Massachusetts, United States - Inc-BW-C-12-M | ecosystem: Environmental > Terrestrial > Soil >... | reverse complement strand
CATCAATAACATTCCGGGTTTCTGGCTGAAGAATGGCGAAGTCGCCAAAGATCTTTACGTCGCATTCACAGCCAAGAGCGCGGACGCTGTCAGGGCCTGCTACAAGGCGGCGATGAACGCGGGAGCTGCTTCCAACAAGGAACCGAGCCTTCGGCCCGAATGGCGCGCCGACTACTTCGCGGCAAACATCGGCGACCCGGACGGATACAACATCGAGATTGCCTATAAGCCTTGGCTCTACAAATAACAAATAAGAGGTACGAACCATCAAGCAAGGTACCCGATCTCGCTCCAATGCTGCGGCGGCTGGTCGAACGCCCGGATTCAAAACTAGGCATGTAACCGACCTGGCCGCCCAGGTTCAGACATCTTTCGAATCATCATTTCTCTTGGAGGGAACATGACAAACAGCTATCCATTTACCGTTTTTGGCGGTGAGTTCAAAGGCAAGCGTGTGCTCGTGACCGGTGGCACGAAGGGTATAGGGGAAGCGCTTGCACGCCGCTTTGCATTGAGCGGTGCCTCGGTGGCCACCACCGCGCGATCTGAGGCAGCTAACGGCCAGGATTCTGCTCTCTTTATAAAGACGGATATCGGAACGGCCCATGGCGTCCAAAACGTCGTCGATTGCATTCAGCGAGAGTGGGGTGGACTCGACATCTTGGTCAATAATGTCGGCGGAACAGAAACAAAAGCAGGCGGATTCGAGGTGCTCTCCGACGAGGACTGGCAAAGGATACTGGAGGTGAATCTGCTCGCTGCCGTCCGCCTGGACCGCGCTTTCCTTCCCGGAATGATCGAACGAAAGTCAGGAGTCGTCATTCATATCTCCTCCGTCCAGCATCGTCTGCCGTTCTCCAATTCGACGCTCGCCTACGCGGCGGCCAAGGGAGGGTTGGCTACTTACAGCAAGGGGCTGGCCAAGGGTGTCGCTCCGAAAGGTGTGCGCGTGACGATGATTTCGCCCGGCTTCATCGAGACTTCAGGCGCAAAGGGAATGATCGCCGACATTTCAAGAAGCAGCGGCATCAGCGAGGACGCTGCACGTCAACGGATTATGGACATGCTTGGAGGCATTCCCATCGGCCGGACAGGCCGCCCCGAGGAGGTGGCGGAGCTTGTAGCCTTTCTTGCCTCAGACCGAGGCGCGTTTATCAGCGGGTCTGACTACATTATCGACGGTGGCACGATTCCCACGACTTGATGGCCGCGTTTCACGGGCGACAGATTGGGTTCGCAGGCTTACGGATGTTTCTCGTAGCTGCTCCGGGCCGAATCGTCGGCTATACGGAGGCAATCGACTCACTGACGCAGAGCGCGCGCCAACAAATTGTCTCGGCCTCGGGGTTCAGTCCAGCCTTGAAGTGCCAAAGGAATTGCGTCTGACGGGACAACTTGAGTTCTCCTCTTACCAGTGATATTTCAGGGCTTGAGATCCGTAAACCTGGATTGAATCAGCCACAGCATGACTGCAAAGACCATCGCGGTCGAAACTCCAAACAGGAGCATTCCATTCGCCGTTTCCAGCGGACCCAACAGTCTCCAGGACGGCGACATAAGGAAATCACCGTAACCAAGTGACGTGTAGTTCACCGCTGAGTGATAAAAGGCGGTTCCGAAGTCTGAAAACTCTCCGCAGAGCATGAACAATAGCCCCCAAAATGCAATCTCTAAGAGGTGCGTGAGAGACGCGTATAGCACGACACGAGCAAAAATCCCCAGATCGGTCCAGGGCGTGCCGACATTACCGCGCCTTCTTTCACGACGAATAAGGCTGACCGTAGCCCTGAGTGGCACCAGATAAATAATGATAGTGCAGCCTAGAGCGACCAGGCTGAGCCCAAGGGGCGCAAGGACCGAGATGCGGTGGATTTGTATCATGCTGCTGTCCAGAACCCCCACTTTCCTCTCGCAGTTGCTGAAATGCGTGCATCACTCCGAAGTCACGTGAAACGAAGGGATCATTGCCTGGATGTCACGATTCTCGAAAACCCGGGTTTCGCGCTCCGCTGTTTTCTGGACGACGACGTTCAGCATGGCACGCGCCAAATCGTCGGCCCGAATCACCTGGTTGGGGAACAGCATCCGAAACGCAGGATAGACTGCGCGCAAGAGGCGATAGCTGAAATTCGGTTCCTTCCGGGGCTCCACAGGGTAGATGTAGGCGGGCCGGAAGACATAGACGCGCGGGAAGCCGGCCGCGAGTAGAGCCTTCTCCGCCTCTCCCTTATAGCGCGCGAAAGGCATCCGACTTCGGCCCGTCGGGTCCGCGCCCTTGCCGCTCAAGAATGAGAACGCCGCTTCGGGACTGCCGGCGTGCAGAACTCGCGCGAACTCGATCGTGTAGTCCACGGTTATCGTGCGAAGCTCGGCATCCGTCACCGCCCCGGTGTAAGCGCCCAGGCAAAAGGCCGCTGCGTCCTGAGCCGAGAGCACCTCCGCAAGCGGGGAGCAGTCCGCGAAATCTTTGTGCAGAACCTCGATTAGCTTGGGATGTGAGATGGCGAGTTTCCTTCGCACAACAGCCGTCACACGTGCGACGGAGGGGTGGTCGAGGGCGTAGGCAAGGGCGTAGCCACCAACCATTCCTGTCGCGCCCACAATTACCAGCCGTTTCTGGCTTGCCATCGGAACGTTCATCGAGAGTCTCTCTTATTCCACAGGAGGTTCACGACGCCACCCGGTTGGTTGGCCTCATGAAAGTGCGCGCCCCTCGATCCAATCTACATACAACTGGCGCTCCGCAAAGAACCATGCGCCGTCGACCTTCACGAACGTGTCGTAGTAGCGGAGCGCAGCGATCATCAGCTGTCGTTTTTCAGCTTCGATGGTCAGGTGATGCGCCAGGCAATACGCTTCCCCCGTGCCTCGATCAGCCGTGAGCGTCAATATGGTACTTTGTCCAACGAAGTGCATTGTGGCGGCGTACTTATTGAGATCGGCGAACACGGGAGCGAGCGCCTCGCGCGAGTGCAGCTCCTGTGAAGGCTTGGGATCTTTCGCGTTCATGTAGACGACAAAGTGGGTGTCCGCGGTAAACAGAGCCATCTGCCCCTTGGCATCCCGACGATCAGCGCAATGTGCGTAAGCTTCGACGAGTTCCCTGATGGCGAGCCGGTCCGCGGCTTCAGGTGGTGAGATGCTTACGTGTTTGCTCATTCGTAGATCTCCATTTGTGATTTATCCGAGCGCCATCCCGCGGCACCTTCGACTCTCGGACGAGGCCGTCAAACATAGTCGGCGGAATGCCTCAGCGCAGCGCAACCTTGTCTCCGATGCGAAATTCGGACTCATTGTTGGAAAACTGGCGGCGGACCGCTGACACGGCGCCACTTCAGTCGAACGTTTACCTCTACGCGATTGGCGATCTTGATGAAAGGGATGCCGCTGGTCATACCGTAGTCTTTGCGATCAAAAGCCATGGTGCCGTCGAGGCTGCCAGTTGGTGTTCCTTTGCGATCGCTCGTGAGAGTGAGTTTCTCCGTCTTGGTAACGCCGCGAATGGTGAAGTTACCCTCGATGTCAAAAGTGTTTGGGCCGGTCTGAACGATTTTGGTCGATTTGAAAGTAATCAAAGGAGATTCTTGTGCGTTAAAGAAATCCTTACCCTTCAACTTGTTGTCCTTCATCTGGCTTCCGGTGTTGACGCTCTCCGCTTCAATCTCGATATCTAAGACGGCGCTTCTGATATCCCTCGACGAAAACTTGATGCTTGCATCCCACTTCTCAAACACACCTTTGATCGAAACGGAGGAATCGACGCCAAACTTGATACTGCTTTCGCCGGGCGTAAATTCGTAGGTCGGAACCTGTGCATAGCTTGCTCGCGGTGACACGAGAACAGCCATCAGACATGCCGTAGACGCAAGCACACAGCCAATTCGTGTGCTCAGGCGACTTCGTTCATTGCCTCTCCGTGACCAATTCTCGGTGGCTGTAGACATGTCCGCCAAGACCAGATATTCACACTTATCGACGGCGTCCATTTGATTCCTCCATGTAACTAGCCGATGTCTTCGACTCGCCCTGTGGCAAGGTGAAATGAATCGTAAGTCTCGACGAGTTCCCGCATAGCGAGGCGATCCGTGGCTTCCACGGGAGAGATGGCAACGTGTTTGCCCTTGAGTTGGTCTCCTTGTTGAATTCGTGGCGGCACGACAAGAGTGGTCAGTCGCACGGTGCTCATCTGCTCGCTGCAAATCCGTTGGCATTGACTCGTTTTGCAAGTTTTGCCGAAGCTTCGATGCTTAACGCTCTCCACTCGCGAGGTGAGCCGGGCAGATCTGTCATGACCTCCAACTGTTGAAGCCAGTCCTTTGCCGCGAGCGTGGCTTGTTCCGGTCCGAACAGCTCCGCCACTGCACTGAAGAACGCGGACAATTCTCGTTCCACCCTAACTACTAGTTCGGCGCCAACGGAATTCCCATTCTGGTACGGTTTGTTATGTGAGAGTTGCTTCATTGCCGCGTGGCCTCCCAAGTTTTCCGAATCGGAACGGTCTGTCGGTAAATCGGCGGAGCGAACCTTGCCCCGATTGTCGCTGTGGCTGAACACTTTGAAATCCGCCGCCGCAACACGACTCGTTTGTTCCAGAACGGGCGCGAGATCTGACCTCTTACGTGTTATGTGTCCGAATTTCCGGGCTCGACGGTCTTGATCAGCCACTGTCATCGATTTGACTCCCGAACCTCTTAAGCTAACCTTCGAGAGCAGCATGAATGGCCTCTAGTAAAACTGTGTTGTCGAAGGGCTTTGCCAAGAACTTCACTGCTCCATCAAGCATGGCTTGAGTCTGCATCTCGGTGTCGCCATGTGCCGTAACGAAGATGATCGGTATGCAGCATCGCTCCGCGTTGAGCGTGGTTTGCAGTTCAAGGCCGGACATGCCCGGCATGCGAATGTCTGCGATTAGGCACACAGCTTCGTGTTGAGCGCCGGAATCCAAGAATTGTTCCGCGGAGCCGAAGCAGAGCGTGGATAGTCCTTCCGATTCGATCAGATCCTGCAGGGCAATTTGAACCGACCTATCGTCGTCGACGATCGCTATGAATCCTGAGCTTTGCTGGTTGCTCATGCGCGGAGCCTAGCCGTAATCGCAGCGCGTGCACAATTGGCTCTTAGTCGTACGAACTACCACTTTGGTGGTAGTTGACTAGAAGGGAGGACGGAGCAATAACCCTGGCTACAGATTCGAACCGCCCTACTTACGAGGAGAGGGTTTCAGCTTATCGGCCATGCGGACCAAGTCAACTACCGATCCAGCCTTCATCTTGCGCATCGCGTTGCCTCGGTGGATCTTTACCGTCGCTTCGCTCGTTCCGATTTCCAAAGCAATCTGCTTATTGAGCATTCCGGAGATCACCAAATTCATGACCTCCTGCTCACGTGCAGTGAGGGTGCGAACTCGTGCTTGCAGGTTGTGGATTTCAGATTGTTGTTCCCGAGCTACGCGGTCACGTTCTAGCGCCTGGTGAATTGCGTCCAGGAGATCCTGATCTCGGAAAGGCTTGGTGAGGAATTCCAAGGCACCTGACTTGAGCGCGCGGACGGACATGGGGATGTCTCCATGCGCGGTGATAAAGATGATGGGGATTTGTATACCTGTCTCAGTCAATCGCTGTTGGAAGTCGAGGCCGCTCATCTGCGGCAGTCGCACATCAAGCACCAGGCAACTCGGGCGGTTCAGACGTTTCGCACGAAGGAAATCCTCACCACTTGCGAAAGATTCAGCGCGAAGGCCAACGGACTCGACAAGGTCATGGATCGCCTGACGCAGACCACGGTCGTCGTCGACGATGAATACCGTGGGAAGCGCTTCCGTCGTCACGCCCGTGCCTCGGCTTTGGCGGGAAGGCTGAAACAGAAAGTTGCCCCTGGTCCCAGATTGGGAGTGGCCCAGACTCGGCCGCCATGGGCCTCGACGATCGACCGTGTAATCGCCAAACCCATACCGGTCCCTTGTGTTTTCGTGGTGTGGAATGCGTCGAAGATTTGTTCCGCACTCTCAGTCGGGATTCCAACGCCGGTATCGCTGATAGAGATGGTCAATTGATTTTCGGGAGCAGTTCTAGAGGCTATTCGCAACTCGCCACCACCGTCCCTCATGGCCTCGATCGCGTTCAGCATCAGGTTCATGAAGACCTGTTGCAGTTGTACACGGTCGGCTAGGACGTTGGGCGTGTCTTCCTGCAATTCGGAACGAATCCTTACTGAATAGCGAATGGCTTCGGTCCTGAAGAGATCGCTCATTTCGCGGATGATTTCTTTGATGTCGACCACCTCGCGCTTGGGCGGCGATCCTTTCTTGTAGAAAGAACGCAAGCGGTTAATAACCTCTGCCGCGCGGTTCCCGTCCTGTTCAATTCTGGCCGCTGCCGCTCGAGCCCTCGCGAGATCCGGTGGGTTACGTTCGAGCCATCTCACACACGCACTGGCACTCGTGATGGCAGCGGCGATGGGTTGTTTTATTTCGTGAGCCAAGGCAGCGGCCAGCTCTCCCATCATATTGAGACGATTGATATGAGCGAGCTCGCCTTCTAACCTTCGCAGTTTTTCGTGCTCCTGCTCGGCTCGCTTTCGTTCTGTGATGTCTATTGTGGTTCCGACATAGTCGCCGATTTCTCCGGCCGGATTGTGATGTCCCAGAGAACGAAAAAATCGGATGTTGCCATTGTCCGCGCGGCAGATCCGATACTCGATGTCGTAATCGGTTCTGGTTCGGATAGCCTTCTCAAGCGCATCTTTCACACCCTGCAGGTCTTCCGGTTGAATCGTGGCGAAGAAGTCTTCAAATGGAACCTGCGGACCGCTGAGTTCGAAGCCATGCATCCGAATTGTTTCGTCCGAAAGGTGAAAGTTCTGTCCGGTAACGAAGTTGCACGCAAAGCTGCCGATGTGAGCGAGGCCTTGCGCCTCATTGAGGTAGGCGCGCTCCCTGCGCAGTTCCTGAGTAAGCAGTTCTTGCTCGGTTACATCCATACCGGTACCGAGAAAGCCTTTGAAGACTCCCTGTTCGACAACCCGCATGCCCACGCAGCGAACGTAGCGCATCTTACCTTCGGGACGCATTACGCGTGTTGTGACGTCGCACCCGCGTTCCTCTTCCAGCATCAACCGGATCGCTTCCGCCATTGACGATTGGTCTTGCGCGTGGATGATCGTCAAAAACTCCTCAGTGCTAGGTACGCCTTTTTTCGGGTCGAGACCGTAAATTTGGAACAGTTCATCGGACCACTGGCACTTCGTCCCATCGGATGTCCAACTCCCCATGCGAGCTAGACGCTGTCCTTCTCGAAAATGAGCTTGCGTCAACTGCAAGGTTTCCTCTGCCCGTTTGCGATCGGTGATGTCCTGCACGGTGCCAAACAGTTTGTAGGGCCGTCCCGTCGCGTCGCGCTTCGCATCACCCGGAACGAAACTCCACCGCTTTGAAGTTAAAGCGTGGACCGTGCGCACCTCTCCGTTAGGACGAACGATTCGAAATTCAGCATCGGGGCGAATTCCTGCAACAAGGTCCTCATCAACTCCCCCATATAGGACCTCGCGGTCCTCAGGGTGGACCAACGACTGTACCGTCGCTAGATCCATGGGACGTTCTTGCGGGCTTAGGCCAAAGATACGATAGGTTTCGTCCGACCAGACGATTACGTCGGTCGCGAGATCCCATTCCCAATGGCCGACGTGGGCCACGCGTTGAGCTTCTTCCAACCTGGTCTTACTTTCCTGAAGGTTTCGAGACAACTCTTCGAGTGTCTTTTGCACGTGCTCATCCGCCATCGCCATTTTGAGAACCTCAGGCTCTTTCCGACCAAGCGTCGAATAACTTATCCCGTCAGCTTCTCGCCTTCAAGGTCAGGCATCCTGTCGGAGATGAAGGTAGCAATGTCAGCCTCCGCAGAATAGAAGCCCATTTCAGGATCGACGCTGACGGATTCGCGTCATCTCAATGAGATATTCTTCGACACCCTTTAGGTTTTTCGATTTTGCGTTCATGATTCTCTCAAGCCATACGCCATCTGCCGCAAGTCTTACGACGCGAAGCTCGATTCGCGAATCAGTTTTCGAATGTCTCTTGAGGCGTTCGCTCAGCCAGTTGTTCCATACCCGTCCAACCTGATCTTTAGAGGCCATCAGACTCAAGAGCGCTCCCCAAAGTTTACGTTCCGCTGCACCTTCCGAGAATGCGGCCCTAATGTATGCACGAGTAAACCATCCGTCGGAATTCACTTCCTCCGCCATCAGTCGGTCAAACTGCTTGCCCAATCGCGTCAATAGCATCTGCATCAGCTCCGTCACCAACGTCTCTTTGCTATCGAAGTGATGAAAGAAAGCCCCCTTGGTAACGTCTGCCAATTCGCTCACCTTGTTGACGGTGACATCAGCCATGCCCTTGGTCGCAGCGAGCTCGCAGGCGGCATTTAAGAGGGATTCTCTAACGAAGAGAGGGTCCTTCTTTTTCATGTACGCGTTTTTTACTTTAGTCGCCTTCATTTTCGAACGTCTCCTCAATTTCTCAAAATTGTATTCCATTGGATGAGCCAGCGGCATAAATAAAGTGCTTGCCTTGAAAGATACCGTATGGTATCTTTTGGAAGCTCTCCAAAACGATGAATGGTGCTGATCGTATTTGGAAGGGCAATTGTGAAGAACAACTTGTGAGGCGAATCATGAGCGAGATGAAGACTGTCGTTGACCCAGAATTAGCAGTGGCTCACCTTGTTTTTAAAGTGGCTGACCTTAAGAGCAGTTGCCAATTCTATTCGAATCTCGGCCTTCCTCCATTTTGGATTGAAGAACAGATCGCAATTATTGAATTACGTGGAGGCACTCATCTTCTGCTGTTATCAGTTGACGAGCTGGCTGGCGAAGACGTAGCGGAAAGTGTGACGGGACAATTCCACAAAAGATTCTCTGAGCGATTTGACCTCATGATTGAAGGCAAAGGCCTGGATGAATTGAAAAAATATCGGTCGGAGTTAATCAGTCGGGGAATCGCAGCAGGAGAAATCCCTGATGAAGCTGTTTTTGGACATTATCTTTTTTGCATAAAGGACCCCGATGGGAACGGTATAACGATTTACACTAGCCACGCAAATTAGCGATCAGAGAGCTCTGCCTTCATCGGCCCTCTTGTGATTCCCATTCAGAATCCTTACCAAGGCTGAACCCCTGCTTGCTAGGTAGGGGCTCTCTCGCAAGTAGGCCGTGCGACTTGGAAGAGCTTTGCAGTCTGGCCACCAAGAACTGTCTCACAATAGGGGTTCACTCCATCCTACTTCCTCAGTTTGTCAACGTGTCGAGCCGACCTGGGCAGTTGAGTCGCAAGTGTGCAGTCGCTGCGAGAGCGATCTTTATTTGATTACTTCTCTCAAGAACTCGACTGTCATTTGCCACGATCTTGATTCCGTTTGTCGATGCAGTCCAGCTTCGGGTGTCCTCTCGCCGAAAGCCCCTTCGCCTGTAAAACTGTGTTTCGCGTCACTGTAGATGTTAATCTCCCAGTTCGCACGGGCGTGTCGCATTTCTTCTCGGAAACCGATCACACTTTCCAGTGGCACCACAGGGTCGGCATCACCATGCAGGACGAGGATCTTGGACACCACAGTTTTCGGTTGCGCAGCCATGGGCGTTGTCAAAATGCCGTGCAAGGAGACGACACCCCGTAACGGACCGCCGGCCCGAGCCAACTCGAGAACGCCACACCCACCGATACAGTATCCGATAGCCGCGACGCGATCCGCATTGCATTCCGGCCGCTGTTGAAATGCTCTTAGACCGGCCGAAAGCCTGCGGCGAAATCGCAAACGATCATTGAGGAATGGCCCGACAACTGTCATCGGTGATTCTGGTGGAGCTGGCCGAACACCGGATCCGAACAGATCGGCGACGAAAGCGGCGTAGCCCAGCTCCGCCAATCTATCTGCGCGCCTACATATCGACTCGTTGACATTGAGCCAGCTGGGCACAACTAGGACGCCCGGCAGGTCGCGCGCCGAATCAGGTGCGGCTAGGTAGCCCTCCAGAGGCTGCTCCTCGTCAAGGTAACAGACCCGTGTTCCCATCATGAGATTAACTCTCCGCTCCTTCGTTCAGGATGCGTACCCTCGAGGAACTTGTGGACCGACGTTACGGCCGTCGCGCCGTCGCCGATCGCAAAAGCCACGCGCTTGGGACTGCCGCTACGGCAGTCACCGGCGGCGAACACGCCGGGCAGGCTGGTCTCCACAGAGCATGGCGGCCTGGGTTCTTTCCAAACGGGGAGAACTGCAACCTCCTGGCCGGTTAGCACGAAGCCCTGATCGTTTCGCACAATGGACGTGGGGAGAAAGTCGGTTCTCGGCTTTGCTCCGATGAAAACGAACAGACCGGAAGTAAATTCCTCTTCTTTTTCCCCGTTTGGTTCGCGCACACGTACGCCCTTAATATGTTCGATGCCTTCGATTCCAACGACTTCCGAGTTGTAGCGAATTCTGACTTTCTTGTTCGCCAAGACTCTTTCCGACAGATAGGAAGACATCTTTCGCAGATCAGGGCCACGCACCAGCAGAGAGACTTCGTCGGCGGATTGGGACAGAAACATTGCGGCTTGGCCAGCAGAATTACCGCCGCCAACTATATGGGCTACGGAACTTCGACAGAGTCGAGCCTCAATATTGGTCGCGCTGTAATACACGCCAGCGCCCTGCAGGGTATTGAAGCCTTCGACGTCCAGGAGTCCGTAGGACACACCCGCAGCGACGATCACCGATTTCCCCAGCACGTAATCGCTTTCGACGGTTCTCACTCTGTAGAGCCCATTACTGCGTCGCTCCAAGTTGGACACCGTGCTCGGGACGTGGAAGTCTGCTCCGAACTTCAAAGCCTGAAGATAGATCAGATGAGCGAGATCGCGGCCTCCGATGCCGTTCGGAAAACCGGCATAATTCTCAATCCGGGATGTCGAACTGGCCTGGCCTCCTGGCCCGAGGCCGTCCAGAACGAGACAGGACAGACCTTCCGAGGCTGCGTAAACTGCAGCTCCCAGACCCGCCGGGCCCGCGCCCAGAATCAGAACGTCACAAACTGAATTCGGCAGCTGGCCGCGAAGACGAAGGTGGTCCGCCAACTGAGCGCGCGTTGGCCCTTCAAAAAGGACTCGACTGCCGTGAGTCACGACCGGATAGGACTGAACATCTTCGCGGATCTGCTCGAGTTTAATTCTGTTGTCGTCGAGAGACGTATCCAACCATTCGTGCGGCACGCTGTTCCGGAAAAGCAGTTCCACGGCTTCGAGCGTTGTCTTATCGCCTTTCCGTCCATAGATGCTCAAGCCGCGAAATTTCGACTTGAGGAGTAACTCCCGCCGGCGCTGGTACGATTTCCAGAACCTTTCACCCAACTGTGGTCTTCTGCTGAACAAATTCCGAAGTTGTTTCGGCGTAAGTCGAACTGCCTCGACAGAGGTTTCGGCTTCGACCGAGATGATCGAGGGCCGGCGCGTGAGCAGATCGATATCGCCGCTGAAATATCCGGCGCCGTAGCGTACGAACACCACGCGCTCGCCGGTCGAGATGTCGACGGCTCGTACCGTGCCGGAAAGAATTACGTAGCTGTTGAACGGATAATCTCCGGCAGAGACGAGTGGATCATTTTCAGCAATGGCACATCGTTCCCCAAAAGGCTCAACCTCAGCCAGCTCGGTCGCATTGAGGCGAGGATAGGCAACCGGGTCCGAGAGTGGGTTGAAACCAAGTCCAAAGAAATCCTGCGACTGATCTGCCCCTGGGAACTGTGGGTGAGAACTCGACACGTGTCACCTGGCCGGATACGCCGAGGAACTCTCCAGATACTCACACCACAACGACAACTCGTCCGCGCCCCACCGGATGTTCCACAAGCTCGTGCGCGCGCGCGATATCGGCTAGCGGGAGTCGTTCGCCAATATCGAAGCCTGGCCATCCGGCCTCAAGCGCAGCATTCAAATCCCGCGTTGCTCGCGATTTCGCTTCCTTCGGGAAATCATCGCTCCCCAGAAAGAACACACGAATGTTCTTAAATACCATTTGCCAGAAAGGAATCTTCGGAGCGGCGTTATCGGTGGCATAGCTCGCGATCGAACCGCCCTGCTTCAGGAGTTCGACGTCGGCTTCGATGTTGGCCCCCAACGCCACTTCGACGATATGGTCGATGCCGTCGGGAGCCAGTGCTCTTACGCGCGACATCAGTTCCTTATCGCCGACAATCACTTCATGGGCGCCAGCGTTCTTTGCAGTCGCTTCGTCCGATGAGGACCTCACCCTTCCGATCACCCGCGCTCCTGCGAAACGCGCGAGCTGAACTGCGCATGCACCCACGGAACCTGCCGCTCCTTGCACTAACACGCTCCGCCCATGCACCGGACCAGCGACATGAACGGCTCGGTGCGCCGTGATACCAGGTATGCCGAGACAAGCGCCTTGTTCCATCGCCACGCCTCCCGGCAGAGGAGCAACCTTATCTACGGGGACCACCGTAAATTCCGCAGCGGTGCCAAACGGACGATACGACTGCGCTCCGTAACACCACACCGAGCGGCCCATCCATTCTGAAGGAACGCCCGCGCCAAGCTGGTCCACGCGGCCAGAGCCATCGCTATGCGGAATCACACGAGGATACGGCATGCCGACGCCAAAGGTGTCTTGGCGCTTCTTGACATCGCCCGGATTGATTCCAGAGGCAGCAATGCGAATGCGAACCTCCCCGGCCGCCGGAGTTGGGTCCGGCATCTCGCCAACCATCAGCACTTCGCGAGCTGCCCCCTGCTTTTCGTACCATGCTGCTTTCATTGCAGTCCTTAATGTCTCAAATAGCTATGCGTACAAATCCAGCGGACCCGTGGTCATGGTCGTTTGTCCGACTTCGATGAGGTACCCGTCCGGGTCGCGCATGTAGCATCCGAACTCCGTTGCATGGGCTTTAGGCTCAGTGATGAATTTCGCGCCCCGCGAAGACCAAAGGTCGTAGTAGCGCCGGATATCAGTCACGCGAAGGTTCAAAAATACGCTTAGAACGTTTTGATCGCGCGGCGGCGAAGCGACCACTTCAGGCTTGTCGTCGGTCGGACCGCCGCCGCCGTTGATAGTGAGCCAAATGTTCCCGAGGCGCAGAAACGTCGGCTCGCCCTCGCGCAGTACGGTAGCTCCGAGGACATCGCGATAGAATGCGACGGAGCGCTGCGTGTTTGCAACGATAAGGGTATTCGTCACCACAAACTTCAGTTCAGCACCCCGATCCGGTCGGGATAGCGACATGCCACCTCCCTTTCTGATTGCGTGGAAAGAAGTGTTTGGGGCATGAACACTCCGTCGGATGCACAGAGCTTCATCGCTGCATCGGTATCGATGCAACGCCTCTTAATACTGGGCAAGTACTGCGGCAACAGCCTTTTTCTTTGCATTCGTGATAGCGGTCCTTCGCCTTTGACGGCGTCTCCAGGCGGAATGTAGGCGGGCCATGTCTGGTTGACTAGCGGGTGAAACAGCAAATGTGTTTTCCGAATTTGGGATAATCTTTAGCGAGCCGCGCCGCTGAGTGGTCTTACTATGTGCGGTGAAGTCCTTCGGGAGTTCGGTTTACGCGTCGGAAGGTCAAGTGACCACAAATAGGACCATCGCGTCGTCACAAGAGACGTGCCCTCCCTAATTGGAGATCATCGGAGTTGGAGTATCGTGATGACGGACCTGAATTCCCTCATGATTTTCGCCAAAGTGGTTGAAGCGAAAAGCTTTTCGAAAGCGGCGCGCCTCTTGAAAATGCCCACCTCAACCGTCAGCCGTCGCATTACAGATCTTGAGGAGCAGCTCGGTGTGCGCTTGCTCGAACGTTCAACGCGCAGCCTGCGGCTAACTGATGTTGGTTCCGAAGTTCTCGAACACGCTCGCCACACCGTCGAGCTCAACGAAGCGGTCGGCAACGTCGCTTCCAACCACCTGTCGAACGTCTCGGGTGAACTGCGGCTTTCCGCGCCACCCAGCATCTCCGACTCGTTGCTTGCGCCGCTGATCGGTGCGTTCCAAGCCTCGTATCCGAACGTCCGAGTACAGGTCTTCATCACGGACCGGATTGTCGATCAAATCGCCGAGGGCGTCGATTTGGCGTTCAAGGTCGGGGAACAACTCAAAGATTCGTCGCTCGTCGCGCGCAGAATCCTGACCTACCGTCACCAACTCGTAGCGAGTCCAAGCTATCTGTCAAACTGCAAGCGGCCACAAAAACCTCAAGACCTACTTAAACATCGCCTCCTGGCCTTCTCGTTTTGGACTCCGACAAAGGCGTGGAACTTCGTCCACTCGAACGGGAAAAAGAAGGAAACGCTGACGTTCCAGCCTTTCCTTGCGATGAACGACTATGCTGGCCTTGCGACTGCATTGCTGGCTGGTACTGGCATCGGCGACCTTCCGCCGTTGGTGCAGCCTGAGTTGTTGCGCGAGGGACGGCTCGTCGAGGTCATGCAGAAATGGCACTTCACCGTCTTTCATCTCTGGGTGGTCCATGTGGGCAATCGTTACCTTACACGGCCCGTCCGCGTGTTCAAGGAATTCGCGGCCCAGATGGCGCCGACTCTCTTCCCCTCACTTCCCGCCTGAGGGACCGATATCCAGCTATCGGCGATTTCGAGCGCGTCAACTGCCGCAGTAATCTTGGCCCTCCACGGGAAATGCGATAAGGCGGTGAAGGTTGTCCGCCCGCCCAGTTTGTTGATCGCTCATTCCTTATCGTCCCACCGGACGTAGATTAGAGCAGCGCGCACATGGCTCGGCAGCCAAACATCGACGCCGGCCAGGCGATTGATCCACCGAGGCTCAAGTTCAGCAACAGAATCTCTTGTGACCCTATCCAGCAAAGCCTTGAATATTAGGAACTCATTGTCGGGACCAATCGTCTTGGCAACCTCAGCATCGAAGGCTCTTTCATTCAAGCCGTTGTGAATTCGCTTGACGGTCTGGTAGACGTCGTTCGTGTATTCCTTGGTAATCTCGACATCCTTTCGCGTTCCTGTATCGGTAAGGTGGCCACCGATGAAGTTGTCGAATCTGTAAGCGAGGATCTCGTCGAACATCTTCAGATATTCGTGGAAGTTGGTCGATAGGTCGAAGTCCTGAAACGGTACGTATCCCGACGTCACCGAGTCTACGGCCATCAAGAATTTCGCCTCAGGGACATAAATGAGAAGGTCGCCTTCGTTGGAATGGTAGTTATGCCGAGTGAGTTCCACGGTCTTGCCGCCAAGCTTAATCGTCTTCGAGGTCTTGAACGTCTCCGTGGGAATCAGGCGATTCGGGTCGTTCATTTCCTTCAGAAAGTCGCTGACGGTATCGAGGGCGATAATTTGCAATCCCGGGATGTTTTTAAAGGCGACCGAGCCACCAATATGATCTTTGTGAATGTGCGAATAGACCAGCATCTTGATGGGCTTGTTCGTGACTTTAGCGACGGCTTCTGGAATGTGTTTGCCATAACTGGCCGGCGCATCGAAAACGATGACGCCCGCCTCGGTGACAAGGAAAGCGGATTGCCAACCGTTGTCAGAAAGTGCGTAGACACCATTTCCGAAATCCTTCATCCCGTATCCGACTGCAGGATCGATGTTCCAGTACTTAGCCCTCACCTCCGGTAGCACGGGAACGTGTTCGCGCAAAGCTTCCGGTGAATCTGTCCCAGCCAACGCTGAAGGTTGTTTCGGGGTAGGCTGTGACTCTTGTGCGAATGAGACTTGACTCCCCAGCGCGACAGCGAGCATGAACAGAAGTGCCAACTTTCTCATTTCTGGTGCTCCTCTTGTGACGCCGAGCGCACGTTATCGGAACAGCCGGATTCGCACTAGATGGCAAAGCTGAAATTAGATTTCCAAATTTGCAATAATTTCGATGAGAGAGGCGAATAAAGGTCAGCGGATGCAGAACTACAAATTCGTGAACCAAATTGTTCTTTGGAATGTGTTCTTGGCCATCATTTGCATTCCCACGGCCGGCAAGCTGATTGATATCATGGGCGTCCCCCTGTCGATTTCCATCTAGTACTTTCCTTTTGTCTATATTCTTGGCGATATCCTGACCGAAGTTTATGGTTATGCAATCGCCCGGCGGGTCTTGTGGTACTGCATCTTCGCTCAGCTTCTGGCGATCGCAATTTTTGAATTTGTGATTCTCTATCCGCCTTCTGCGCTTATGACAAACAATCGATCGTACGTTGATGTGCTGTCTGCGGCTCCGCGCCTGGTTTTATTTGGCACTCTCGCGCTGTTCGCTGGCGACATCGCCAATAATTACGTCCTGGCAAGAATGAAGGTGTGGACTGACGGGCGTTATATATCGGCGCGTTTCGTGACTTCGACTTTATGCGGACAAATCGTGAATACCACCGTCTTCTATATCTTCGGTCTTTGGGGGATGATACCGACACACGTATTAACAAAAAGTATCGTCGTCGCAAGCCTTACAAAAGTCAGCGTGGAACTCATCTTATTGCCGGCAACACTCAGAATATCCTGGTGGCTCAAAAGGATGGAGAAGGTCGATTACTTCGACAGCGCAACGAATTTCAATCCGCTGAGATTCTAGCCTCGCCGTGCTCCTCCTCACCCCTTGTCAATTCGCATCGTTGCGGGTACTCGGAAGTCATTGCGGAGCAATAAAATTCTCCATGCGGCGGCCTGAACTGACGACCTTCGGCACTTTATTTCGCGCACCCGATCACCCGGCTTGTGCTCTCACGGTGCTGGGGACATCGGACAATTCCTACCGTTCCATCAATTCCATCCCGTGCTCCTGCTTTGCCAACGCGTTCGGGCACTTCAAAGAGTCCTTCCTTTGTTTTACGTTTTCAATGTTTTCAACAATTTCGGGGCGTCTGCTTCTCACTCGAACTACGAAAGTGCCGCGATGAGCGTGGCCGGAGCTAACACAGCTTTCACCTTAGCGGTTGCCGCGTAGCTTGAATTGCCTGGTTGAAGTAAGCTTAGCGAAACGCAGCTGGGACACGTGAGACCGGATGGACGCTTCTCCAAACGCGGGGCGTTCATGAGTAAACTGATCCTGCCGGAGACAAGCTTTTGGACGTCGAGACGGTTCGAACGAGTCGCTAATGAACAAATCATCGCCATCTGCCTCGCAGGCTGTTATGAACGGACAGCTAGCAAAGAGCGCCGGCGCGGCGCTTTCTGCTGAGCCGCTGCTCAACATTCTGGAACTGATTTTCGCCGGTGCGCCACTTCAGGACGTGCTGGCGTCGATTGCGCGCCTCGTCGAATCGCAAGTCGAAGGGATTCTGTGCACGATCTGGTTGCCTGACGACGACGGCAAGCACGTTCGGTGCGCGGCGGCGCCGAGCATTCCGAATTTTCGCGACCAGGTTGGCGTGATGGCGATCGGGCCGAAGGGCGCGTCGTGCGGCACGGCGATTTACCGAAAGCAGCCGGTCTTCGTGGACGACATTCTGACGGATCCCATTTGGGACGATTACCGGCACATGGTGATTCCGTTCGGGATTCGCGCGGTGTGGTCGCGTCCACTCTTTGGGCGCGACGGCAAGGCGCTCGGCACTTTTGCGATGCACTATCGCGAAGTTAAGAGCCCGCAGCCGATCGACGTTCAGCTGATCGAGAACGCAAGCCACATCACTGGAATCGCAATCGAGCGGCACCTGAACGAAGAAAAGCTGCGCCACGAGCGCGACCGGCTGAGCTTACTGCTGGAAATCACGAACAGCATGAGTTCGAAACTGGACCTTTCGCACTTGGTTCAGGCGCTGTCGACCAATCTGCTGAGCGTGACTCGGTGCGATTTCTGTGCGCTGCTTCTTCCTGCGTCGAACGATGAACTTCGGGCAACGATCCTTTACAACCCCCAGAGTCGTGGATTCTTGACGGACGAAACGCTGGTGCCAGTGGGCGGAACAACGTGCGGTAGGACCTTCCGCACGGGACGCAACGAACGCATAGACCGGTTCGAAGATCTTCGCGACGATCCCGAGACCTTCGGCAGCTCCGCCGGACACCCGTTCTACGAGCGGATGAAGGCCGAGGGACTGATGTCCGGCAGCGACTTGGCGCTCGTGGGGCGCGCGGGAATCGTGGGTGTGCTCGCGGCGCTGAGCCGGACGGAGAAGGCGTTTGACGATGACGATTTTGCTTTTCTCGAACAAGTGGCGCGGCAGGTGGCGATCGCGGTTGAGAACGCGTTGAATTACGAGAGAGCCACGCAGGACCGTGACAACGAGGCGAAGCAAAGACTGTATCTCGAGCAGGAGATTCGTTCGGAGTTTGGATCAATCGTCGGTGAGAGCGCAGCGCTGAAGGAAACGTTGACTCTCGCGTCGGTGGTGGCGCCAACCGATTCGACCGTGCTGATTCAGGGCGAAACGGGAACCGGCAAGGAGTTGATCGCGAGGGCGATTCACGAATCGAGCAGACGGAGGGACCGCGCGTTTGTGAAGCTGAATTGCGCCGCGATACCGCTGGGGCTTCTCGAGAGCGAGTTATTTGGGCACGAAAAGGGAGCGTTCACTGGAGCGATTGCTCAAAAAGCGGGACGCTTCGAACTGGCAGACAAAGGCACCCTGTTTCTCGACGAAGTAGGAGACATTCCGCTGGAGCTGCAGGCAAAACTTCTTCGCGTTCTGCAGGAGCACGAATTCGAACGACTGGGCAGCAACCGAACACACAAGGTCGATGTGCGGCTCATCGCGGCGACGCACCGGAATTTGGCGTCGATGGTGAAGCAGGGAACGTTTCGCGAGGACCTTTATTACCGGCTGAAGGTGTTCCCGGTAAATCTGCCTGCGCTACGGCAGCGAGCGGCTGACATTCCGACATTGGTGCGGCATTTTGCGGCGCTCTACGCGCGGCGGATGAACAAGACGATCGAGGAAATCCCGGCAGAAACGCTGGAGGCGCTCGTGCGCTACCGGTGGCCCGGGAACGTCCGCGAGCTCCAGAATCTCATCGAGCGCGCGGTAATTCTCTCGCCGCACTCGGTGCTCCGTGTGCCGATTTCGGAGCTGGAGTCTTACTCACCGCACCGGACGGTTGAGCCGCCGCTAACGGACCTTGCGCAGATGGAGCGCGACCAGATCGTTCGCGCACTCGAAGCAAGCAACTGGGTGATCGGCGGCAGGAACGGTGCCGCGGAGCGGCTGGGGACGAAACGGACGTCGCTCGTTTACAGAATTAAGAAGCTGGGCATCAAGCGCAATCCGTCAGAGTAATTCGACTTTTTCACGGCATTGAATCGTTCCCACCAGTTCGGGTAAATCTGAGATACGTCGTGACGAAAATCCGACGGTGACGAATTTTCGTCGCGGGTTCGTCAGTCTTCCAAAGATAAGCGTTCTTCCTGCTTAGTCGCCATCTCTTCTTTTTCAATTGACTTAAACAAGACCGCGCCACCACCGAGGAAGTTGTGGCTTTTGGCGTGGTGGATGCACTGCAGTCAGAGATTTGGAAACCCAGGAGCGAATATGACGAAAACCAACGCAACGAACGGGCAAGGCTGCTGCACACCGACGACCATACACAACGTCGACGCCGACGGCGTGAATGTTTTCTACCGGGCTGCGGGCGATACGTCCGCGCCAGTGGTGCTGTTGCTACACGGGTTCCCCGCGTCGTCGTTCATGTTCCGTGAATTGATCCCCAGGCTCGCGGACGACTACCGCGTGGTCGCGCCGGATTTGCCGGGCTTTGGATTTACAAGAGTTCCTGCAGAGCGAAACTACGTCTACACGTTCGACGCGCTGGCGAAGACAATCGACGCGTTCACCGACGCTCTGAAGCTCAAGCGGTACGCGATTTACGTGTTTGACTATGGCGCGCCGACCGGATTTCGTTTGGCGACTGCGCATCCGGAGCGGATTACAGCGATCGTTTCGCAGAACGGCAACGCATATGAGGAAGGGCTTGGCGACGCGTGGGGGCCGATCCGCAAATATTGGGCCGAGCCGACCGCTCCGAACCGCGAAACGATCCGAAAGGCAATTCTGAATCTGGAAGGAACGCGCTGGCAGTACACGCACGGCGTGGCGAATCCGGACAGCGTGCCGCCTGAGTCGTACACGTTGGATGCGGCGCTGCTCGAACGTCCGGGCAACAAAGACATTCAGCTGGATCTGTTCCTGAATTACGCGTCGAACGTGAAGCTCTATCCGAAATTTCAGGAGTATTTTCGACGCTCGAACCCGCCGCTGCTTGCGATCTGGGGGAAGAATGATCCGTTTTTCATTCCGGCCGGGGCGGAGGCGTTTCGCAAGGACATTCCGAAAGCGCAGGTTCAATTTCTCGACACGGGACATTTCGCGCTGGAAACGCACGTGATCGAGATCGCCGCCGCGATGAAGGAGTTCCTCGACAACGCGCCGAAGGCTGACCGGGCGGGTGCCGCGCGATGACGAGCGCGTAGCCAAAAGCAGTTGTTGGTCGAGAGAGTAACCATTCGAACGAGGAAAAACCGATGGAACGTCGGAAGTTTCTGGGAACACTCACAGCGGCATCGCTAGGTGTCGCGTTGGGAGGCAAGCTCGCGCGAGCGAAAAACGCGCAAGCCAGCGCGAGTCCGACGGCGCAGGCAGTAAAAGGCAGTGGGTTTCCTGAGAACTCTACAATCGTGCTGGTACATGCGGCGTGGGCCGACGGATCGTGCTGGAGCAACGTGATTCTGCCTCTCGAGCGGCACGGGCTGAAAGTGGTGTGCGCGCCGATCCCGCTGACGTCACTCAGCAACGACGCAACGGCATTGAGCTGGGCTTTAGAACGGACTGCTGGTCCTATTGTGCTGGTGGGACATGCTTACTCCGGTGCGGTGATCGCCGCGGTGAAGGAGGAGCGAGTGAAATCGCTCGTTTATGTGACGGCACTCGCGCCGGATGAAGGCGAGACGGTTGCGAAGGTGTTCTATCGGGATACGCCGAGTCCTCAACAGCCAAAGATGGTTCCCGATGCACACGGCTTCGTGTGGATGCCAGACGACGCATTTCGCGAGGCGCTCGCGCAGAAAGCGTCGGCGGATCAAGCCAAGATAGCGGCTGCCGTGCAGCGTCCGATTTCCGTTCAGTGCATTCAGGAGCCCGCGCCCGCGCCGCTGTGGAGATCAAAGCCTTCGTGGTATCTGGTCGCGGAAGACGACCTGATGATCAACCCGAAGACGCAGCGTTTCATGGCGGACCGGATGCACGCGACGGTTCGGCCGCATCCTGTGGATCACACGCCCATGTATGCATCACCGGCCGTGGTGGTTGAGGTGATTCTGGAAGCTGCGCGCAAGACACTTTCGCAATAGGGACGGACTCCATGGACGTGAAATCTGTCGCCGTCGTAACCGGTGCGAGCCTGGGAATCGGGAAGGCCACGGCGCTGAGGCTGGCGCGTGACTTCGCCGCCGTCCAGCTGGTGGCACGAGACAAAGAGAACCTGGAGGCAGTAGCGAAAGAGGTGCTCTCAGTCGGCGCGGAAACGGAGATCCTCGCCGCGGATCTTCGCGAGCCGCAAGCAGCGGAAACAGTGGTGAAGACAGTTCTCGATCGCTTCGGAAGAATCGACGCGCTGCTCAACATCGCCGGCGCCGTGCCGCAGATCGATCTCTTCGAGATGACCGATGCGCAGTGGGACGACGGCGCGGCGCTGAAGCTGCACGGTGCGCGGCGATTGACGATGCGGGCCTGGGATGCGTTGAAAAAGACGAACGGATCGGTCGTATTCATGTCCGGAATCGCGGCATTTGATCCCAAACCGGCGTTCGCGGCGGTGGCTGTGATTAACGCGGCCATCAATGCGCTCGCGAAGTGGTTCGCGGACCAGGGAGTCAAGGACGGAGTGCAGGTAAATAGCGTCTCGCCGGGTGCGGTGATGACCGGAAGACGCCGCGCGTTCTTCGAAAAATGGGCGCCTGCGCACCACATGACTGTGGAAGAGGCCATGTCGCGATTCCCGCAACAAGCCGGCATAACGCGATTCGGAAAGCCGGAAGAAATCGCTGACCTCATGGCGTATCTGGTCTCACCGGCCGCGAAATGGATGACGGGCGCAGCGGTCCGAATGGACGGTGGAGAGACAAAGGGCGTGTGAGCGGGCCGGTGTGGTGGAGGAGGGGCCAATGGATGCGGGCAATTTGAAACGAATGAACGCCGACCGGCCCGGCGTTGACTTGAGCGCCTTTTTCCCAGCGAGGTTTGCGAAAAAAGAGGAGGACGCTGTGGAACGTCGTGAGTTTTTGAATGCGATTTCATCGGCATCGTTTGCGGCGACGCTGGGCTGCTCGCTCGCGGATTTCGGGCGGGCGCAGGATTCCGCACCGGCGGGCGGCAAAGCGAGCGACACAGGATCGTTCGCAGGTTCGCAAGTTGCGGTGGCGGGCAACACGATTTACGTCCGGCGTTACGGAAAAGGGCCGGCGATTCTAATGGTTCACGGCTTCCCGCGAACGAGCTTGATGTGGCGACATCTTGCTCCGCAGCTTGCGGAAAATCACACGGTGATTTGCGCGGACCTTCGTGCGTACGGCCGCAGCGGAACGCCGGCGTCTACAGACGATCACATTCCGTACTCGAAGCGCGCGATGGCCAAAGAACTGGTGGACGTGATGACGAGGCTCGGCTTCCCGACTTTTACGCTCATCGGCCACGATCGCGGAGGACGCGTTTCTTATCGCATGGCGCTCGATCACCCAAAGAGCGTTGAACGCCTCGCCGTCTTCGACGTGATTCCGATATACGAAGCGTGGAGCCGGACCGATGCG
>Ga0210394_10002883_pt1 | contig 22743 bp, 11 predicted proteins | sample IncBWC12MmetaG_FD_160121 | JGI IMG/M metagenome (GOLD analysis project Ga0210394, IMG submission 160121) | Forest soil microbial communities from Barre Woods Harvard Forest LTER site, Petersham, Massachusetts, United States - Inc-BW-C-12-M | ecosystem: Environmental > Terrestrial > Soil >... | reverse complement strand
AGGTCGGGTTCGGGACCGTCTGGCCCGCTGAATTGACGATCGTCTGACGCGTATCGAGAATCGGTCCGGCGTCGTTCATGCATTGGACAAACATGCTGGGCGCATACCCGGTTGGATTGGGCGGGTTTACTTCCCAGGTTGAATAGGTAAGGCCGTTGAAGCCTCCCCACTGGTCGGAGTAGACGCGCGAGATTTCGAGTCCATTCCAATCCCGGGTGGAAACCGGCTGATAGGGCGGCGAAAATTTCTCGCCGAAGGTAGGAGAAAAGGGATCGAATTCGGAAGTGAAGTCGTCCGTAATAATCCCCGTGTATTTCGAAGCGATGTGGGTGGAAGTGAAGAGCCAGAACTTCGCCGTGGCCGCCATCTGGTTGGGGAGCGTTACTTCCTTGCGGTCGCACAAATTGCGCGTGGCGCCGGCGAACGCCGCTACCTGATGAGCCTGCGGGAAGAGGCTCATGTAATCGGGTACGATGCGTGCCTCGCCCACGCACGGCCAGTTCGGCTCGAGGAAGCCGGGGACGAACGTGCTAGTGGTCGGCGCAAACCCTATGCTCTGTGTCGGTTCCTGGGCGTTGTTCGCGTTGTAACCCGCACCGCTGGGGTCGTACATAGACGCCACCGACGCCTGGTCGGGGAGAATGAAAATGTTAGCGAGCCCGCCGAACTGCTGATTGATCGGCGCGATGAAGTTGTCGCCGATCAGGATGTTCTTGTCTTCTTCCTTCACCAGCTCATAGCCCGGGGGCACGACGACTTCCACCACGTACTTGCCGGCTGGCAGCATCGGGGTGCCCACTCTCCAAGGGTCCGTCGTGTCGGGGTTCGGAATGCAAATGGTGCAGTTCGTCCCTTTCATTGTGGCGGCAGCAAATGACGAGGTGCCGGGAGTGCCAACCCCGCCAGTCAGCGCTGTGTTCAATTTCCCAGCGCCCGTGCCGCTTGGGGTGATGCCGAGCACGCTGGGGAACTGGTAGACACCGTCGTAAGGCGCCGGCTGGATTTGGTTCCAGCTGTGCATGCCGTCATAGCACTTGTACTGCGAGTTGTACGGCAGAGGAGTTAAGGTCCCTTTGTTGTAATAGTAATTGTACAGGTTGAGGTAGTTCGGCTGGTTGTAGATCGAGTAGAAGAAAAGATCGGCGTTTGTTCCGGTGGCGGCGCCCTGGCCTGGGCAGTTGATATTGGGATTACCGTCAGATCGGAAGCCTTGCGCCCAGTCGTCCCAACTGCTGGTCTGTGTGGTATCCACCAGGGTCAGGGTTGGAGTTACGCCGTCGGCGGCGAAGCCCTCCTGATACAGGTTCATCGCGACGTGCGGAATCAGAGGTGTCCACTGCGTCTGCACCAGCATTTGCGGATCGTCAAACGGACGGGTAGAGGCATAAACGACATGGCCTCGGATGCCGCCGTTCTCGCCAGGTGCGTAGGGCGTCTTCCCGAACTCAATGAAATTGCCCTGGCCGATATGGCCCTGCCAGCCCTCTGCGAAAACCCAGGGGGGATCGATGCGGCCGCTGGAATTGCCCTGGCTGTTAGGCGCCGAAGTCCAGATGGAAGAGCCGCTACAAGTCGCGTCCGAGCAGTAGACAGCGCCGGGCACTGACAGGTTACTGGGCAGAGGGAGGTTCTCGTAAGTGTTCGACAAGAAGGCATAAGGTGTGCCCGAGGGACCGCACGCCGGGTTGGTCCCACCGCAAGAGGTGCCGTCGGCAGGCCCGCCTACGTCGTAGACTGTGTGGGTCCCCGTCGTCTTGTAGCGGGTGTTATCCGTTTCCACCACATACCAATTAAACAGGGGGAAGGTCTCGTTGAAGTTGGCCGTCCCCGTGAAGTCCGTCAGGAGATTATTCGCCATACTGCCATCGCGGTAACGGACGGTCGTGTTTAAGAACGGAATTCCCAGCTCACTAGATTGGTAAACGCCATCCTTGTTGTCATCAATGAACGTTCGGGTGTAAAGATTCGACTGCCACTGCTGGACCGGGAGCTCCCCCATGTTAATGGTTTGATTGCTCCCAACCGGCACACCCACGGGCGTGGAAAGACCGTCAATGATCCCGTCGTTCCATTGGTCACCGAGGACGATCCTCCAGTCACCACTGGGAACACCCGTGAAGGTGAAGTTTCCGTTGGCATCGCACTTGGTGAACATGAAGTCTTCGCCGTCCGGGTCGCCCAGGCTCACCCAGCACTGGGTCCAATAGTAAGCATCGTGCGAGCCGCTGCCGTACAGTCTCTCATCTGGCGGGCGGCTGAGGCGCTCCAAGGTGATCTTACCTGTCACTGTATTCGTACAGTTGCTGGCTTGCAGGTTGAGGTCGGTGCCACTGCAGACGCCAGCGTACCGAGCATTGATAATCGCCGGGTTGGCGAAGCCGATCGACACGTGGAATCCGGCTGGCCCATACTCCTGGAAGTAGGCTGGCTCGCCAATTTTCACAAAGGCATCGTGGGGATGCTGGCCATCCAGAGTGTTAGTCTGGAGCCACTCTTCCCCTCGCGCAATCCGGTCTGCCCCGGGGTAGGCCTGGACGACGAGTTGCATCGGCATCAGATTATTGACGATCGCCTCGCCCGCCAGAGGGGATAACGTCTTCCCGTCGGATTCGTACTTCGGGCAAGTCACGATCCTACCCGTCAAGCCTTGCAGGCTGCCCCCCGGTGTACCCAACGCATTGCCTGTGATTTCCGGCGAAAGGGGGCACGCATCATTGCCGGTGGCCGGATCGATGGTTCCCGCCAGGCTGTTCGACAGGGGCTGGTTGAACATATCGTGGGTCATCTGCCCGGTGTTGTCACCGAACTGGGCCCTCGAGTCCCACAGGACGATTTCGAACCCGCCCAGGCCAGGTTCGTTGCTCGCGATGACGTCGACCCCTCCGCCGGCATCTTGCTCGCCGTTGAGAGGGAAATCGTCCTCGAACACTTGCACGCTGAGTTTGCCGGGTTGGTAGGGGCTAGGCTCTGAGGTCACGACGACCGGGTTCCAGCCGCCAGCCCCGCCGTTCAAGGCCGGATTCCAACTGATCGGCGCGCCGCCCATGCCGTGGCCGCAGGTGGGGGTACCGCCTGAAACCGGCGTGCAGGCCGCGGGGTTGCCCGAATAGCCAAAGGTAAACGGGTTGCCAGCGTCGCCCGGCAGAGCCGAAATGTAGTATCGCATGGGGTACGGGGCGCAACCGGTGGTTGTGGTGGCACCGGTGCACTGTGGGAGGCCCGGGTATGGGTTGAGGGCGACCTGGCTGGGCATCAGCGGCGTCCGTGCCGTTCCTGGGACGCAAACACCGTTGCCAACCTCGCACACCGACGGCACGCCAAGCACGGTCTGGCCTTCTTCGCAGGACTGGTCAGTTGGCTGCGTTCCTGTGCAGCCCTGCGCTACGTACTCCATGTGGCTGGTGTGAAAGTTCACGGCAAAAGTGGGAGGAACGGTGGTGGCGGTAGGCTGCGGGCAGCCGACAGGCGGCGTCGTGGTGGTGTTCGTCGTGCAGGCTGGGTTGATGTAGAATGTTTTATCTTCCTCGATGATCCACCGATAGTCTTTAATCTGGGGCAGCGCGGCAACGCAGGCGGCCATGTTGACGGTAGCATTGCAACCCGCGGCTTTATAGGCAGCGCCATCCACTATGGTAACCGAGAGATTGCTGGGGGGCGGGAAGTCGATGGTCACCGTGGTTGTCCCGGTGCCGTGATGGTTGTTTGTCGCGGTGTAGGTAAAGCTGCAACTAGTCGCCGTCGTCGGTGCAGTGGCGATGAACCCGCCATTCGACTCGATAGTGAGCGACGCGCAACTGCCCGGTGTTGCCGCGGGAGTCGTCACGACATTCAGCAGGAAGCCGGCGCTGTCTTTGTCAACCGAGAGAGGCCCGGGCGGTGGGATGCTGATGTACCCTGCCGCGTGCGCGGTGTATGTGATCGGGCTCATGGTGAGGGTACTGATTTCCGTTGTAGCGCCCAGCGTCACCGGCGCGCAATAGGACGGCGTGGAAGTTTGGGTAGTCCCGTTGGCGCAATACGTGAAGGTATCTGACGTCCACGTGCCAGCATTCGGCGTATAGATGAAAGTGCCGTTCGCGCAAAGGCCTGGGACCGCATTCCCCGGGGTCGCGCCGCAAGTCAGCGTGCCGGCGGTCGGCCCAACAGCGAGCTGAACGCCGTAGACGTTACTGTCGTTGGCCATCACGCCCTTGGATACGTCCGACACAACGAGCGGGATGCATGGGGCCTGCGGGGTTGTCACATCGCAGGGGATCACCGAGTTGTAGGTATCGGCCATGACAGTCGGGGTTCCCACGACGCCAGTGCCGAAGGTTGGAAGTGTGGCGCCATTAACGCTGATGTAAGCCAGCATCCCGGCATCGCGCTCGCTGGAGTTACCCGAGAGGGCCAGATCGCGGGCATAAATCGGGAGGGCCGCGTTGCCGGTGGTCGGCGCGTTGATCATCACGTCGTAGGTCTTGCCCGCGGCCATAAACACATCGGTCTGCACCTTGGGAGCCGGAACTTGGCCGGTCAGGTTCGTGTTGGGTAACAGGTTTGGGATAACGTTGCCATCTTCGGCTACCAGCGTGAATCCGCCGACCGGAGCAGCCGCTCCGGCTCCGTTGAAGCCCGTGGTCTGCGATCCGACAATGGAAGGCACATGCATGCGCAGGCCGGCATTCACCAGGCGCGCCAAAACGGTGCCGGTGCCCGCCATCACGCCGGTGTCCGGCGCAACCGGGAAGTTCGAGGAGGCGGCGTACGCCTTGTTGAAAGCAACGCCGTTAATCAGGTAGTAGAACGGCGTGTAGTTCACCGCCGGTGGGTAGCACGTGTGCACTGTCGCCGCGCCGCAACCCATCGTATTCGGCGATGCCATTGCCGTTATAATGGCGCCGCTGCCGGTGGGATCGGTAACTATCACGTTCGCCGGGGAAGTGCCGGAATAACCCGAGCCCTGGGCCGTTAGGGTCGCGCCGGTGATTACGCCACCCGTGACCGTCAGAGAAACCGTGGCACCCGAACCGTTGGCGCCTACGACCGTTGCTGTCGGCACGGTGTATCCGGACCCCCCGCTGACGATGTGGGTGGTGGTTAGGGGACCTGTCGCGAGAGCGCTCCAAACCGCAGTCTCGCTGAAGCCCGCGGTGTTGACTGCAATGTTGACCTCATCGTTCTGAACGGGGTCTATCTCGCTAAACTCCAGCGGGATTTCCGCGTTGTAGGTCACCGCGGGATACGCGGGAGCAGGCGAGGTACCGGTTACGGCCGGATAAGCGGTCCCGGTGGCGATACCCGTGCCGCATGCGCCAGCCGCGGCAGTAGGCGAGCAAGTAACCACCAACACTCCGACCAACCCCATGGGAGCCTGGATAGAGGGATGCGTCCCCGATTCCAGCAGGTAGGTGCCCGGACGCAGGTTAGACCACGTGAGTGCACATGCTCCGGAAACCAGGGCGCACGGCGTTCCCCCCTCGTTCGTAAGGGCAGTCGCACCCGCGGGCAGCACTTCCGTCGCGAACGACATCACGCGCGGACCCTGCACCGGCGGGATCCCCGACCCAGGAAGATTCGCGGTGACCCAGGTGTAAATGCCCTGCGCGTTGAAATGGTCCGGGGCCGCCGTGGTGGTCCGCTGCCCTAAGGCTCCGAGGCCCCCGCCCACCTGCCCCACGATCATGATCGACGTGGGAATGGGATTCAGCGGCGTGGTGCCGGTGCCGGTGAGCAACGACGAGTAGAGATTATTGGTGAGGTTGATTTGCAGGCCGCCGACCGCTCCCGTGGGAACAGTGATGACTACGGGGGACCAGGCCGGCCCCGCCGTGGCGGTCGCGCCGGTGCCAGCGCCGCCCGACAACGTGACCGCGGGAGCGGAGGTATAGCCAGCACCGAAGCTGGTGAGCGTGATGCTAACGACTTGGCCGTTGGCGATCGCGGCGACCGCCACAGCGCCAAGGCCCCCGCCGCCTGTAATTGTGACGGTGGGCGCACTCGTGTAACCCGACCCGCCGTTGATCACAGAGATGGCTCCGAGGGCGCCGAGAGCCGCCGGTGATGTCGGTCCGGCCAAATAGGCGCAAGTCGCGCTCGACGTGACGGCCGGCACCGCCCCGCACCGGTAGCCCCACATAGGCACGCTATTGCCGTCCGCCATGGTGATGCCGGCCGGTCCGGCCGTTAAATTGACCTGCTGCTGGCCAAAGGCCGCAACGGCCGCGAAGAGAAGCACACTACCTGCCCGTACCGCAGCCTTCAATCCGGATATGAAATTATTCGTTCGCATGATTGTTCTCGCTTCTCCTCGTTCAGTTATTGGGATTCGTCGATCGCAAATTCCCGGGAATCCACCAGCATCATCATCAGCATGCCGCCGGGGAAAACGTTATTCGTGGTAATCTCGCGCTCGTTGTGGGAGTGCCACATAAAGGCCCAGCCGCGCTCGTTGGCCGGGTTAGCCTGCACGTTCGACGGCAGTAACGTGGTACAAACTGCGTTGCGGGTCGTGTCACAAGCAGGCATCGTAGCGCGCAAGTTCGCATCCGGGCCCAGGTAGGGTGTGCCGCCGTACCAGGCGCCGTTGGTTAAGATATTGGGATCGGGCAGCGTGGCCGGCCCGCCGCCCGCGACGTCGCCAAAGGGCATAGATTGGACCGGCTTGTTATGGTCCTGGCACCACTCGTAGTAATTGAGTGCAGTCGTGGTCCCAGTGTTGTAGCCGTCCGCGTCTGGCGTGCAAGGAGGCGAGGCCAGCGGGTCCGTCGGAAAGGGATTCGCGTTGGTGGCGCCGAGATTAGTGCCGGACGCGACGGGATGGTGCCCGTACGGATCCCAGTTCAGGCCGCGGCCCGAGAAGTAGAAAATTCCATCGAAGGACTCACCCGGCGTGGTGTCGGTGTTGAACATCAGAATGCCGGCCAGGTTCGTGCCCGGATTCGTGGGGCTGAGAACGAGGTTGCCATCGCGGCCCAGGATGCGCACGTGGTTGGCGTGCTCGTGGAAGGGATGCTGCCAGCGCCCCTGCCCGATGGTGCGGATCAAGGTCAGCTCGCCCGGATGCATGTGCGGGTTGCCGTTGTAGGGCTGGTGCGGATACTCGGCCGCGTAGTTGGGGTCCATCAGGTCGGGCATGGAGCGCCCGTTGATCAGGAAGTACGCCGGGTGGTAAGGCTCGGTCTGCACGTTGAGGCTACATCCCACGGCCCCGGCCGTGCAGCTGACCTTGGCCGCGACTTGCGCCAGAGCCTGCTTGTGAATCCGGGGATCCATCTCGGCCCACTGGAACAGGTATTCGCGGTCGTAGCAGCTCTTGGGGTGGTCGTAGGCCGCGTGGGCGAGGCGGAAATCCTTCTCCGGGAATCCGGGGACACTGTTTGCCGTCCCGTAATCGGTCTTTCCGTAGAGATTGGTTACGTTATTGGTATCGCAGGTACCGTTCCCGGGATTGCTCGGTAGTACGATCACGGCACCATACAGACCCATCTCGATCTGGAGGTCGCCCTGCGTCCCGCTGTAATACGGGTGCGTCCCCGGCGCGGACGCCACGAAGGAGTAGGTAACCGAACCGCCTGGCGCCGCTTCCTGAGTCAGCAGGCCCGTTACGCCGCCGGTCGTTGTCACGGTAAAGCCGGGGAACAGGATCGAGGTGTTTCCCGCGGCCGTGGGCAGACCGTTCAGCAAATTGATCGTGACCGTCTGCCCTTCCGTGACGATCAGCGTCGGCCCGGGAACCTGCATCGTCGGGCAACTGCCGCTGATGGCCGTTGGTAAGAAGGTAACGCCGGTCGTGTTCAAGCAGCCGTAACCCCAGGAGTACACCGCCTCCCCGTCCGGCTGGTTGAGGTAAGCCTGTTGCGCTGTCAAGTTGAAGGTCGTCCCGCTGATGCCGGGAGCCGCAGCAAAAGCCGTGGCCGTGAGCAGCAACGCCGCCATCGTCGCCAGAAGCAGTCGTGAATTCGAGATCGCTTTCGTCATTTTCGTCGCCTTCATTGCCGCGCTCCTAATTGCACTTGTTTCCGTACGTATTGCCACCACTCACGCTGTTGCAGATATGTACTTCGGTCATCATCCCGCCGAAATTTTCGGCGTCGTTCGAGAGGTGATCGAGTTGGGGAGTGTAGAGGTAGAACGTGCTTCCCGCCTTATAGAGCGTGGCGGAGCAGCCGGAACCCGCAAAGGCACGGCAGCTGTCGTCGCTGGCATCCAGAATTACGTCAAGCGACTCGCCGCCGCCCAGCGTGATGGAGTTGGTGTAGAATTCGGTGTTGTTTCCGCCCTGGTCGCGCAAAAGCTTGGCCATGAATCCGACCTCCTTCATCGGAATTCCCAGCGAAGCCAGCGTGTGATATTCCGTGACGGACAGGTTCACCATGCGCAGCAGGGCCCTCCCGCCTACCGGAATATTAATGATGGCGGGCATGGGCTGCGAATAATGCATTTGCGTATCGGTTGTAACCGTGGCCTGAGGGCCAGGCGTGACCGTGTCCGGGTAGCCGCGTCCGTTCAGCAGGAAGTACTTATCCTTCATGTCCACGAACATTTCTGGGTTGAACGTCATTCCGACAAAATGGAAATTGGGATCAAAGCCGTGCATCTGGATGGGATACTCAACGTCATAGGCCGTCGAGCCGTCGCCATCGTTGTAGGTGTACCTCTGAGGGTTACCGAGCTTATCGAGGCCTTGCACCGCGCCGGTGTTAATGGCCGGCATGGTGGCGGAGCACAGGATATCGGTGGCGGGGTTGCAAGCCGTGCGCAGATCGGCCGCCATTCCCGTCGGCAGGGGGACCGTGCTCGTGCCACCGTTTTGGTAGGCGAGATACGTATAGAGGCTTCCGCCCGACGGGACCCGGTCCTGACGCGGTCGCACATGGAGCTGCCCCACCATGCCCATCTGCAAGTGCTCGGGCGGGGTGATGTGGCAGTGCCAGAAATAAGTGCCGGCATCCGGCGCGAGGTAGTAATAGGTGAAGCTGCCTCCGATGTTGATGGCCACCGAAGCATCCGGCACGCCGTCGTAGAACGATGAGGCGTTGGGATAGCCGTGGAAGTGGACCGTGTGCTGCTCGAACAGGTCCGGGCGCATGATCATGCCCACGTTAGTGAGGGTGAGGAAAAATTCATCGTCCTCGTCAAAGGCGGCCAACGGTGCCGGGATGTTCCCGTTCATCACACCGACATCGATGATCTGGCGGGGGTCCACGTGGCCATCGAGGCACTGGGGACCATAGAAAGCGGTGTTGCAAGTGCCGCTGGCGAGGGCATCGGCATCCGGTTGCAGCCCTATGGCGCCGTTCCACGTAAAACTCGGTGTGGCCGATCCTCCATTGCCGGGCGAGGCGCCGCTGGTGGCCCCATCCGTGGTGGCGGGATCACCGCGCAGGAGCAGGGCGCCCGGATACACCGTGTTGAAGACATTCGGGAACTGCGTGGACGGCTGTCCGGCCGCGACGTCCGCGAGCCCGGAAAGCGGCCCGAAGGAGAACATGTACGTCTGCGTGCCATCGGCCATGGTGGCCAAGCCATCGCCACCTGAGATCTGCTGGCATTTGATCGCGCCGTTCACATTGCTGGTCGGCGTTACGTATCCACCCGATGTGCCGTTGATGGGCGCCGTCCCAAATTGCGTCGGCCCGTTGTAAGCGGGCTCCGAATTGTTGTTGGCCGCTATTGGGTGCGTAACCGTGCTCGGGGGACATTGCACCCTGAATGACTGAGCGCTTCCAGTCAGTGCCACAAGACATAGCAGCACTGTCAGGAACAACGAGGTACTCCATTTCCTACTCGCCATGCGTCCTCCTCCTCCACCACCGCCGGTGGTGGCGCTTGTCTGGTCCATCCAAAAAATTCGTAACACTCTCTGCCCACTGCGCCATACTTACCGGCCTTACCGCCAGTTTCTAACTGCTGGCGTCATCCAGAAACGACGCGAAATTAGCGGCGAGGCTGAACTTTGTTTTTGCGGCAGAGCAAAAACAAATCGCGATAAGCAACAATTGACAAAGAGTTTTCACAACAAGCCTCGATGCAACGTGGACTTTGCACGACTTTGCACGCAAGCGAATGGCTATGATTTGCATTTGTTTCTTATCGACTCTGTTTGGCACACGGAGCCAAAACATGGCGCTTGTCTGGTCCATCCAAAAATTCGTAACGCTCTCTCTGCCCATTGCGCGATACCATCGGCCTTACCGCCAGTTTCTAACTGCTGGCGTCACGGAAAATAGCGGCGAGGCTGAACTCTGTTTTTGCTGTACAGCAAAAAAAACTTGCGAGAAGCGATAATTGACAAAAAGTTTTCACAGCAGGCCTCGATGCAACGGCGACTTTGCACGACTTTGCACCCAAGCGAATGGCTTTGATTTGTATTTGTTTCTTATCGGCTCTGTTTGGCACGCGGAGCCAAAGCGCTGTACAAGGAACAGTGATGTTGTGAGGTTAGAGAGCTCGATCCAAGAAGATGCAGGAAAAATGCGAGATGAACTTGGAAAACTGACGCTGGCGGAGACGAGTGTGCTTTGTTATTCCCGGCTTGGTGCCACGAACCTGTAACCTACGTTTGGGACCGTAACGATAAGCTCCGGCCGTCCGGGATTTTCCTCGAGTTTTCGGCGCAAGCTGCCGACGTGCGTATCGACTGTACGAGTGTACGCGCTAGTGTCGTAACCCCAAATCGACTGTAGGAGTTCGCTTCGAGCAACAGAAGATCCGCTGCGCTCTATCAGATAGCAGAGGAGTTGGAATTCACGACGGGTGAGATAAATTTTTTTTCCGTCCCGGGTTACTTCTCCGCGCGGCGCATTCACATGAATCGAACCAAATTCGTAAACACTCCTTTTTGTCCGGTCTGGTACCCGTCTTAGCAACGCCTGGATACGAGCAACGAGCTCCGCGGTCTCGAAGGGTTTCGTCATGTAGTCGTCTGCTCCCAGGTTGAGTCCTACAACCTTATCGATGAGTTGGTCGCGGACAGTCAACATCAGAATGGGAGTTGCCAGCCCTTGTTGCCGAACGTCACGACATAGGTCGAATCCGTTACGATACGGCAGCATGACATCAAGAATAATTAGGTCAAACGGTATGTCAGTCGCTTTCCGTAATCCTTCTTCGCCATCAGCGGCTGTGTCAAGAACGTAGCTCTCAGACCGAAGGCGAACCTCCAGCGCAGTCCTCAACGCCTGTTCATCTTCTACCAACAATAAATGTTCATTCATTGCTGTATGCCCGTATCGATTCTTCCGGGAGATACCGTTTGCAGTTCGACATCCTCCTCGTGGACCGGAAGGTGTAGGGTGAAAATACTCCCGACACCTAATTCGCTCGTTACGGACAGACGTCCTCCCATTGCCTGCGCTATGCGCTCGGCAACGGTCAGCCCTAAACCCGTTCCGTGAATCTGGGATTCCAGAGCCTGAGGGCTGCGATAAAACGGCTTGAAGATATTCCGCAACTCCGAACTGCTAATACCAGGGCCATGATCTTGCACGCTGATGCGGACCTCCTTGGAATGTTTTCCTACGTGATGAAGGGACGCAGAAATACCGATCCAGGCATTTTTACCACTGTATTTAATCGCATTCCCAATCAGATTCTGCAAACAGTGGGTAAGGGCGGAAGGATCACCCATGACTTTCGGCAACCTTGTTTCTAGTGTGTACTCCATAGCGCACCCGCTCTCTTCAATCAGCGTTGCAACGTTTTTGCCAAAGGATTGAAGTATTTCTGAAACCTCTAGCGGGTACAAGACAATGCGATACATCCCGCTTTCGCTGGCCGCGAATAGCAGATTTTGCTTTATCAGATCTATCAGTCCACGAGCTTGGCTGATTATGATAGACCCATGCGCGATCAAATCGGATTTCGTCTGCACGAGGCCGTCCTTAGCATTCTGACCCGTGCAGTAAATGGCGGCCAGAGGCGTGAGGAATTCGTGTGAAATCGATGCAACGAAGTCCAACTGTAGCTTCGCCAACTTTTGCGCTCGCCGACTGGCGATAAGGATCAAACCCAAGTCAACGGTGAGCAACAAAAGCACAATGCCGCCCGTCATAAAGTTCTTGTGCCATATGCTCGTCGCAATCGTTTCGAGTGGTCCCGTGCGATGTTGCAAGAGCAGTGTCCATGGCTCGTCCTGAGATCCGTATTGAATCACCGGAAACCACACGGGTGCTGAAAAGTTCCGCCATTCCTCGGGCCGTAAAGATTCACTATTCTTAATAGTCTGCCAAAAGTGGCCCTCTACGCTTTCGGGTGGAGGGCCAAAGATGTTCATTTCAGAATCAACTTCACCGCCATTGCTACTGGGAAATCCAGGGTCAGAGGAATAGATTAACCGAGGGCTCTTCCCGGTTGCGACAACTGCGAGCTTGTATTCAAGTCCTCCCCGACCGCCAAAGTATCTCTTTGTAAGACTCGGTAGGATTCTTTTCTGAATAGTATTCACATCAAGGACAACTACGATCCAATCAACTGAATGTTCGCTGGTGGTAGGCTCGCCGCTAGGGTTTGGCGAATGGCGACCACTGTGGACGATTGGGTGGACAATCGCAGGAATGCTCGCGTCAAACTGCCATCCAGTCACTTTATCGGTTCGCAGCGAAGCTGATGGCGAGAGCTGGTTGCTGCCTCCATAGGGGGTTTCGGCTGATGAGTCGGAAATTTTCCATGCACGCAAAGCGAGGGTAAGACTTGACGACTTCGCGCGCAGACGAGTTAGTAGCGTTTTTAGATAGTCCGGTACGGTTGAATCTTCAATTTCTCTGCTATTGGGATTGAGAGCTAACAAACGAGGTCTCGTCTTATCACTTGTTTCCCAGATGTAAACTTTCCTTACCACGTCTGGGTTCGCGTAGATGTTCTCTAGCGAGTCGTTATTCGTCGCCGCGTGACTCCAGTCCACGTAGCGGTGAAGATAGTCATCCCAAGTTTCGCGAGCTCCTGAATCGGGTCCGACCTGCAACGCAACGCATATAGCAGAAAACTCGCCGTAGAAGTCAAGATCCCAGCCCGTCATTAATGGCTGTAGGTTGCTTCCAATGCTCGCCTCCGTGGCCTTACTCAGCTGCATGGTCCAGCGGTATTGGAGTACGGCAACTATAGTCAACAGAGATGCCATACCAGATAGGACAGCGATCCAAAAGACAGAGAATTTTCTCGCCTGTCGATTGCCAGTGCCATTAGTCTTAGGGATGTGTGGAGATTGCATCATAGACTAAACTAGTTATGTAACCACAAAGGTGATGAATCACTCGGTGGCCATCGCCCGCCACGGTTAACGAAAAGTGCATCCTCCCGGTCCACGTTTGCGAGATCTAAGGATCATTGCCGATAACCGACTCATCCTTGATCGAATTGCAATCCTAAGCTTGCACATACTCTGTAAGTCCTTACCACGAGCATGAAAACTCCGACTAATTTCAGCGTCGGCTCGACCCATTGCCAAACTAGGGCGTTCGGCGAAATCAGCGTCCTTTCGAGGATTCTACAGATTACCCAACTCAGAGCGATCATCATTTAATAACATATTATGACTAGAAGCGAGTTAAAAACATCGGTCGATTGATGGCGACCTTCGGAGAAACTACAGAAATACGGGAATCTCAACAATACTCGTGCGTTTCAGCGGCGTTGCACCCTAGAGGGGAGCATCCGACGCATTAAAGAGCGCACATGGAGCGGAGGACATTCTGCTCCTGACAACCTGATGCGAGATATTTACCAGAAGAGTACTCAAAACTCATCAGGGCCATGGATTTTCGCAAAAGCGCGATCCGGACGGTCCGTATTTACGACAATTCCGCGAAGCTCCTCCCCAAATCCCGGAAATCATGACGGTGCGGCAAGGGCAGATGACGCACCTCGCCGATTCAGTCCCCCTCGTGGCTCAAAGACAGCCTCAAAGGAACCAAATACAATCTTTCGCGTGCTAGAGATGAGATTACTCCGAACCCAGAGATTCGCGACCCGGACCTGCTCCACCTGACTCAGATCGGCCGTCCTTTCTACCCCTCAATTCGGTCGCCATAGTTTTGTCGTACGCTTCGCTAGGATTCCAGATCGCACCACGAGCAAGCAGCTCTCGTACACAATCAAGAGCTCGCCAAATATCGTATTTCGATTTCAGTTGCTTACTGCGATACGGGTCGAACCGTCCAAAGCTGAGATGCCGTAAAACGGTGTCGAGCGCAGACGAGCCGCCATTTGGTTTATCGTTTGTATTTGCTCCGATCTGTAGCAAATATTCCAGTGTCTATTTCCGTTCCCAAATCGCAGCACAATCGAGAAGTTTAGAAAGATTATCGTGGTTCACGTCCGGTTTTAGTTTCTTGAGCACTTCAAGATTTTCTGATCGGCACGCCTCTTCCAACCCTGAGGTGTAACAGCCCGGATCCTCTGTGTAGTCCTTCCCCAGACACGGGCCGTGGGAGCGCGGGTCGCCCCCGGCCCACATGAGTAGGCTTACCCATTTCATGTCTCCTTCACCGCAGAAATGCCGTAAAGCGCAGTCCAGCTGTTCCTGCAATTGCAGTGCGAGTTCCGGGTGTGCCCTTTTATAGTCGAGAAAAGGGCCTAGCGCCGTGCGGATTTTTGCACCAAACGCCTCCGCGAAGGGTCTGCCCTTTAGGGGATCGGCACCGTGGTCTATAAAAAAGCTAATCAGTTTCGGTTCCCAAGTGAGCAGAACGTCTGCAATCCGGACAGCCTTAATATCGGCACCGTTGACTAGCAGCAATTCGACGAGGTTTAGCCTGCGTGATGATGCTGCATCGACCAATGCCGCGTCTTTCGCCGATTGGTTAGTCTCATGTTTCGCAATCAACTCAACTAGGCTGTGGAAACCGGTCTCGACAGCAATTTCTAGAAGGCTCCTCTGCCTGCCGCGCTTTATCGCTTCCGAAATATCGAGGGACTTGCCGCCTGCGATCCACTTTTCGATCTCGTTCAGCCTTCCGGCGCGGCACAGCCCGACGAGTTCTTTCGCAGTGTTTGCGACCGCTTTGCCATCAGTGTTCCCCATGATCGAATTGTGATGCAGAGAAGGCGAGGGGGCGCAATCACCCGTTTGCTAACCCGTTTTCGCGGGAAAACTTCCTACGGAGGTTCGAATGGCGACCCTCAGGACCTCGCAGCACACAGACGAGCGCAGTGACAAGCGAAACTACGAATTTGACTCCACATGGCTCCAATTGAAACTGAAGGGGGCGGCAACGCCGCCAAGACACAAGACTTGTGGATTGGGGATACAATTTGATTCCCATCGCCCCCTCCAGAGGCACTGGAAATAAATCACTTACGAAAACCTTGACTCCAGAGGCATCGTATCTTGTGCTATCAAAGGGATTACTTGAATTTTGATCGGACAATTGGCGCGACGGAAATCTCGAGTTGGCAGACGCATACCCACTTCCTTGGCTCGAAGATGAGCCGCCTCTGCTGAAAAAAACCGAGTTACTTCCTCTTTGCCGACCATCCGTCCAAAACACACGTCTGTTGCGTGCCAGAACCCCGTTTGTGAACAATCTGGGGCTAGGGTGGATCAGGCAAACGAGCTACACGAATACGCACGCGATACTTGTGTATAGCGTCCTTTCGTTGTGTGGTCGTCTCAATGAGAGGACGCGCTGACCACCTGGTACAACATCACGATAGTGGCGATCATCTTGATCGATGCGGGGAAACCACTCCCCAAGTACACGTCATACTTCAAGAGTCTGTCGATCAGTTCCATAGACTTAGCCTTATCGAGCTGCTTTTGAATGGGCAGGAACACCGTAAGGCGGGCTACCACGATGAGCAGGTGAATCACCGCTGTGAGTACGATCAACCAAGTGGATATCGCTGGATGGTGAAACCAGATCAGCAGGATATTGACCAACGCAAGCAGAACAATGGTCGGAACAAAATACGGAATCATCCGGTCGGAGACAGATGTATGGACAGCTGGAAACTCTTCCACGCCGACAAGTTTCCAGGAGTTGTAATACACGAGAGTGCTCATCACGCCACCACCAAACATGTAGATCGCCAGGACAAAATACGCGACGGTCACGATGTTTCGTATCTCCATAATCGCGCTCCTCTTATGTGCAACCCTGAAGACGAAGGGACACAAGCTGTCATTCTCTTCGCTCGTCCACCGGAAATTGCCGCTTGCTGACGGTCGTGATCACAGTGCCCGGATGGTGTTGATGGCTCGGAACTCGCCACGTTGCCGCCGAGTTGACGCACGACCGAGCTGAGGCTGGCGAAGACCAGCGGTCTTAACTGGCAGTCAGCGGCACGCCTTCAATGACACACTGCGGCGATGCTGTCGGATAGACGGCAGTAAGCGTGAATCCAGCGGCAGCAAACAGATCACGGTACTCGATTTGGGTGCGCTCGCGGCCTCCAGTCGATACGAGCATGCCCAGGTCGAAGACCTTGCTCAGCGAAGGCTCATTCGCGGGAGGGATCACGAATTCTAAAAGAAGGAGCCGGCCTTCGGGTCGAATGGCTTGCCGGACATTCCGAAGAATGGCTATCGCGGGCGCATCGTCCCAATCGTGAATCACTTGCTTCAGAATATAAGCGTCCGCGCCCGCTGGCACAGATTCAAAGAAGTTGCCCGCAACCGCTTCGCATCGTTCAGTAAGCCCGACACCTGCGATCTCGCGGCGCGCGCCCTCCACAACGCGCGGCAGGTCGAACACAATCCCGTGCGGGCTGGGATACCGGCGCAGGATCGTGGAGAGCAACAGTCCGTGACTTCCGCCGACATCCACAATCCTGCGGAAGCGTCCGAAATCATATGCCCCAACGATGCCAGGCATGTTGTTTCGCGATATCTCGGTCATGCACGCTTGAAAGATCTGCTCCTGCTCGGGATGCTCGGACATGTAAGCGAACGGATCGGTCACTCCCAATGCCTGTTTGACCCCGGTCTCCCCGGTCTTGACGGAGTGGAGCAGTTCGTCCCAAGCGCGCAATACCAGGGGTACGCCATACCAGCGGGCGAAGTTTCGGATGGAATCGGGCGCATCACCGCGAAGGCACGCGGCTAGGGGCGTCAAGCCAAACTGGTGATCTTCGATCTCGACGAATATCCCGACGCTGGCAAGTGCACGCAAGAGGCGATAGAGGGACGGCGCATGCGTGGCTGTAGCTGCCGCCAATTCCTCGACATGCTTCGGGGCATCTTGCAGGACGTCGGCGACTCCTAGCTCTGCGGCCACTGAGATGGCCTGAGAGACAGACTTGCTGACGAGCATCTGAATCAACTTCATGGCGGACGGAAGCTCGCGCAGCGGTTGTGGACTGGACATTACGATTCTCCTTTCGCTTCACCCTGGCTGCTACAGCGTCTTCAGAAACGCGATCAGCGCTTTGCGATCCTCCTCCGACAGGTTCAGCCCGAAGGGATGCCCTTTCACCGCATAGCTTTCTGCGCCGTAGGGCTTGAAGCCAGTTGGAATGTAATCGTCGCGCGTGCGTCGTGGGTCAAACCAGTCTTCGAGGGTCGCGCACCAGCCGCTATGGCCAAACATGGTGCGATACCACACGCCTTTCAACGAAGGCACCTTGTAGTATCCTGTGCCTCGCCGAGTCCTGAGCGCGAGACTCGGATCAGTGCCCACCGAGATGGGCAGGATGTCGTATTTCTTCTCGGCGCCGGGCGGCGGGATGAAGCCTTCGGCCAGCGTCAGCTTGTTATTGGTGTAGAGCGGTGGCGTGTGGCACATAGCACAGGCCTCACGCTCAAACACTTTCTGCCCGCGGCTCGCTACCGCGTCCAACTTGTTGGGATTGGATGGGCGCTGAAGTGAATAGACGTACTGTGCCAGCGCATAGAGCTGTTCGTCGCTGTACCGGCTCGGTTGAGCAGCTGGGCCGCTGAGCTTGTCAGGGTCAGGCAACTTCTTGAAATTTGGAATGTCCGCCGGAATAAAGCCATCATAGTTCGCGAGCATATCAGCACCCTGGTTGAGCGCGGCGTAGCGCATCAAATCCACGATGCTGCGCTGCTTCTGCAGGCCCGTGGCATCCAAGTAGTGCCCGGCCTTGACGCCGATCAAATCCGGTATATGCGGTGGCGAGAGCACGCTTGTGCCTTGGCGCGCAAAGACACCCGCCGGTATGGCCGCGTGAGTGGACGCGATTTCCTGCACCGACATGACACCGTAGTCGGGGTGTTCGAAGGGCTGTAGCCACGGTGCTTCAAACTGTGACCGCTCGCCTAGGCGGACGAACCCGAGCAACGCCTTGTCGTTCTGCGTCGCAGCAAGCTGCCCCCGCAACGCGAGCGCAATTCCGTGGTCGATGGGATTGTTCCCCTGCGCGCCCTTGATCACGCTCCCATCTGGCAACACACGAGTGTGGCAGTCGGCGCAGGCGGCAAATGCGGCCTCTACCTTCCCTTTTTGGCGGATGACCCAGACCACAAAGGGGTCGATCCCGCTGGAGGGTACGGGCCTCCCGCCAGCCTCGTAAAGCTGGCGCACCAGTTGCGGAGGCGGCGGTTCCGTGAAGATGATCGGCGAATCGAACACCATCTCACCGGCCTTGATCCAGTCTGCTTCCGTCTTAAGCGGTGGCGTATGCTCGACGCCGGTTTTGGGATCCAGCCCCCACACAATTTCAGGCTCTTGCTGCTTAAGCCACTCCATGTAGCCGGGCGACTCGTGGTCGGGCACATAAACGGGATAGCTCTTGTAAATTGGCCTCACTGGGATGTGATAGTAGTAGTCGGCCGAAACGTGCTTGGGCGAGCCGACCGGGTTAGCCAACGGTACCTCAAGCGTGGCCATCGCCTCGTCGTCCCAAGTCTTGGGTATCTCCGGCGCGAATGACTTGCGGTCAGAAGTATCTGCTTTCTGCGCCTGGCTGCTGCTGACTAGCACCGCGATGCAGACAAAGGCAAGCGAGCCAACCATGATGAGTGCGATTGACCTGTGTCGCACGGTGAACACCGCGTCGTGTATATGAACTACCGGAGGACTCACTGATGGTTTCATGTGATTAAGAAAGCACGGGAAAAACATCGCATGGGAGTACGAAGGCGTTACAAGAACGTATCGTACGTGCGCGTACGCATTGGATTCGAAGGCTTACCCAAGCACTGTCTACCAGGGAATGACCGCCGTGATCACGCTTGGTTTGACTTCTGGAACCTGGCGGTTGAGGAGAAATCGCTGTCCGTCGCGTGTTACTGCGTACTGATTCATCCACATCTTGAATTGAGGCGCAAACCGAATACCGGTTCCGAAGAGCGCCTGCGGAGGGCCGAATTCGAATGCAGTGCCCAGGTTCACGGCAACCGCCACAAGCATTCCTTCCGGAGTCAGGTAGAACAACTCTCGCCCGTCGCGTCGCCAGTGTGGGATGAAACCGCCCTGGTTCGAAACCTGCCACTTGTGACTGCCGGCGGGAAAGTCCCGAACGTATACTTCGTGGCGTCCTGTCTCGTTCGACGTGTAGGCGATCCAGCGCGGCGTTTTTTCCTCTCCTCCCGGAGAGAAGTAAACGTTGAACTCTTCGCAGGAATGCTGCAAAAACGAGCGTGGTTTCCGTTGTGGGCCCGAAGCGCAGAGCGACATGACCCAGGTATGCATGTTTTGGTAGTCGGGTACCTGGGAACAGTAGGCGATGAACTGCCCGTCGGAGGACCAATCGTTCGGAAACTTCGGACCTTCCGTGTCAAGAATGCACCGCGCAGTTCCGCCGTTCAACGCCTGGCGCATTAAGTGCATCCCCCTATCATCGCCCCGGCTAAAGAGAATTTCGTTACTGTTGGGAGACCAGACAGGAGTGAATTCGGCTTTTGCGGCGCCTAGGTCTGTGAAACGGAACAGGGCGCCCTCGCGCAACAAATCCATCACCCAGATCGTGGGTAAGACGGTGGCCGGGTCATCGTGCCTGTGCAACGCCACGTATCTCTCGTCGGGTGACAGTGCAAACGAAAGGCAGTCGTTATGCGGGCCCACCGTTGCCAGCAGCTTTCCTTGCCGGTCGAACCAGGAGAACTTTTGATGTTCAGCGCCTTGATAGAGCAGCACGCCATTGCCGGAAACCGAGAAGCTGGACTGCTGCCAACGCCGGTGGCGGACCTCCGGGACGACAACCGTTCGCTCGCCGTTCAGTTCAAGGCGCCGCGAATCGAACGGCTGCGCCATGAGAGCGCCATCGTGCACGAATAGCAATGATGCGCCGTGTCCGCGCAGAATTGGCGCGTAGACTGCGCCGGTATCCGCCCCTAAGAGCACTTTCGAACCGGTTGAATCGAGTGAACCGGCGCGAATGGAGGACTCGCCGGGACGGGAACTCGCGGCGAGATACAGAAACTGACGGCCGCCCGGAAGAAACTGAGGGAATCCATGTGTGACCTCGGCGCGCGCCTCATCTAGCGAAGTCATGGGAGTGGGTGCACCACCCCCAGCCGGAACCTGGTACAGGATGCCGAGCGGTCGTGGACAGAACAGGATGATTCCTTCCGGGCTCCAAGCTCCGCCGCGTCCCACGGTGACGTCCGCGATATCGCGCGCCGGTCCTCCGCTTATCTCGACCACTTTTAGCTTGGTGGGCGCGAAGAAACCGATCGATAAGCTGTCCGGTGACCAGAAAGGGTAGGCGGCTGCATTCTCTGTCCCGGCCAGAGGTCGCGCCTCGAGTGAATCCAGGGCCCGTACCCAGAGCATCATCCTTCCGTTCAAGGCGGCGGTGAACGCGAGCTTGCGGCCGTCGGGAGAGACGGCAAAGGATTCGAATGAGGCGTGTTCGGGCGGCAGGACAGAAAGCCGCATCACCCTTGCGCTATTCGGAGGGGCGGTCCGTTGCCGCTCCGAGAATTCCGGCACGTACCCGCCCTTCGGCAGAGAGATCAGAACGACGTCCGCTTCCCCTTCGTCTTCGTAGTAGGATCTGAGGCGGTCGCGCAGGCGTCCAGCCTCGACTCGAACGATCGGATCGGTTTTTGAATCAAAAGATGAGGTGCGACCCAAGACCTCGACGGCGATCACAAACTCCTTGATCTCGCCGGCGCGCCCGTCCAGTTTGCGGTCCACGACAAAACGTAGAAAACTGCTGGCGCGCTCTGCTTCGGCAAAGGCTGCGCTGGCCAAAATCCGGTCGAGCTGTAGGCGTATCCGCTGGGCGTCCACGGTCGGTATCTCGTATCTTATGGCCGAACCGGCACGGCTTGTAAAGGCTACGTACCGGTCGAACCCCCGCGAAAAAAGCGCTTGGCGTAAGATGTAGTCCGCCTTACCCGCCAGCAGTCGGTCCAGCGTTTATAAATTCCCGACGGATGACGGGAAAACCGAAAGTAATACACTTGGCTGGAAAACGCACTCTGGGTGGATCTGACGTTTGGTTTTGCGCGGGCAACGCCTTGTAGGAACGCTGTTCGAAATGATCTATACGAATTTGACTCCACTTGGCTCCATTTGAAGCTAAAGCGGGCGGCAACGCCATCCAGGCACAAGACTTGTGGATTGGGGATACAATTCGATTCCCATCGCCCGCTCCAGAAAGCCTGTTGATGCAGTTGGCCTTACTGACTCCCAGACTCTGAACAGCCCCGGAGAGAGCCACATTTGGGAGGCTGTTGAACGCGGTGTGGTGAGGTTTCGTGCATTTTGGACGCGGACAGAAGCTGAGTTCACACTAAGGCTAGTCCTGCATTATTTCATACAGAACCAAGATCCCGCGCGCTCATAGGTGCGTTAGTGGATTTGCGGCTGCGTAGTTGATCGGAAGGCGTAGGAAAGCCACCGGGTTTGCTTCGGAAAAATCGATTCCACCGCAAACACATGTATGCTGCCGTCGGAGGAAACTGCAACGTCCCATTGCTGCAGCTGCGGATGCATTCCAAACCTCAATATGAGTCTTTCTAAGACGATGCGCCGAAGGCCGCCTTCGAGCACGAGCGTTGGTCTCAACTCGACTGCACTTTTTTCATAACCGTCCCACCATTGGGCATACGCATCCAAGGCTCTCCAGACATCCCCGTATGCACGGATGTAGTAGCGCTCCACCGAATGGCGCAGGTCGTCTTCGTCGGTTATGGTTTCACCGGGCGCCCCCCGAACGCAACAGCGAAAGAAGAATCGGGCGATGCTTGTCGCTTTGTAGTTTGGAATCGACAGCCCTAGGTGAGACAGCAGCCGATTGAACTTCTGCGAGGATCGCTCGACGCCATCTGAACTCTCGAAGCTGTACAGCTCGTCGGATCCCCGGGCTGAATCACCTGAAACGACCACCCACAGTGAGCCGTCGTCCGAAGATGAATCGATATCGTGGAAAGAATAGAAGGAGACGGGGAGCGTGCTTTTATCGGCGATCCGCGAAAGTTCCTCCTGCAGATCAACCCTGTCCGACATTTCTAGCTGGTCGACGTTGGCGTCGGGATGCGCGAGCTCAGCCGCTTGTCTAACCGCCACTCGCTCTTGATTATCGCTGCCTTGGTTTGCTCCTGCCGCTTCTACTAAAGGCAATTGGGAAAACCAAAGACAAGCACATAACAGCGGCCCGCCCCATCGGAAGTGTCGCCGGCCGAGCATATCATTTCTCATCTTCGATTAGACTTACTGTTCAGCGTGATGCGGAGCTGCTTCATGGTCGCGGCTCGAGCGGGGCTTGTGGCACGGCCCCTGCGGTTTGGTTCCTGATCTACCTGATTTCTCTCTGGCGCGTCAGATAAGGAAGAAACGGCGTAACTTCGAACGGCATCTTTTCGTTTTCCGCCACCGAACCCACTGGTTCGGTCTTGATCATTTGCAACTCATC
>Ga0210394_10002882_pt1 | contig 22749 bp, 20 predicted proteins | sample IncBWC12MmetaG_FD_160121 | JGI IMG/M metagenome (GOLD analysis project Ga0210394, IMG submission 160121) | Forest soil microbial communities from Barre Woods Harvard Forest LTER site, Petersham, Massachusetts, United States - Inc-BW-C-12-M | ecosystem: Environmental > Terrestrial > Soil >... | reverse complement strand
AAGGCGTCACGCGGGTCGAGGATCTGCTCAACAACCTGCCGCAGGTGATGGCCGACCAGGGCAGCATGGCCTCCAACGCCGCCAGCGGCACGGCGACCGTCAACCTGCGCGGTCTCGGCGACCAGCGCACACTGGTGCTGATCAACGGGCGGCGCCTGATGCCCGGCACTCCGTCGAACACCCCGGCGTTCGCCGCGCAGGACCTGAACAACATCCCGGCGGCACTCGTCGAGCGGGTCGACGTGCTGACCGGCGGTGCCTCCGCGGTGTACGGCGCGGATGCCACCGCGGGTGTGGTCAACTTCATCATGAACGACCACTTCCAGGGCTTCCGCATCGACGCCAATGCGGACATGTACAACCATTCGCAGCACGACTACTACGGTCAGTTTGCCCCGGCGGCCGGATTCGGTTCGGCCCCGAGCCACGTGGATGACGGCAAGACCAAGGACGTCACCTTCATCCTCGGCGGCAACTTCGCCGACGGCAAGGGCAACGCGACTGCGTACCTCGGCTATCGGCGCGTCGATGCGGTACTGCAGTCGGCGCGTGATTTCAGCATCTGCACCCTCACCACACTGCCAAACGGCAGTCCGTCGTGCGGCGGCTCCAGCACCTCGCAAACCGGGCGCATCTTTGGTTTCGGCGCCAATGTCGGTACCGTCGCGAATCCCATCTACGGAGTACCGTTCCAGTTCTTCGGACCGCCGTTCAACGACGGCGCCACGGTGAACACGTCCAACGGTCAGCTGCGTGCGTTCATGGACCCGCAGGACTCGTTCAATTTCGGCGCGCTCAACTACTACCAGCGCCCCGATGAGCGCTGGACCGGCGGTGCCTTCGCCCACTACAACTGGGACGAGCACCATGAGATGTACAGCGAGTTCATGTTCATGTCCGACCACACGGTCGCGCAGATCGCCCCCAGCGGCATGTTCCTGGGCTCGGGTACCGCCGTGATCCCCGCGGGCTTCCCGAACGCCGGTGCACCGGACGGCCTGTATGCAACTAATTGCAGCAATCCGTTCCTGTCCGCTCAGGAGCTGACCCTGCTGTGTAACGGCTCGACCGCCGGCAACACGGAGCTGCTGATGGGCCGCCGCAACGTCGAAGGCGGGAACCGGCAGGATAATCTCACCCACACCTCCTTCCGCCTGGTGGTTGGCTCCAAGGGCGACCTCGTCCCCGACCTCCTGACCTACGACATCTATGCCATGGAGGGCATAACGCTGCTCTCCCGCGAATACCTGAACGAAGTCTCGGGAACGAAGGTGACGCAGGCGCTGCTGGTCGGGGGCACCCGCGCCAACCCGGTCTGCCTGGCCAACGTCGGCGGCGCCAACGGCGCACCCGGTTGCGTGCCGTACAACATCTGGGGCACGGGACCTGTGAGCCCTGCGGCCGTGTCGTACATCGACGCCAATGGATTCGTGGAAGGCGAGAACGAGGAGCGCGTGGTCAGCGGCAACGTGACCTTCGACTTCACCAAGCTCGGCTTCAAGCTGCCGGCGACTAACACGGGACTCATCGTCAACGTCGGCGCCGAGTACCGCGAGGAGTTCGAAGACGTACGACCCGACACCGAGTTCATCGGTGATGGCGCCCGCGCCGACCTCCTCGGTCAGGGCAGTGCCACGCTGCCGCTGAACGCCGGGATGCATGTCTCGGAAGGCTTCATGGAGGCACGCCTGCCACTGCTTCAGGACGCGCCCGGCGCCAAGGAGCTGTCGCTCGAGGGCGGCTATCGCTATTCCAGCTACACGGTCGGCTTCAATACCAATACCTACAAGTTCGGTGTCGACTATGCACCAGTCTCCGATATACGCCTGCGCGCCAGCTACAACCGTGCGGTGCGCGTGCCGAACCTGCAGGAGCTGTATGCGCAGAAATTCGTCGCCCTGGACGGCTCTTCGGATCCTTGCGCGACGACCGGGTTCGGCTCGCCCGCTACGGCGTCGAAGGCTCAGTGCACCAGCAAGGCAGCGCCCGTCGGCCTCACCGCGCAACAGTACGGTGCCCATGGCACGCCCGGCAATCCCGCCAGCCAGTACAACGGACTGATCGGCGGTAATCCGACGCTGCAGCCGGAGATCGCGGACACCTATACCTTCGGCATCGTGCTGACACCGACCGTGCTGCCGACGTTCAACATGACGCTGGATTACTTCGACATCAAGATCAAGAACGTCATCACCAGTTACGGTGCGAACTTCATCGTCAACCAGTGCATCCTGCAGAACAATCCGCTCTTCTGTAACTCCGTGCAGCAGGGTGAACAGGTCGGCGTGCACCGTGACGGCTTGGGATCGCTGTGGTTCTCGATCAATGGTTACACGGAGGATCCGCTGCTGAACCTCGGTTACCTCCTCAGTCGCGGCGTGGACGTCGGCACGCACTACCGCCAGGACATGGGCGGACTCGGACACATGGACTTTGCTCTGGCCGGGACCTACACGGGCAGCTTCCTCACCGAGCCCTACGCCGGTTCAGGCACCTATGACTGCGCGGGCTACTACGGCGCTACCTGCACCAATCCACTGCCGAAGTGGCGCCACCTGCTGAGCGACACGTGGGCCACACCGCTGCCGGGCTTCGATGTGATGGCGCGCTGGCGGCATCTCAACTCCACCCGCGTGGACACCTCGAATGCGAGCCCGTTGCTGCAGGGAACGACCAGCGCCGCTACCGCGACGCTCGGCAGCCGTGATTATCTCGATCTGATGTTGATGTATCAGTGGAGCCACGGCATCACCACGCGGCTGGGCGTGAACAACGTGCTGGACAAGGATCCACCGATCCTGCCCACCGAGCTGCTGCCACCGCCCTTCTTCAACGGCAATACCTACCCGCAGGTCTACGACACGCTGGGCAGGTACGTCTTCCTGAACGTACAGATCGACTTCTAAGACAAGGATCCGCTAAGACAACAAGGATCCGCGACCCCAGCAACAGCGGGCCGAAAGGCCCGCTGTTTCTTGCTGTGCCCGACTGGGCGCACCCAGCTGCACGGCCCTGGCGTGCGGCCCGACGACGTACGTGGGCCGGTCCTCCTCGGGCGCCGCCAGGGGCGCAAGGGCCGCGGCGGCGGCGGCGCCGAGCACCGCGGAGAACGCACGTCGATTCAGCATCAGTGGTGCACGTCGCGCCGCGGGGCGACTGCGATGCCGCTGACCTCGAAGCGCGCGCCGCGCAGGAGCTGCGCCACACCGATGAACGCGCGCGCCGGATAGTGTCCGTCGTGAAAGTAGCTGCGATAGACCGCGTTGAAGGCTGCGAACAGGCGCAGGTCCGTACAGTACACCGTGACCGAGACCAGGTCGTCCATCTGCAGGCCGCCTGCCTCCACGGTGTGCTTCACCGCCTCCATCACCAGCCGCGCCTCGATGCCGCTGTCGGCGGCGGCATCGCCGGTGTGCGGATCGATGCCGAGATGGCCGGCCACGTACAGCGTGTCGTCGCTGCGTACCGCATCGCTGAAGGGTAGCGGCTGCGCACCCGCAGCCACCGCGTGCGGGAGGTAACTGCGCGCTGGCGGGGCGCCGCTGACCGGCGTCGCCAGAGTGACCGCCAGCAGCAACACTGCCGCGCACGCGGCTGCCATGCTGGGTTTCATGGGATCTCCCGCAGGTGTGAACGCGACTTAGGCCGCAAACGCGTGGTGCATCACGCGGCAAACAGGTCCGCGACGCAGGCCGCGCCCTCGAGCGACAGCAGGGCACGCTTGATGGGCAGGCCTCCGCCGAAGCCCGTCAGCGAGCCGTCCGCCCCGATGACGCGGTGGCACGGAACGATGATCGGCAGTGGATTGGCGCCGTTCGCCAACCCCACGGCGCGCGCACCGCCACCGAGCCCGATCCGGCGTGCCAGCTCACCATAGGAAAGGGTCTCGCCATAGGGGATGGCCTGCAGCGCCTGCCACACCGTCAGCTGAAACGGCGTGCCGCGCGGCGCGAGCGGCAGGCAGAAGGTGCGGCGCGCGCCGGCAAAATATTCCTGCAGCTGCGCGAGCACTGCGGCAAATGGCGCCGCATCGCAGCGCCAGTCGGCCGCGGGACGCAGCGGGCGCGGCGCTGCCTGGAAGTGCAGGTGCGTCAGCGCATCCGCGCTGCCGGCCAGCAGCAACGGCCCCACCGGCGACTCGGTCTCATACCAGTACATCATTGGACTCTCCAGCTCATGCAGATTCGGATGTTACGCCCGCGCGCGCCATGACCGGCGTGTTTCGGGCCCGGCGCGCCCCTGCGACCGCGTCGGCAGCCGCACACCACAGGTGCATCACCGCGTAGCTGCGCCACGGTTGCCAGTCGCGTGCGCGCGCTTCCAGCTCGCGCACGTTCAGCGGGCGTCCCGCGCCGCCGGCCATGCGACGCAGCACCAGATCGCCGGTGGGCAGCGCGTCCGGCTCGCCGAGCGCCCGCAGCGCCACGTACTGCGCGGTCCAGGGCCCGATCCCGGGCACGGCCGCCAGCGCCGCAGTCAGCTCCTCGGGCGCTGCGCTGAAATCGAGGCGCCGCTGCGTCACCGCGTGCGCCAGCGCGTGCAGCGTCGCCGCGCGCGAGCCGGTGATCCCCAGCCCTTCGAGGCTCGCGGCGGCGATCTGCGCGGCCGTCGGAAACAGGTGCGTGAGGCCGCCGGCCGGCAGACGCAGCGCCGTGCCCGCGCGCGCTATCAGCCGCGTCGTGAACGTGCGGCCGGCCGCGACGCTCACCTGCTGGCCGAGCACTGCGCGCACGACACACTCGAACGGTTCCCAGGCCCCGGGAATGCGTAAACCGGGCCGCGCCCGTACCAGCGGGCCGATGAGCGGATCGGTTGCCAGCTCGATGCCGATGCGCTGCGGGTCTGCCGCCAGATCGAATACCCGGCGTGTTGCGGATGACAGCTGCAGCAGTGCGGCCGGCGGCGCTCCCGCTACGCGCAGCTCGAGGGCATCCTCGCCGGGCAGAGCGTTCAGGCGGATGAGCGCGTGACTGCCCTCGCAGGCGACGGTACGCGCGTAACCGTGCGCGTCGACCAGCTCCACACCGCCGACCGCGCGCGCGGCGAGGAAGTCGCGCATGTGCGCCCAGTCATACGGCGGCCGATAGGACAGCCGCAATACCACTTCCTCGGTGTTGTCGCCGCTAACACCGCGCCGCCGCACCTTGCGCAGCTCGCGCGGTGCGCGGCGGTAGGTATGCCGAAATGCATCGTTGAAGCGGCGGCAACTACCGAACCCTGCCGCCATCGCCACCTGGGTGATCGGCAAGCTGGTCTCGTCGAGCAGACAGACGGCGAAGTGCAGCCGCCGCGTCTGCGCTACCGCGATCGGCGAGGCCCCGACGTGCCGCGCGAACAGCCGCAGCAGGTGGCGCGGTCCGATACCCAGCCGCACGGCCAGCGTCTCGACCGAATCCTCGTCGAGCGCGCCCTCGTTGATGAGGCGCAGCGCGCGACGCACCACCGCGGCGGTGCCGAGCCAGGCAGGCGTGCCGGGGGCGGCCTCCGGGCGGCAACGCAGACACGGCCGGAACCCGGCCGCCTCGGCGGCCGCAGGGGTGCCGAAGAACAGCACGTTGGCGCGCTTGGCATAGCGCGACGGACAGATCGGCCGGCAATAAATGCCGGTCGAAGTCACGGCAATGAAGAACTTGCCGTCGAAGCGCGGATCGCGGCTGATGCGCGCACGATTGAGTGCCTCGGGATCGAGTCCGGAAATGGTCTCCATGGGGACAACGATACCCCCGGCAGGCGCGGGAGAGTAGCCATTTTCGGACGCGGCGGCGAACAGCCGCCCGCGGGCGCGTCATCACCGACGGCGATCCCGCGCGACGTGGAGGCGTTCGCGAGTGAGCGCGTACGGCGGTATGTCTTCAGCGCAGTGACTGCAGCGTCGTGAGCGAGGCCTCGCGCAATCGGCCGATGGCGTCGTCGATTCTGTTGACACTGCTGTCGTCGTCCTTGCCGAGCCCTTCCCAGTTCTCGCTCCATGTCTTCTGCAGATCCGCAGCCCGCGCCGGCACCGGTGCGGGCACCACGGCGGCCAGATCGCGGATCACCAGCACGTAGCTCCATCCGGTGCGCGGATTGCCGCCGTTGACGTCGCGGTCGTACTGCGCCAGGAAGACCACCCGCTCGAGCTCCGCCAGCTTGCTGAGAAGCTCGAAAGTCGCGGTGCGGGTATTGCGGTTGTGCTCGGTGCGCTCGTTGCGCCAAGTGTTATAGCCCAGGCTGCCGAGCGCCACGAGCAGACTGATGAGAGCGACCGAGTTGTTGCGCAGTTGCTGCCGGAGCGTGCTCATCTCCCGGATGATACCTAAGCCGCCGGCAACTTAACGAAACCTGAATCACCGCTGCCGCCGACCTGTCAGCCGCCGCTGCCGGCGTGCGTTGTTCAGGGCAGGTCGAATTGAACCCGAGGAGAGGAACATGCGTGGCATTGTCAAGTTGGCTGTGGCGTTGGGTCTCGGCGCGGTGCTCGCCGGCTGCGTCGTTGCCCCGGTCGGACCTCCGCGCGCCTATGTCGGCGTGGTCGCCCCCGCGCCGGTGGTGGTAGTCCACGGCGGCTACTGGCATCGCTGGTAGATGATCCTCGACTGCGCCCGCATCCTGCGCACCGTGGCTGCGCAGGATGCCGACGCGCTTATCGTGCTCCCGAAGTGATTCGCGCCCCCCAAGTCCGCTAGTATCCGGACACGAACCCCCTGCAAGAGGGCTGGCCCCGGCGATGAGAACGTTCCTGGCCCTGTCAGCGCTGCTGGCACTGGCACCGCTGGCAGGCGCACACGCACAGGTGCGCATCATCGTCGGGCCGACGCCGATACCCGAAGGCAAGGCGCGTGCGGCGGTCGATATCACCGTCGTCAATGACAAGCTCGCCTTCGCGCTCGCGGTGGAGTCTGCCGCGCCGTTTGGCGTGCCGCGCGGCGCCATCGTCGACATCGCCCCGGTGCGCGCCGGGCAGATCGACCGCAGCCGCGTGGTATTTGCCGACTTCATCCCGAACAACTGGTCGGCATGGCCCAACACCTATCATCGCGTCGAGATCCTCGAGCGCGGACCACACCAGGTGCGCATCCGCGCGGTGCGCGACTTCGGCGACGCGACCATCACCACGCTGTACACGCTCGCCGCCGGTTCCGACCAGATCGCTATTCGCACCACCATGACCAACGGCGGCCGGCAGCCCATGGCGAACCTGCTGTCGGGACTCACGCTGTGGCCCAACAGCGGCTTCCTGTTTGCCGTGCCGGGCATGGCGGGCATCACCGCCGGCGCGGCCCACGGGGCGCTGGCCGAGCGCGTGTCCGCCTATGACGGCGACTGGACGGTGACGCTGCACGCGCCATATCTCGATCACGTCGGCTCAGGCTCGCGCGACCTGTTCCGTCTGCACACCCTGCAACCGGGCGCGAGCCGCACGTTCAGCGGCTGGCTGCAGGTCGGCGCGCGCGGCGATCTCGCCCCGGTGGTGGCGGCGGAAATCGCACGCCGGCAGCTGGCCGCGGGCACAGTGCACGGCAGCGTCACCGATCGCGATGGCCAGCCGCTCGCCGCGCCCGTGGTCGTCGTGGAAAAGGACGGCAGACCCTACGCGTGGGTGCTGGGGCACGACGGCAACTACCGCCTGACGCTGCCGGCGGGAAACTATGCGCTCTATGCGGCCGGTCCCGCCTACGCGCGCAGCGCCGCGGCGCCGCTGCGGCTGGCTGCGGGGATGAGCGCGGTGCGCGACTTTCGCGACCTCGGTAGTCCCGGGCGGGCAGAAGTTCGGGTGGTGGACGCCGCCAGCGGCGCACCGCTCGATGCACGGCTTACCATCAGCCAGGGCGAGCGGCCGCTGGTGGAGTTTCTCGGCCGGCGCACCTTCTTCACCGAGCTCGAGCACCAGGGACTCGCCGCCCTCGCGCTCGCGCCGGGCGATTATGTGTTCACGGTCTCCGCGGGCGGCGGATTCCTCGCGCCCGAGGCGCGCGCGACGTTGAGCGTCGCCAGCGGCAAGCTCACGCAAGCGAAGGTCGCGGTCACGCGGCTGTTCGCTCCGCGCACACGCGGCTGGTTCGCGGCGGATCTGCACCACCATGCCGACCAGGCGGAGGCGGTAACGCCACCACGCGAACTGGCCCGCTCGCAGCTGGCCGCCGGTCTCGACGTGCTGTTCGTCAGCGACCATGATTCGACGGTCAACCTCGCCCCGCTCGCTGCCATCGCCACGGCGCGCGGCGTGCCGTTCATACCCGGCATCGAGCTGTCGCCCTCCTGGGGTCACTTCAACGCCTACCCCTTGAGCCCGGGTGCACGCCTCGCCATCGATACCAGCACCGCCAGCGTGGATATGATTTTCAAGGAGGCGCGCCGCTTAGGTGCCGCGGTGGTGCAGGTCAATCACCCGTTCATTCCCTACGGCTACTTCGCCAGTCTCGAGACCGGCGTCGCGCCCGGAGGGTTCAATCCGGGGTTCGATCTCATCGAGATCAATTCCGCCAATCCGGACGATGATCGGAAAGTGCTCGCCCGCACCTGGGCGTTCTGGAACACCGGCCAGCACTACTACCTCACCGCCGGCAGCGATACCCACGATGTCTGGAACGACGACTCCGGCCGCGTGCGCACCTACGTGCATCCGGACGGACCTCTGAGCACGCGCTCCTTCGTGGAGGGACTGAAGGCGGGGCACGCCTACGTCACCTACGGACCGCTGATATTCCCCGCGGTGATGTTCGGCACGCGGCTGCCGGCGGTCAGCCAGCCCGTGAAGCTCGGCTTCGATCTCGCAGCTGTTGCCGGACTGAAACAGGTGGAGTGGGTGCACGACGGAGCGGTGCAGACCGTGCGCGCATTCCCGGATGCGCCGCGCCAGGCGCACGTGGAATTTCCGGCCGAGCCCGGTCCCACCGGCTGGTATGCGCTGATCGTGGAAGACGGCGCAGGTCGCAAAGCGTACAGCGATCCGATCTGGACGGCGGTCTCGGTTCACTAGCTCATGGCAGACACGCCGCGCCGCTCGCTGCGCTACGGGCAGCTCCGAACCATCCTGCTGCTGTTCGGCGGCTACGCCGCCTGTTACTACTGTCGCGCGGACCTCTCGGTTGCCACGCCGCTGCTGGCGGAAGAACTCGCAAGGCACGGCGTCAGCCACGGCGACGCGATCATTCACATCGGCACGATCAGCTCGCTCGGCGTACTGGCGTACGCCCTGGGCAAGCTGTTTCTCACCGGGCTCGGCGATTACTGGGGAGGCCGGCGCAACTTTCTCATCGGCGTCGGCGGCGCGACGTTGTTCACGCTGTTGTTTGCCGCAGGCGGCGCGCTGCCGGTGTTCACCCTTGCCTGGATCGGCAACCGCCTGACGCAGTCGGTCGGTTGGGCCGGGCTCATCAAGGTGTCGTCCCGCTGGTTCGACTACTCCTCCTACGGCTCAATCGCCGGCATCCTCAGCATCAGCTACCTGGTCGGCGACGCGCTGGCGCGCCAGCAGATGAGCATGCTCATCGCGCGCGGCTATGGCTGGCGGGCGCTGTTCCTGTTCGCCGCGATCGTGGCCGGCGCGATGCTGGTGGCGAATCTGTTGCTGCTGCGCGAGTCGCGCGTCGCCGAGGGTCACGCGGAGGCGCAACCGAATCCGCTCAATCTGTTCGCCGCCACGCACTCGCGGCCGGCGAGCGTCGGCGCGCTGCTCGCGCCGCTGCTGCGCAGCCGGGCGTTCCTGCTGGTTTGCCTGCTGTCGTTCGCTTGCACGATAATCCGCGAGACGTTCAATACCTGGACACCGGTGTATCTGCGCGACCATCTCGGCTACAGCATGAGTGATTCCGCCGGCCTGAGCGCCGTCTTTCCCGGAGTGGGCGTGGTCTCGGTGCTGGTCGCCGGCTGGTTGAGCGACCGGCTGGGACTGACCGGACGCTCGCTGCTGATGTTTCTCGGTCTCGCCGGCAGCGTCGCGGCGCTGCTGGTGCTGATGTCGGTGAGAGCCGGAGCCTCGCACGCATTGTTTCCCATCGTCATGATCGGCCTGGTCGCCTTCTGCCTGCTCGGGCCTTACTCCTACCTCGGCGGCGCGTTCGCGCTCGATTTCGGCGGCAAGCAGGCGAGCGCCGCCTCCTCGGGCATCATCGACGGCATCGGCTATCTCGGCGGCGTGCTCGCGGGGGACAGCGTGGCGCGCCTCGCCACCGCCCTGGGATGGGACAGAGTGTTCGTAACACTGGCCGGGGTGAGCGCGCTCGCGGCCGTTTGCGCCGGCATACTGCACCTCCTCAACACGCGGGCCGTCCGCTACGCGCATGCCTGACCCCGCCGCCCTGCGCCGCCTCGGCGTGACGCCCGAGACTCTCACCATCGAGTGGGGCGACGGCCGCGTGAGCGAGTTCGCCAGCCTGTGGCTGCGCGACAACCGCAGCGAGGATCGCGATGCGCACAGCGGCCAGCGCCTCGTCGATGTCGCCGACCTGCCGGAGCGGCCACGTCTGCGCTCGGCGGTGCGCCACAACGGCAAGCTGCACATCGAGTGGCAAGGCGAAGCGAACGTCGGCACCTTCGAGCTCGCCTGGCTCGCCGCCTGCGACGCCGGCGCCGCGCTGCAACCCGAGCGCGCGGTGCGGCTGTGGCTCGAGGGCGCGCGCCTCAGCGCTGCCGACTTCGCCGCCGCGAGCCCGCAGGAGCTGCGCGCCGCGCCGTCCGCGCGGCTCGCCTGGCTCACCCGGCTGCTGCAGGACGGCCTCGCCTTTCTGCACGACGTGCCGGCTACGCCCGCGGCGATTCTCGAGGTGATGCCGCTCGTCGGCCGCGTGCTCGACACCAACTACGGCCTGACCTTCGACGTGCGCTCGGTACCGCAGCCGCAGAACCTGGCCTACTCCGATCTCGGGCTCGGGCTGCATACCGACAACCCCTACCGCGAGCCGGTACCGGGATTCCAGGCGCTGCACGTGCTCGTGGCCTCGAACGAAGGCGGCGACAGTCTGTTCGCGGACGGTTTCGCGCTGGCCGAGCACCTGCGGCGCAGCGCCCCCGATGACTTTGCACGGCTGACCACCACCGCGGTGCCCTTCCATTACCGCTCGCCGGATGCGGACCTGTACGCCGAGCGGCCCCTGATCCAGCTCAGTGCGCGCGGCGCGGTCAGCGCGGTGCACTACAACAACCGCTCGGTGGCGCCGCTGGGCATCGGCGCTCACGAGGCGCTGCCCTTCTACGACGCCTACCGGCGCTTCGCGCGGCTGCTGCGCGAGGCGCGCTTCCAGCTGCGCGCGCGGCTCGGCGGTGGCACGCTGGTGGTGTTCGACAACCAGCGGACGCTGCACGGACGCAGCGCGTTCTCCTCGGCGCGGCAGCCGCGCCATCTGCGCGGCTGCTATCTGAGCCGCGACAGTGTCTACAGCGAGACGGCGCTGCTGCGCCGTACGCTGGCCGCGGGGGGCGCATGAGTCTCGCCGCCGACATCATCGCGATCTACCGCGCCCGCGGCGCGCAGGCGTATTACGGCGAGCCCGTCTCCATGACCGAGCATGGCCTGCAGGCTGCGCATTTCGCGCAGGCCGCGGGGGCTCCCGGACCACTGGTGCTGGCAGCGCTGCTGCACGACATCGGCCACCTGCTGGAGTCGGTGCCGGATCTGATCGAGGAGTGGCACGTCGATGCGCACCATGAGCGGCTCGGCGCCCGCTGGCTGGCGCGCGCCTTCGGCGAGGAGATCTGCGAGCCGGTGCGGCTGCACGTGCCCGCCAAGCGCTACCTGTGCGCGAGCGATGCCGGCTACTTCGCCCGCCTGAGCGCCGCCTCGGTGCACACCCTGAAACTGCAGGGCGGGCCGATGGCGGCGCACGAGGTGGCGCAGTTCCAGAGCGAGCGCTACTGGCGCGAGGCCGTGCAGGTGCGGCGCTGGGACGATCAGGGCAAGGTAGCGGGCCTCGCCACCGCAGCGCTTGAGGAATATGCGCAGCTGATCGAGCGGCTCGCGCGCTGAAGTCGGCGCGGCGGCGCCGCGCGTTCCGCCTGGCGCTGGGCAGCGACGCCTGCTGCGCTCAGCATGCATAATGCCGCCATGGACATCGATCCCCAACAGATCGCCTACGTTCCCTCTACCGGTGTGCGACGGGTGCACGACACCCCGCTCGTCGCCGCCACGCCGGAGAGCCTCGCCGGCTACGGCTGCCTGGTCGATGACCCGAAGTCCTTCCCCATCGAGATCGTTCGCTGGCCCGCGCAGGGCTGGCGCTCGATCGATCCGCACAGCGGCGATCAGGGCGGAGTGGCCGAAGGGCTGTTCGAATTCTCCTGGAAGGGCGAGACGCTGTTCGCGCGCAACCACGCCGTGGGCGACAGCTACCTGTTCGGCTGGAGCAACTGGCCGGAAGAGGCGGCGATGGACTGTGCCGGGCAGCAACGCGAGCGCGCGCTGATCTGGCGCGCCAATTATCACCCGGACGGCGGCCAGCTCTTCTATCCCTTGCACGGCCACAGCTTCGTCGTGCCGCTGGCGCTTCCCGGTGATGACGTGACGCCCGACAAGTTCGTGACCTTCTGGTGCGACGGCCGGCGCGGACTGTATATCCACCCCAACGTGTGGCACGGCGCCGTCGTGCCGCTCGACGACCAGGCCGAGTTCCTCGATCGCCAGGGCCGCGTGCACGCGCGCGTCTCGGTGAACTTCGTCACGGAGTTCGGCTGTTATCTCGGTGCGCCGCTGCGGCGGCCATGACCCCTCCCGGGGGAGCAATGCAACTGGACCTCGAGTTCGTGCGCCGGCAGTTTCCGGCGTTCGCCGAAGGATCGCTGGCCGGGCAGGCTTTCTTCGAGAACGCCGGCGGCTCTTATGCCTGCGCGCCGGTGATCAACCGTCTGGGTGAGTATTACCGGCGGTTGAAGCTGCAGCCGTATTACGCCTTTCCTGCCTCGACGGAAGCCGGCGAGTGGATGGATGCCTCGCGAGTGCGTCTCGCCGAATATCTGGGGGTCACGCCGCCGGAGGTGCACTTCGGACCCTCCACCTCACAGAACACCTACGTGCTGGCGCAGGCGTTTCGCACCCTGTTGAAAGCCGGCGACGAAATCATCGTCACCAACCAGGATCACGAAGCCAACAGCGGCGCCTGGCGGCGCCTGGCGGCGCACGGCATCACCGTGCGCGAGTGGCGGGTGGATCCGCACAGCGGCATGCTTGACGAGACGCAGCTCGAGCGGCTGTTCAGCGAGCGCACCCGGCTGCTTGCCTTCCCGCATGCCTCCAACGTGGTCGCCCACATCAACCCGGTCGCGAGCCTCACCGCGCGCGCGCGCCGTGCGGGGGTGCTGACCGTGGTCGACGGCGTCGCCTGGGCGCCGCACGGCTTGCCGGACGTCGCTGCCCTCGGCGCCGACGTATACCTGTTCTCGCTGTACAAGACCTACGGCCCGCATCAGGGACTGATGGTGGTGCGCTCCGGGCTGCTGCAACGGCTGGGCAACGAGGGGCACTACTTCAACGCCGCCGAGTCGTCCAAGCGCCTGGTGCCCGCCGGCCCGGACCACGCCCAGGTAGCCGCGGCGCGCGGCATCGCCGAATACTTCGATGCGCTCGATGCGCATCACGGCGGCGACGCGCGCGAGCCCGGGGCGCGCGCCGCGCGGGTGCGCACGCTGCTGCGCGGCGCAGAGGTGGCGCTGCTGGAGACGCTGCTGGCCTACCTCGGCGCGCGTCGCGATGTCCGGCTGCTCGGCCCGGTGGTCGCGCAACAGCGCGCCGCCACCGTCTCCTTCGTCACCGCGGACATCGAGCCGGGCGCGGTGATCCGCGAGCTTGCCGCGCGCGGCTTCATGGCCGGGAACGGCAACTTCTACGCGGTGCGACTGCTCGAGGGCATGCAGGTGGATCCCGATCGCGGCGCGGTGCGCCTGTCGCTGCTGCATTACAACTCGGCGCGCGAGGTCGCCGGGGTCATCGCAGCGCTCGACGAGATCCTCGGCCCGCGCAGCGTCGCGCGGGCGGCAAGCCGTTGAGCGGCAGCGGGCAAAGGAATTGCAATGACGACGCGTCGTAAGCTGCTGCAGTCGGCCCTGGGGCTGGCCGCGGGCGGTGCCATTGCACCCGCGCTGGCCGCGCTGGCGCGACGCCGCACCCTGCTCATTCTCGGCGGCACGGGCTTCATCGGTCCGCACCTCACGCAGGAAGCGCTGCAGGGGGGCTGGCGGGTGACGCACTTCAATCGCGGCCGGACCGCGGCGGACGGCGTGCCGGGGGTGGAGACGCTGCTCGGCGACCGCAAGGGACAGCTCGATGCGCTGCGCGGCCGCAAGTGGGACGTGGTGGTCGATGACACCGGCTTCATCCCCAGATTCGTCCGCATGTCCGCGCAGCTGCTGGCGCCCAACGTCGGCTATTGCCTGTTCATCTCGAGCATCTCGGTGTACGCCAGCTTTGCACGGCCGAACGACGAGCGTTCCGCGACCGGCACGCTCGCCGATGCCGATATCGAGGAGATCACCGACACCACCTACGGGCCGATGAAGGCGCTGTGCGAGCAATACTCCGCCGCCGCCTTCGGCGGGCGCATCGGCGTGGTCAGGCCCGGTTACATCGTCGGACCGCTGGACCGCTCCGATCGCTTCACGTACTGGCCGGTACGCGCCGCGAAGGGCGGGGAGATGCTCGCTCCGGGCACCCCGCACGATCCGATCCAGATCATCGACGTGCGCGATCTCGCCGCCTGGATGATGAAGCTGGTGGAGTCGCGCACGCGCGGCTGTTTCAACGCGGTGTCGCCACCGGGGGCGCTGCGCATGGGGGATCTCATCACTGCCAGCCTGCAGGCGAGCCCGCAGAGCGGCACCGCGGCCACCTGGGTGCCGGAGGACTTCCTCGCCGCTCACTGGAAGGCCGAGGAGCTCGACCTGCCGCCGTGGGCACCGCTAAGCGGCGAGACGGCGGCCGCGTCGCTCACTTCGATGAGCGCGGCGGCGGCGGCAGGACTGCGCTCGCGTCCGCTCGCTGACACAGTGCGCGACACGCTGGCGTGGTTTCAGTCATTGCCCGCCGAGCGCCAGGGGATGCTGCGCGCCGGTCTGGATCCGCACAAGGAGGCGGCTACGCTGCAAGCCTGGCATCGGGCTTAAGGCGCGGTCTAGGTGCGCGGCTCCGCCAGCAGCTGCACCCAGAAGAGCCCGTGCCGCGTGGACTGTCCGGCAGCGTAAGCGATGCCCATCTCGGCAAAGCGCGGATCCATGAGGTTCTCGCAATGCCCGGGACTGTCCAGCCAACCCTGCACGACCTCCTCCACCGAGCCCGGCCCGTAGGCGATGTTCTCTCCCACCAGCTTTTCGTGGTAGCCGCTCGCACGCACGCGGTCCGCGGGCGAGCGGCCGCTGAGGTCCTCGTGCTCGAAGTAGTCGTGTTTGGCCATGTCGGCCGCGTGGCCGAATGCCACACCCGCGAGCGTTCCCGAGAGCGAAACTGGCGGTGCCGGAGCGAACACGCGGCCGCCGCAGCGCGTGCCACGCGTGCGCACGTCGTTGACCAGTTGCAGCGCGTGCGTCGCCAGGGCGACTCCGGACGGCGCCGCCGCGGCGCGGGTCGCCGGCGGGCCTGGCACCGACTTCGCGGCAGGCGGCAGCGCAGTGTGTTGCGGCGCCTGTGGCAGCGGCTCTGCTGACCGGGGCACCGCGGCCGCCGGCAATGCCCCGGCGGAGGCGAGCACCAGCCAGCTGTCGGCACCGCTGCGGTAGAGGCCCGCTTCGCGCAGGGAGCGGTCGGTCACGATGCGGCAGTCCGCCCGCCGCAGACTCTCGAGCAGTGACGCGTCGGAGCCGCTCACGTGCACCCCGGCAGTGGAATCCGCGCGGTAGCCGCTGTGCCCGGCCGCCTGCGCCAACGCTCGTCCGGCGGCCCATTGCGCCGCGGCCTCATCGAGGAGCGCGTTGTGACGCAGCGGCGGCGCCGCCGGCACCATGCCACCGCAGCCGCCGAGGCGCAGCACCTGCACGGCGGCCAGCGCGTCGGCGTGCACCGCGGGCACTCCCGCCAGTACCGGCAACGCCGCCAGCACTCCCCGCAGCGAGGCCCCGGACCGAGGATTCATCGACGCAGCTCCCCCTCATGGCGCCCGTGATCGCACGAGGCTACCCAGGGGAGAACGCGCCGGCGCTGCGGCGGATGACCGCCCGCGGGCGGTACCCGCTCACAGAATGAAGCTCGTGTAGCGCTATTCGGCCGCCACGCGCGCCGGCGGTGGAGACCGCAGCCAGCGCTCGGCGAGCCGCACCCACATCGAGCCGCCGAACGGGATCAGCTCGTCGTTGAAGTCGTAGCTGGAGTTATGCAACATGCAGGGGCCAGCGCCATGGCCGCTGCTGCGATGCGCCCCATCGCCGTTGCCGATCAGAAAATAACAGCCCGGCTTCTGCTGCAGAAAGAAGCTGAAGTCTTCGCCGCCCATGGTCGGCTCGAATTCTTTCACGTTGCGCGCGCCAACCAGCTCGCTGAGCAGATTGCGCGCAAACTGCGTTTCCCGTTCGTGGTTGATGGTGGGCGGGTAGTTGCGCCGGAAAGTGAACTCGCAGCTCGCTTCGAACGCCTGACAGGTGGCCTCGGCGATCCGGCGCATGCGCTGCTCGATCATGTCGAGCAGCTCAACCGTGAACGTCCGCACCGTACCCTGCAGCTCACAGCAGTCCGGCACCACATTGGTCGCCTCCCCTGCCTGGATCATGGTCACGGAGATCACTGCGGCGTCGATCGGGCGCTTGTTGCGGGAAATGATCGTCTGGAACGCCTGCACCATCTGGCAGGCCACCGGCAGGGGATCGACGCCGTTGTGCGGCATCGCGGCGTGTGCGCCCCTGCCGCGGATGGTGATCCTGAACTCGCTGGTGGACGCAAACACCGGTCCGGACCTTAGCGCAAATTGCCCGACCTCCAGGCCCGGCCAGTTGTGGACACCAAAGATCGCCTCCATCGGAAACAGATCGAACAAACCGTCCCTGATCATCTCGCGAGCGCCACCGCCGCCCTCTTCGGCGGGCTGAAAAACGAGATACACGCTACCGTCGAAATCGCGCTGGGCCGCCAGATAGCGGGCTGCGGCCAGCAACATCGCCGTATGACCGTCGTGGCCGCAGGCGTGCATCTTGCCGCGGTACACACTGGCATGCCCGAAGGTGTTGTGCTCGGTGACCGGCAGCGCATCCATGTCCGCGCGCAGCCCGACCGCGCGCGCACCGTTGCCGCTCCGGACGATGCCGACGACCCCCGTCTTGCCCAGTCCGCGATGCACCGGGATGCCCCAGCCGCTCAGCGTACGGGCGATGAGATCCGAGGTACGCTGTTCCTCATAGCCGAGCTCGGGATGCGCGTGAATGTCGCGTCGCAGGGTCTGCAGCGCCGCTGCTTCGGCGATGATCGGCTCGATCAGTTTCATGTCAATGCCTGCACTTTCTGTCATGCGCCTGCGGCCCAGGCCAGCGTGCCGGGCCGCCGCTCGGCGTCGCGACTCAGCGCCGGCGTGACGAGACTCAGCGCCACCACGAGCAGGAAGTTGAGGCACAGCGCCAGGAAACCGGCGCTCACTCCGAACAGCGGATCATGGTGGCTCGTCATGAGCAGGACCGCGCTGCCGACCCCGGCGATCATGCCGGCAAACACGGCGCGCGCGCTGACGCGCGCCCAATAGAGGCCCAGCACGACGCCGGGGAAGAACTGCGTCACGCCGGCGTATCCGGTCAGCAGCAGCGACACCAGCGTCGTGGAGGTAGACAGCGCGAGACCCAGGCTGATGAGCCCGAGCACCACCACCATGGCGCGCGCCAGCCTGGCAACCTGCGCATCGCTCATGGCGGGTGCGAACAGCGGGCGATACAGATTCTTGGCGAACAGCGTGGCGGCGGTGAGAATGAAAATGCTCGCCGGAACCATGGCGGTGAGCGCGCCTGCCCCGCCCACGACACCGAGAAACCAGGGCGGAAAACTCTTGCGCACCACCGTGAGCAGCGCCAGATCGCCGTTCGACAGGCCGGGTACCACCAGCACCGCTGCAAAGCCGGCGAAGAAGATGAAGGCCAGTGTCAGGGTGTACAGCGGCATCACCACCGCGTTACGGCGCAGGGTGTCGGCGCTCCTGGCGGTGAACGAGGCCGCGAAGGAATGCGGCCACATGTAGAAGCCCAGCGAGGTGAGCAACACCGTCGAGATGAACCACGCGTGGCCCAGGTTGCGCGTGGCCCCCGGCATCGTGAGGTGCGCCGGGTGCGCCTGTGCCAGCGCCCGGAACATCGCACCGATGCCGCCAAAGTGAATGAGCGGCACGCCGATGCCGATGGCGAGCGCGGCGAACACCATCAGCACGTCCTTGATGATGCTCACCCAGGCGACGGCGCGCACGCCACTGGCACACACGAACGCGACCAGCAGCGCCACGGCGACCGCCATCGCCGGACCGCGCGCGATGCCGTCGTAACTGGCGATTGAGACGATGAGGCCGACGCCGGTGATCTGCAGCTGCAGGTACGGCACGAAGCAGGCGATGCCCACGATGCACACAAAGCCGGCCAGCCAGGGGCTGCCGTAGCGCGCCCGGAAAAAGTCGGACACGGTCTGCATGCCGTGCCTGCGCCCCACCTCCCAGATCTGCGGCAGGAAGAAGAACGACACCACGTAGGCGAGGGTCAGGTAGGCGAGGACATATAAAATCGGGCCGCCGCGCGAATACGCCCAGCCGCTCGCGCCGAGGAAGGCGAAGGTCGTGTAAACCTCGCCCGCCATCAGCAGAAATACCAGCGCCACACCGAAGCCGCGGCCGCCTACCGTCCACTGCTCGAGATCCATGCGCCGATGTACCCCGGCCAGCAAGCCGACGATCGTGCCGCCGGCGACGATGGCGAGAATCGTGGCAAGACAGATGGCCGCCGGACTCATGGGTCGCGCTGTGCCGGTGCCGTACGCGCGACTTCCACGCGGTACGCGAGCCACATGCACCCCGAGCTGAGCACGATCCAGGCGATGAGCCAGAAGAGATTGAACGGCAGTCCGAGCAGCATCGGATCGATGCGGTCCCAGAGCGGCACCGAGAAGCACATCGCCGCAAACGGAATCAGCGCAAGCAACAGGGCAGCGCGCGAGGGCTTTGTCACCGCCAGACCTCCAGTGTGCCGGCGGGTCAACTTAGCCGTTACCTACGTATTGCGCCAGCCCCGCCAGGCAGCCGAGCCAACCCTGCTCGTGCAGCTTACGCTTCGCCTCATCGCCGATGCGCTCGTGCCTGACGCTGACCTCGGTGTCGGCGCCGCGCGCGGCGAACGTGACCAGCACGCGCTCGGCGGCGCCTGCCGCAGGCTCGATGCGCCAGGTGTAGGCGAGCTTGCGTGGCCGCTCGATGAGCTCGAACTCGCCGGCGATCCACACTACCGTCCCGTCGGCAAAGCGATTGCCGATGCGGTAGCTGCCACCAACGCGCAGGTCCACCTCGGCGCCGATACAGGTGACCGACTCCGGTCCCCACCATTTCATCAGCTCGCCCGGACGGGTCCAGGCATCGAACAACCGTTCGGGAGTGGCGCGAATCAACCTGCTGACGACCAGCACCATCAGTGGCGCCGGTGTGCAGTGTGCTGCGCGTGCCGGCGGCGCCGCCCCCGGCGCTGACGCTCAGCGCCTCTCGACATAGCGCGCCAGCGACTCGAGGCTGCCTTGCCAGAAGCGCCGGTATTGCTGCAGCCAGGCCGCCGCCGAGCGCAGCGGCGCGGCGTGCAGTGCGCAGCGATGCACGCGGCCGTCGACGGTGCGCGCGACCAGGCCAGCGCCCTCGAGCACGCGGATGTGTCGCGACACCGCCGGTAGGGACATGGCGAACGGTGCCGCCAGTTCGGTGATCATCGCCGGCCGCTGCGCAAGGCGCGCGAGCAGTGCGCGCCGCGTGCGGTCGCCGAGGGCCTGGAAAATGGCATCGAGAGGCTGCTCGCGTGCCGCGTGCCGGCCGACGGTGCTTGACAACGGGACGCTCCGGTGAACAATATGGATATTAAATATAAATGTTAAATATCGCCGGCGCCAGCGGCAAAACGCGCGGCGTCGCTTCACCCACCGCACCAGGAGTCATCTCATGCGTTCCACCGTCCTCGCGCGTCGCAGCCTCACCTGCGCAATCGCAGCGTTGCCCCTGCTGCTCGGGCCGCCCGGCAGCTCGGAGCGTGCGGCCGCAGCCGGCGCGCCGGCGCAGACCGAAGGCCTGTCGCACTCGGCCGAGTCGATCCACCAGGAAGTGAGCTTCAGCGCCGCCTGCCCGCGCCTTTATGCCGCCCTGACCGATGCGCGCGCTTTCGACGCGGTGACGCGCCTGAGCGATGCCGCGACTCTGGTCACGGCCCCCGGGGCACAAGCCACGGCGATCGGCAACGAGCCGGGCAGCCCGTTCACGCTCTTCGGCGGCTACATCACCGGGCGCAATCTGGAGATGCTGCCGGATCAGCGCCTGGTGCAGGCATGGCGCGCCGGCGGCTGGCCGGCGGGTGACTACTCGGTGGTGCGATTCTCCCTGACTGCGGCCAGTGGCGGATGCCGCCTGGTGTTCGACCATCGCGGCTTCCCGCCGGGTCAGGGCGCGAGCCTGCTGTTCGGCTGGACCGGGCACTATTGGGAGCCGCTCGCCAGGTTTCTCGCCGCAAGTTGACGGCACAGCCGGCGCACGCCGCGAAATTTCAGCCGCGCTTCGCGCAGCTCAGGCCGGGCACTCCGGCGCGGAGCGCAGCTCCTGCCCCACCCGGCGCAGCAGCGATTCCACCACCTCTGCGGCGATCGGCTTGGTGAGGTGGTGCTCGAAGCCCGCCGCATACGCCCGGCGCTTGTCCTCTTCCTGCCCCCAGCCGCTGATCGCGATGAGAACCATCTTCTTTCCGGCAAGTGTCCGTTGCATCTCCTGCGCCAGCTGATAACCGTCGACGTCCGGCAGCCCGATGTCGAGCAGCACCACATCAGGATGAAAAGTCCGCGCGAACTGCAGCGCTTCACTGCCGGTGTAGGCCGTCTGCACGTCGTGGCCGGCGAGACCCAGGAACATCGCACAGCTGTCGGCGGCATCCTGGTTGTCATCCACGACCAGTACCTTCAGTCCGGCGCCGGTGTCCGCATCCTGCCGGACGCGGCTTTCACTCGCCGGCACAGGGGCGATGACCGGCAAGCGCACCACGAACTCGCTGCCGCGCCCGAGTCCTTCGCTGTGGACCTCAACGTGCCCGCCGTGCAGCGTGACGATGCCGCGCACCAGCGCGAGTCCGACACCCAGCCCGCCCTCGGAGCGCCCGAGCGCGCCGCTCACCTGTGAGAACAGCGTGAACAGCCGCGGCAACATATCGGCCGCGATGCCGATGCCATTGTCGCGCACCGACAGCACCAGCTCCTCATTCTCCTGCCGGGCGCGCAGCTCGATGCGGCCGCCCGCGTCGGTGTACTTGGCGGCGTTGACCAGCAGGTTCGAGAACACCTGGGCGAGGCGCACTGCGTCTGCCTCCAGGCGCACCGCCTGGCCGGGCAGATCGAGCGTGAGGAGATGACGCTTGCGGTCCAGAACGGGCCGCGCCGCCTCGATTGCGCTGCCGAGCACCGCCGTCAGCTCGGTCGGGGCTTTCTTGATGGAGAGCGTGCCATGCGTGATGCGGGCGACGTCGAGCAGATCGTCCAGCAGTCGGCTCATGTGGGCAACCTGACGCTCGATAACTTCTTCGGCGCGCTGCTGTTGCGCCGAGCCCTGGCCGAGCTTGCTCACCGTCGCCAGCGCGTAACGGATGGGCGCGAGCGGATTGCGCAGCTCGTGCGCCAGCAGCGCCAGGAATTCGTTCTTGCGGCGATCAGCCTCGCGCAACGCCTCCTCGCTCGCGCGCAGCATCTGCTCGGCGTGCTTGCGGTCGGAGATGTCGCGCGCGATCTTGGACGCCCCGATGATCATGCCGCGCGCATCGCGCACCGGCGAGACGGTGAGCGAGATCGGGATGCGCCGGCCGTCCCTGGTCAGGCGGACGGTGTCGAAATGCTCGAGGCGCTCACCGTCGCCGATCTTGCGCAGGATCTCGTGCTCCTGTGCCTGCAACTCGGGCGGCACGATCAGCCATATCGGCTGGCCGACTGCCTCCGCGGCGGTATAGCCGAAAATGCGCGCGGCACCGGCATTCCAGGACTGGATGGTGCCGTCGAGGGTCTTGCTGATGATCGCGTCGTCCGAGGACTCAACGATCGCCGCCAGCTGTGCACGCAAGCGCACCGCACGCCGCTCCGCATCGATGTTGCGCAGCACCTTCAGGGCGCCGACGATGCTGCCGGCCGCATCGCGGACCGGCGACACGCTCAGCGACACTTCAATGCGCCGGCCGTCGCGGGCCACGCGCACCGTCTCGAGATGATCGATGCGCTCCCCCGCCCGCAACCGCTCGAGAATCTGCTGCTCCTGCGGATGCAGCTCGGGCGGAATGATGAGGGTGATGGACTTGCCGATCACCTCCTCGGGCCGATAGCCGAAGATGCGCGTGGCGCCGGCGCTCCACGAGAGGATTTCGCCCGCGAGCGTCTTGCTGACGATGGCATCGTCCGAGGACTCGAGGATCGCGGCCAGCACCGCGAGCTGTACGCAGTGGTCCTGTTCCAGGCTCAGTTTCAGGTTTTCAGCAGCAGCGCCCGGCCGCAGCGTCGCCATGAGCTTCGCGCCTTGCATAGGCAAGTTCCTTTTTGCCGGAAGGGCTCCTGCGCATAACGGCAGACAGGAGCCGCCATCCGGGTGCCCAAAGTTATATCACGGCTACGGGAGAGCGTAAGTGCCC
>Ga0210394_10002881_pt1 | contig 22749 bp, 15 predicted proteins | sample IncBWC12MmetaG_FD_160121 | JGI IMG/M metagenome (GOLD analysis project Ga0210394, IMG submission 160121) | Forest soil microbial communities from Barre Woods Harvard Forest LTER site, Petersham, Massachusetts, United States - Inc-BW-C-12-M | ecosystem: Environmental > Terrestrial > Soil >... | reverse complement strand
CCTTCAGAGTCTTAGTCTTCATGCCGTATCGAGCGATAATCGTATACAGGCCTACTCTACCAGGAACCGCCCTGTTTTTGGTCCAGGCTGAAGTTTTGGCGAACCACAGGGGCAAAAAGGAGAAAAAATCTTGGTACCAGTACGTTTTTCTTGAAGTCGTCCGGCAGAACGACGCCGCAGACGGGAGGGAGGGACTAGAGCTTGACGCCTCTTATCGCCACGATAATGCATCTATTGCAGCTTCGCGTATTCGGCTTTGGCGGCGATGAGGATGGGAATATCGGGATCGGCGTCCTTCCACAGCGTGAGAAACTCTTGGTAAGCGGCGTGAGCTTTGGCAGTGTTGCCTTGCAAGGCGTAGGCGCGGGCCAAGCCCAGACGTGCCAGCGCGCCGATAGGTTCGTTCATTACAATCCCACGGTGGTCAACAATCTTTTGGAATTCGGCCGCGGCTTCGACGCCCTGATGCGCGGCACGATATGCTTCTCCGCGCACATAGGCGGGATAAAGAGAGGGCGTGAAGGCGGCAATGTTCCCCGGCGAACCTAGCTCGTAGGCAGCAGCGGCCCGAACCAGTTCGATGGCCTTCAAGGGTTCGCCGCGGGTAACGGCGACATGAGCGTGAATCACAGGCAGAAAAATGGACTGCACTATCGTATCATCTGGAAAGCGCTTGTTTAAATCCGCCGCGAGCGTTTCTGCCCGGGCCGCATCTCCAGAAAAGGCAAGCGCCAGCGCCGCCCCATACTGCACATCGCGGCCCGTTGAAAGCGCGAGCGCCGACGCGGACAGTTGACGGGACGCCCCTTCATTGCCGAATAGGGCTTCCCGGAGGGCTGCGTCGGCTTCGTGACCTGCCGCTCTTTCCATTTGATCCGCGCGCTTGGCCGAGGCTCCCGCGAGGCGGGAAAGCTCCCGGGCCTTCCCGAGTCGCCCGGCATATGCCGCGGTGTCAGCTTCAAAGCGGACCAGAACGTTTTCAGCTCCCGGCTTACCCACTGACCAAGCCACCTGCTCCGCCATCCCTGCTGCATCATTCTGGATGAAGGCGAGTCGATACAAGTAGAACCTCAGAGTGGGCGAGTCTGAATTGTTCGCCCGGGCCTCGTCGGCTGTCGCCCGAGCATCCTTCGGCCGATCCAGATACAGGTACGATCCAACGAGGTTGGCGTAAGTCAGACCGCCGGCCGGCTCAATGCGAAGGGCTTCCCGGAATTCCTCCACGGCCCTGTCAAATTGGCCCAGGCTATCAGAGATGGTGCCCAAATTGTTTCGCGGCGCCCAACTTCGCGGATAAGTCTGCGCCCAGAGCTCATAGGCTTGGCGCGCTTTTTCCAAATTGCGGGTAACGAAATGATAATAGCGGGATTCGATGCCAAGTTTTTCTACCTCGCTCACGTGTTCGCGCAGCTCGTAGGCCTTTGTCGTGTTCTCCGCCGCCAATTTTGTTTCTCCGATATTGTAGTAGCACGTACCGAGCGACGTGTAGGCCATGGCGAAATTCTTGTCCAGAGCGATGGCTCGTTGGTACAACGGCACAGCGCCGGCGCTATCGCCTTTTCCGACGTGGACCTTCCTTCCGAGGCTGTACGCCTGAAGTGCTTCCAGAGAGGGTGTCGTGGCCTGCTCCAGAGTCGTATTGAAAGTTTTCACCGTACTTAGCGACTCACCCAATTTGTTTCGAACTTCCGACGCCGCTTTGCTGAGAGCATCAAGGACGTGGCTTTTGTCACTTGCCTGTATGTCCGTGCTGGCCAGTGATTCGCCGCTTGCGCAGTTGACGGCTTTCAGAACCAGGCTGTACTGCGTGCCGATTTGTGTAATCGAACTGTTCAGGACGGCAGCGCTCCCTGTCCGCTGGCAGAGTTCAAGGGCCACTTGCGGCGTAAGCCGCGCGTCGGGTGCCTGGCCCATCAAGCGTAAGGTCTGTTGAATGCGCTGCTCGGAGAGGAGGGCGAGAAAAGGCGATTGTTCAAGCTGCACTGTAAGGCCTTGGCGCAGCGCGCCGTCGAACACCGCATCCCCTGTCGTGTTGGTGAAGTCGGCGAGCACAATGGTGTCTTTGTCCGTGAGCTTCAAGGGTTTGCGCGCATGCCAATAGAAGCCCCCCGCGGCAATCAGTGCTACGACGAATGCCAAGCTTGCGAGAAACAGGGCCCGTCGGCTCCATCCTCGTTCCTCCGCCGAATCAGGCCGCAGGGCTTGCGACGGGACCTCTCCCTTTACGGTGACTGGCCGGGATTTTGCAGATGGGAGGCCTGCAACGGCTGACGCTAAGGGCTGTTCCTCCTCCGCTTCCGGGGTGGCAAAGTTTTCTTTCGACTCCAGGTCGCGCTTGAGGCGCTTCAGGTCAGAGCAGATTCCCGAGGCGTGTTGGTAGCGCAGGTTCCGGTCTTTCTCCAGGCACTTGTTGATGATGTGTTCCAGCTCCTCGGGAACATCCGGATTCAACCGCACCGGGGCCATCGGGACCTGGTGCAGTATGGAGTCGAGCATCGTAGCCGTAGTCTCTCCGCGAAACGGCTGTCGGCCCGTGGTCATCTCGTAGAGCACCACCCCAAAGGAAAACAGATCCGTGCGTACATCGAGCGGTTTCCCCAAAGCCTGTTCCGGCGACATGTAGGCTGCCGTTCCGAGCCTAATCCCCGATCCGGTGAGCGATGTGGTGCTCTCGGCCCGCGCGTCGAGCGTGATTCCTGCGAGGGCGAGCTTTTGGCGGTCCGCTAGGGCAACTTTTGCCAGACCGAAATCCAGTATCTTGGCGTGACCGCGCTTGGTAATAAAGATGTTGGCGGGCTTGATGTCGCGGTGGACGATGCCTTTTTCATGTGCCGTGTCGAGGGCATCAGCAATCTCAATGGACAGTTCCAACAGAGTCTGCAAATCCAGCGGACCAGACGCGAACTGCTCTTTGAGCGATACTCCCTCGAGCAGCTCCATGACGATGTAAGTGCGGGCGTTCTCCTCCGCAATTTCGTAAATCGTGCAGATACCGAAATGGTTCAGAGCCGAGGCGGATTGTGCTTCTCGCCGAAAGCGTGCGAGGGACTCTGGGTCCTGGGCCAGGTCGTCAGGAAGGAACTTCAGAGCAACAAGGCGGCGAAGGTTGAGATCTTCCGCCTTGTACACCACACCCATCCCGCCGCCACCGATTTTTTCCAGCACCCGATAGTGAGAAATAGTTTGCCCGGTCATGGAATGCGGTTCGGACACCCCCAATGCTAAGCACCACGCGACCCCTGTGACTACTGGAAAATCTGACAGTTGCGCCCCAACGATTGACCGAGGGCCTTTGCATCACGGACAGGAGGATGTGTCAGTGAAGCCGCGAGTATTCCGCTTTCGCCTCTTTCAGGACTGGGATATCGGGGTCGCCGTCCTTCCACAATGCAAGGAAATCCTCAAAAGCGGCGCGGGCTTTGGCGGTCTCAGCTTGCAACGCGTAGGCCCGGGCGAGTCCGAGATGGGCCAGAGCACCGAGCGGGCAATTGATCACCATGGTGCGATTGTCCAGAAATTTCTGAAACTCGGCAGCAGCCGCCCCACCTTGATGAAGCAATAGATAGGCCTCGCCTCGCAGGTAGGCTGGATAAAGCATTACGCCGATTTCGGGTTGAGGGCCGGGAACCCCCAACTCGTAAGGAGCAGCGATCTGCAGAATCTCGACGGCCCTCGCAGGGTTCTTGCGACTGATTTCGATGGCGGCGCGAATGGTTGGCAGCCAGTAGCCGTTTAACTTAGTGTTGAGCGGATTCTGGTGTTGCAGCTCGATCGCCATCTTCTGGGCGTGGTCCACATCGCCCACACGCGCCATAGCTAGAGCTGCCAGAACCCGCACGCTCCGAGTCGAGGCCAGAGCCAGCGCAGCAGCCGTTTGACCGCGGGTCTCGGTGGCATTGCCAAACTCCGCTTCCCGAATGGCTTTGTTTAATTCCCGTCTGGCCGCGGTTTCGTTCTGGCCCGCTCGCCGGGCGGAGTCTACAGCACGTTGCGATAATGCCCGTGCTTTCTCAAGATGCCCGGAAAAGGCCTCGGTGTCGGACTGATAGGACAGAAGGACATCTTCCTGGCCTAGTTTGCCGGCGGCCCAGTCTGCTTGGCGCTGCATTTCCGCAGCATCGCCCTCCAGGAAGGCAACGCCATATCGGAAGTAGTGCAGGTCGGGGTAATCCAGGCTGCGCTCCATCGCCCGCTGGTAGGTGGCTTTCGCATCGCCAAAACGGTTCAAGCGGCAATAGTATGCGACGAGATTCCCGTACGGTATTCCACTCTCCGGGCTAATGCGATTCGCTTCCAGCGCTTCGGGAAGGGCCATATCCCACTGTCCGAGGGCTGCGAAATTTTCTCCCCTGTTGTTGTGCGGCACCCAGTTCCGCGGATAGGCCTGTTCGTACAACTCGTAGGTCTGGTTGGCCTTCTCAATCTCTCCCGTTACGTCGTTGAAGTAGTATGCGGATATCGCATAGTCTTCCCGAACGCTTACGCGACTGCGTAGATCATAAGCCTTCTGATAGTTTTCCTTGGCCAAATCGGATTCTCTCAAGTTCGCGTACGCAGTTCCCAGAGCGGCAAAAGCCAAAGCGAAGTTGGGGTCCAGCTCGATGGCCCGTTTAAACTGCGGAATCGCTGCACTATCGCCCCTCTCGGTCATTGTCTTGAGCCCCAACGAATAGGCCTTCAAGGCCACCAGCGAAGGCGTCGTGGCCTGGGCGATGGGGGTGTCGTACTTCTGCACGGAGGCCAGCGATTCACCCACTTTATGCCGCAAGCTTGTCGCCGCGCCGTCAAGGGCATCCAGCACTTCTTCTCTCTTCGACGCGCGGGCCTGCTCTCTCGCCATAGAATCTCCGGACTGACAATCCACAGCGCTGAGGCTAATCACATACTCGCTGCCCAGGGTTGCAATTGAACCGGCCAGCAAGGCCTTGCTTCCCGTGCGCTGGCAGACTTCCTGGGCCACGCCCCCCGTCAGGCCCTCTTCGGGCGAATGCCCCATGAATTTCAGGGTCTCTCGGACTCTGCGCTCGGGGAGCAGGCTGAGGAAGGGCGATTGTTGTAGATCGGTGGCCAAAGCCTGTTTGAGGGAGTCGTCGAAAACAGCGTCACCAGTGGAATTGGTGAAGTCGGCGAGGACGACGGTGTCTGTGTCCGTCAGCTTCACGGGGTTGTGCGGACGCCAGTACAAACCGCCTGCCACCAGGAAAAACGACAGCAAGATCGCACCGGAGAGGATTAGCTTCCAATTCCAGCGGCGAAGCGGAGGGTCCGCAGGCAACGAGGGAATTGTCTTCCGCTTGTCACTAGAAGGGCGAGGGGTAGTTTTGATTAGCGGCGCGGATTCCTCTTCATCTATCCCTTTGGATTCAGTAACTTGCCGTGATTGGGAGTCTCGCCTAAGTCGCTGCAAGTCTGTGCGCAGATCGGCGGCCCTCTGATACCGCAAACTGCAGTCTTTCTCCAATGCTTTGTTGATAACGTATTCGAGTTTCTGCGGAATGTCCGGGTTTAGGCGAATGGGCGCCGTCGGCGTTCTGTTCAGAATGGCTTCCGTGATCACAGCCGAACTCTCGCCCCGGAAGGGCATCTTCCCAGTAGCCATCTCGTAGAGGACCACACCGAAAGAAAACAGATCCGTGCGTGCGTCCAGCTCCTTGGCGCGTACTTGCTCCGGGGACATATAACAGACCGTGCCCAGTGCGGTGCCCGGACTAGTGAGGTGTTGCGCACTCACGCCCAACGTTTTCCCGACTGTGCCTCTCGCCCCGGCAGCCACCCGGCCGCTCGCCGAGGTCATTTTCGCCAGCCCGAAATCCAAGATCTTGGCGTGGCCTCGTTTGGTCACAAATAGGTTCGCGGGTTTGATGTCGCGATGAATGATCCCCTCCGTGTGAGCGGCATCAAGTGCGTCGGCAATCTCGATGCTCAACTCCAATATAGCTTCCAGCTGGACCGGACTTCCCGCAATCCGACGGTTCAGTGGGTCGCCTTCGAGCAACTCCATCGCAATGTAGGTATGCCCGCTCTCCTCTCCAATCGAATAAATCGTGCAGATATTTGGATGGTTTAGAGCGGAAGCGGCTTGCGCCTCCCGGCGAAAGCGTTCGAGCATTTGTGGGTCCTGAGACAAATGCTGAGGAAGGAACTTCAGTGCGACAAGCCGGTGCAGCGTTAGGTCCTCCGCCTTATAAACCACACCCATGCCGCCGCCGCCGAGTCTCTCCAAAACGAGATAATGAGAGACATTCCTGCCAATAAGTTTCGCTTCGCCCTCAGTCAGCCCGGCCTCATGGGCGACGAGTTTTCCCACAATCTCAACCGCTGGCGACTCAATGAAATGCCCAGCTTTCTGCTCGTGAGCCAGGAGCGACTCCACTTCGCGTCGTAGTAGTTCGTCTTCCCCACAGGCGTGTTCGAGGAATTCCGCGCGGTGCCTTTCGTCCAAATCCAAAGCACGGTTAAACAGTTCTTCGACCCGACGCCAGAGCGCAGGATCCACGTCAATTCGCCTCGCTCAATTCCCTCAGGAGCCAGCTCTTTGCCAATCTCCAGTCCCGCACCACTGTTTCGACCGAAACTTTCACTACCTCAGCGGTTTCTTTTATGCTCAATCCCCCGAAGAATCTTAGTTCGACAACCTTGCTCTTCCTCTCATCTATGTTTGCAAGCTTCGTCAAGGCATCATCTAGGGCCACGAGGTTCGCATCGGGTTCTCTACACACCGAAGGCACTTCGTCGAGAGACAGATGAAGCACACCACCGCCCCTCTTCTCGTAACCGCGGGAGCGAGCAAAATCGATTAGAATGCGCCGCATCAGCCGCGCTGACATTGCAAAAAAATGCGCGCGGTCCTGCCAATTCATTCGTCCGCAGTCAACTAGACGTAAATAAACCTCGTTGACGAGTTCAGTCGTTTGCAGAGGGTGATCGGGTCTTTGCCCTGCCATGCAACGCTGTGCCACTCGATGTAATTCCCCATATACCAATGGAGTGAGCTTCTCGAGAGCCTGTTCGTCACCGGCAGTCCAGGCTTTGAGCATCTGGGTGACCTCGTGGGTCGATGGCAGGGCCATCTAGGCCTCCGTAGTTTCAATACAGTACACTCCAGGCGGAGAAAAATCTAACCATCGGTGTGCGTCTTGCCTCCGTGTGGTAAGCCTCGTCTCAATCAACTTTTTACTGACTCCCTTACTATTTTGACCCTCATTTCGCGTCTTCCTATTTAGAAGCACATACGACGCGGAAACCGGCTGAAATCGAGAGGATCGTTGTCTGGCGCATTTGTCGCCGTGCTAACGAGAGTATCAGTTGGCGACGGATCGTAGAAATGCAAGGCAGCCTGAAGTGGGGAGAAAACGATTATGGCATGTAGATCATGTGGGTCGGGCAATGAGGCAAAATTTGTGGCTGAGATGATGATCCATTTTTCCTTTTCCGGCCTCAAAGATCTGGACAAGCCTGGGATCCCAGTATTCCCCAAGCTGGCCGTCTGTTTAGCGTGTGGTTTTGCGGCGTTTACCATTTCAGAAGCCGCGTTGCGTCCGCTAACGGAAGGCACGAGGCACAGTGTTTGAGGCTCGATGATATGTTCATGGCCTTCGATTCGCTCACGCATCGATCATGAACCAGTCATAAGCTCGCCCTTACCGGTAAAACAGTCAGTTGTTTGCGAGAGCTCGAACTCAGTCCTCAGTCTGCGTCAGTCAATGTCGAGGGCGTCCTTGCCCTCTTTCTCTTCGGCTTCCTTTCTCGCCGCTTCAGTCAAGGCGTTGGTTTTCTTCAGATCGATGGTCACCTTATTGATTTTTCCGGTGAACTTGTTGTTTCCCTTCGCGTAATCCGATGTCACGGGCGTGTAGAGGTCCATGCCCACGTCCGCGGTTTCAGCGCCGAAGATGAAAGGAATGGTCTGCTCGATTCGTCCGGTCGCGACCTTTTTCCCATTGATGAAGATCGTGCCGGTTCCGCCCGCGCCAGGTTTTCCGCCGTCGTAAACGAAATCGTAGCCGACTGTGGCGTGACCGGCAGGCAAACGCTCCGCTGAGCTTATCGTGGTGACGTTGCCCAGGTAGTTGTAGGCGAATTTGGGCTTGCCGTCTTTTACGTAGAAGCTCCAGCCGGAGTGTAAGCCACCCTGAGCGAGGATTACACCTGAGGCCCCACTCGGGGGTGCTTCGACATCAGCGGTGATCGCATACGAACTATTCTTCATGTTGATAAAGGCATTCTCCTTCATTCCGGTCATGCCTTCATAAACTGCCAATGACGTCCGCCCCGCCATCACGTCGGGACGCCCGGCGATAGCGGCATTGAATCGCATCTGGGGGCGGCGGTCGTCGAGCGGCAGCACGTTGTACTTGACGGCCTCGGTCAGGAACGTGTCCTGCAACTCCTTGAGTTTGTCGGGAAACTTGGCGGAGAGGTCGACAGCGCCACTAAAGTCATCGATGGTGTTGTAGAGCTCCCACTTGTCCAGGTCAAACGTCGTTCTAGGCTGAGACTCCCAGGGCACGCTGTGCAGCGCAAGTGCATACCAGCCGTCCTTGTAAATCCCACGGTTTCCCCCGAACTCGGCATACTGCACGGTGTGACGTGACTTCGCTTGAGCATCGCTGAAGGTATAAACCATACTCACCCCTTCCATCTGGCTTTGAGTCGCCCCGTCAACGATCTTCGGCTGGGGAAGCCCTGCCGCCTCCAGCACTGTCGGAGCAACATCGATGAGGTGATGATACTGGGTACGAATTTCGCCTTTTGCCTTGACACCTTTCGGCCAATGAATAACTACGCCGTTGGTAGTGCCGCCGTAGGCTGTCGAAAACTGACAATAAGCAAACGGTGTATTGTCGGCGATCGCCCAACCCAAAGGAGGTGTCATGTCAGAGTGCGGCCCGCCGAACTCACCGATGTGCGCGAACTGGTCATCGATGGATTCTGGCAGGCCGTTATAGGAGGTGACGGTATTGAACCGGCCGTTGCGGCCACCATTGCCGCTGGATCCGTTGTCACCAGTGATGTAGATGATCAACGTATTGTCTAGCGCCCCCAAGTCCTCGATCGCCTGCACCACCCTGCCGATTTCATAGTCGGATATTTCCGCAAAGGCCGCGAAGATTTCCTGCTGACGAGTAAAGACCTTCTTTTCCTTGTCGCTCAACTTGCCCCAATCCGGCATCTCCTCCTGCGTCGGCTTGGGTGTGAGCTGGGTGTTAGGCGGTACGATTCCGAGCTGCTTTTGCCGCGCCAGGATTTCCTCGCGGTATTTGTCCCAGCCCTCATCGAACTTGCCTTTGTATTTGTCACGCCACGCTGTTGGCACCTGACTCGGCGCATGTGTCCCAGGCGACGAGTAGTAAATGAAGAAAGGCTTGTCGGGAGTCATGGTTTTCTGCGCGCGGATCCAGGAGATGGCACGGTCAGCCAGATCCGTTGGGTAGTAGTAGTTGGGATCGTTCGGCACGTCCACCAAAGTCAAGTTGTCATGGAGGGGTGGCGCGAACAGGTCGGCCTCGCCACTTAGGACGCCGTAGAACTTTTCAAATCCAAGACCATTGGGCCACTGGTCGAACGGGCCGGTGAGGCCCGTTTCCCAGGGGGTGAATTCGTGGCTCTTTCCGAACATTGCCGTGCTGTAGCCATTCAGCTTCATAATTTCGGGAAGTGACGCCTTGCTCTCGGGGAGTACGGAGGTTTGGCCCGGGAAAGCGGTGGCCAACTCGGAGATGGCTCCAAAATTGACGCTGTGTGGGTTACGCCCGGTTAGAAGTGCCATCCGGCTGGGCGAACAGAGGGGGGCAGTATGAAAATTGTTGTAGATCAACCCGTCCTTCGCGAGGCGCTCCAGCGTCGGCATGTTAATCACTCCGCCGAAGGGCTTGGTAGCGCCGAAGCCGAGGTTGTCGAGCAGGATCACGATCACGTTGGGCGCACCTTGCGGCACCTTAACCTGGAACAGAGGCGGCGCCGTGGCCTTGCGGACGTCGAGCTCGGTGATCGCCGGGTAAGTCGGCTCCGCCAACGGCAGCACGGTGCGGTCGACGTAGGCGGCCGCGCCGGGCGCGGTGCTTGGCGCCTGCTCTGACTTGTTGCAACCCCACGCCGCAACGACCAGTGCGGCCAATACTATGCAACTCATGAAATGTTTCATCGCGTTCTCCTTTCGAAAGCCCACTTTCGTTCCCTCTTTTGTCCCCGTGATACAAATCGCTGTTTTCCGTGGGTGGTCATCACACCCTCGAGGTCTCTGACCACACGCGATTGGGGTGATAGATCCAAAGGATCACGGCCACGACGAACGCAATCGGGACGTCCGCCCAAAGATGCGCGTGCTCGTTCGGGTAGATGAAGGCCTGTACGAACATTACTGACCCGTGCAGCTGACTAGAAAGGATGCCGAAGTCGAACAGGGCAGCGTTAGCTTTGGGATCCTTGGCGCCGCGAATCAGCAGAATCCCGTATGCGACATATATCGACAAGATCATGAACAGGTAGGGATGTAACGCATGGAGCGGGGACTCAGGATGTGGGGGACCAATGTTGGGGAAGCTTGTGGGATGACTTCCCCACAAGAACCCCGGCGGGTAGAGAAACAAACCGCCGGTAAGGCCCACGATGAGACCCCAGCCCGAGATCTTCATTACGAGAGCGGATCGTTGGAGACCCTTGCTCGCGTCATTCATTCGCCGCCCCCTTCAGTAGATTCACTCAACGCTTGTGCCGGAACGAGCGGACTCGATGTAGTCCAGCCCGCGCCGGGCGGAAACAAAACGAAACTCTAGAAACGGCGGCTCGCTGGCGCATTCCATCACCCCAAGTAGGCGGCTGAAGCGCTCCACACGAAGCTGCGCGATGAGTTCCTCCTCCACGTCCCACTCCTCCAAGTAACAGAGCACATCCGGCTGCTCCACTTCCGTGCATAGTTCCACCCTGCTGCAGCCGCGAGACAATCGTGCCGGCAGCATTATCGTCTGCAAGGCCTGGGCAAGTTCCCGCTCTCGCCCGGCAGGAGCGATCAGCCGCAGAAAAAGTTGGACCACGGAAGGTTGAAATGCAGTTGATGTGCCAGACTCCGAAAGCTGGCCGATCCCGGCTAAACTGTTGAATCTGAGTGGAGATTCACTTCACGGAAGAACGAGCAGGACAGGCGGGCCGACGACATTTCGTGGGCTCCAACGATATGTCGTTCTATGAAGCTGGGCGCTTGATCCCTAGTTTTGTCATGCGACTGCTCAGTGTAGTTGGCTTCAAGCCGAGCATCTCCGCTGCCCCGTTCTTGCCCCGAACTCTCCAGCCAGTCATGTCGAGCACGCTCAGGAAGTGTTTGCGTTCGACATCTTCCAGCGCGAAGCTGTGAACGGACTTGCCGTTCGTTCCATTGGGGATCTGTACCCTTAACTTCGAATCCGTTGCCAAAATCATGGCCCGTTCGATTATGTTTCGCAATTCACGAATGTTTCCGGGCCATGAGTAGCGTACGAGTCCGTCCATGGTGGATTGTGAGATGGTATCGACATGCTTCCCCAGCGCCGTGGCAAATTCCTCTAAAAAGGCATAGGTCAGCAGCGGAATGTCTTCGCGGCGCTCGCGAAGTGGGGGGATGGTGATTGGGAACACGTTCAGCCGGTAGTACAAATCCTCACGAAATTTGCCTTCGTGTACTGCCTTCTCAAGATTCTTGTTTGTAGCAGCGATGATCCGTACGTCCACCGGGATGGGCTTCGGGTTGCCCAGCCTTTCGATGGACTTCTCCTGCAATACTCGGAGTAACTTCACCTGAGTGTCCATCGGCAGTTCGCCGATTTCATCCAGGAACAATGTGGAGCCGTGCGCCATTTCGAACCGGCCGATCTGTTTCGAAACGGCACCCGTATAGGCCCCCTTTTCTCGGCCGAATAACTCGCTCTCGATGAGCGGGACTGGGATAGCCGCACAGTTTATTCGGATCATCGCGCGGCTCTTGCGCGAGCTTAGTTCGTGGATCGCGGAGGCGAAGAGTTCCTTGCCCGTCCCGGTCTCTCCCAGAATGAGCACGGTCGAAGGGGTCGGCGCCACCTGTTCCACTTGCGCCAACACTCCTCGAATCGCTGCGCTCTGGCCGACAATGCGCGAATGCCCGCACAAGTGCTTTACTTCCTGCCGCAGATGTATGTTTTCGTGCTCCAATTGATCGCGGAGCTGCCGCACTTCCTCGAGGGCTTGGCTAAGTCGCTCCTCTGCCCGTTTCCGCTCAGAGATATCGATGGAGCAACCCATCAATTGCAGGGGTTCGCCAGACGATGTGTACTGCGCCCGGCCCCGGAAAGCAATCCAGCGAACGGTTCCATCCGGCAGAGGGATTCGAAACTGGCCATTCGCCTCCTGTCCCGTGGCAAAGGCTTGGGCCACAATTTCTCGGAGCTGGCTGCGATCCTCTGGATGCACGACCTGCAGAAAACGGTCAAATGTAATCTCCTCCGCGAACGTGAATCCCAGCAGCTCACGCCCTTGGTCCGTGCACCAGATGTGGCCGTTCTCAGATTCGACAGTCCATAGCGCCGCTTTTGCAGAAGCCGCTGCCAGGCTCAGACGCGCTTCGCTCTCGCGCAGCGCATCCTCTGCTTTTTTCCTGTCCAAAGCATTGACAAGGATTTCGCCCAGAAGCTGCAGTCTCGGAATGTATTCCTTCGCGAGCGCTCCTCCGCCAGCCATGGTTTGGAGCACCACGAGATGGCGCACTTCTTCGCCCGTGAATAAAGGAATCATGAGAGAAGAACGAGCACCCATGGCCACATAGGTGGGAATGTCAGGCGCCGCCTCGGACGGCAATTCTGACAAGTCGTTAAATGCAACAGGCTGCTTCCGATCGACGAGCCTCTCAAAAGTCCACGAATAACCCTCGGCACAGTTCCTGCCTGGAGCCACTCGCTGAACTCCCTCGGCATACCAGGCATGAGTTAGCCGCGCTACCTTCCGGTCACTCCATACGTCGAGGAGTCCACAGCGATGCGCGTGGAAGAATTCCGCTACTTCTTGCAAAGCACGTTCGATTTCTTGATCGACCTTGCCGGATGGGAGTTTCATGAAACGGGCGGAGAGGTCCGAAATAAAGGTCTCGAATCGGAGACGGTCCTCCAATTGAACGCGAAGACTGCTCTCGAATCCAGACGTGCCCTGCACAGCCAGCAACCTTCTTGGCTAAGAATGTTTAGCGGACCAATCGACAACCTATGGAGACAATTCCGCCGGGACACACTTGGGCGAGCCACACCAAGTGTCATCCTCGAAGCTCAAAATATACATTCGCCAGGACTTCCAAATAAGTGTCAAAAGTACTAGTCGCTGTTCAGGGGCCCATGACCAAGTCTTCCGGTCTGGCGGTCTCATTTGGAACGACATTTCGTTGAAGCGACGACATGTCGTTGCTGTCCGGCCGCGACGTTGCTTGAAAAAAACTGGCTCAATCTACCGTATCCATCTTTTTATCAGTAGTGTAGCGCCTCTCAGCGCTTGCCTTTGCACTTGGCACCTTAACTGCCCTTATTGAAAAGGTGCGGATACGCTTTCGCCAAGAATCGCGGGACATGCATTCATTTGGGTCAGAGGAATTTGGATCCATTAGCCCCTCAACTGGAACAAGACCGAAGAAAAAGGTGTGAAAGCCATGATGCCGAAACCGTTTCGACCGAGATTCCGCAGCAGGATAGGTCAGATCCCCGTGGCCGTTCTGTGCGTTCTGTCGCTTGCGCCTGGTGACACTGCGGTGTACGCGCAGGAGGCGCAGCAGCAAGCTGCGCCTCCGGAGCAACCACCACCGAAAATTCCCAATGATCAATTGGATTCGCTGGTTGCGCCGATCGCGTTATATCCGGACCCGCTGCTGAGCCAGGTATTGGTTGCTTCGACGTATCCGCTGGAAATCATCCAGTTGGAACAGTGGTTGGAGAAGAACAAGAATTTGAAGGACCAAGCATTGACGGATGCCGTGCAGAAGCAGGACTGGGACCCAAGCATCCAGGCCATGGCGGTCCTGCCCGATGTGGCTAAACGGCTGGCGGATGACATTAAGTGGACAACCGACCTGGGAAATGCCTTTCTTGCTCAACAAAGCGATGTGATGGACGCGGTCCAGCGCATGCGAATGAAAGCAAAGGATGCAGGGAATTTGAAGTCCAATGAGCAAATGAAAGTAGAAACAAAAGCTGTTGAAACCAAAACCGTCGTTGTGATTGAGCAGGCCAACCCGCAGGTTGTTTACGTGCCCACCTATAGTCCCGTAGTCGTTTACGGGCCGCCGGTGTACCCGTATCCGCCGATCTACTACCCGCCGCCCTCGTACTACGCGGCGGGTGTTGCCATTGCGTTCGGCGTCGGCATTGCTATCGGATCCTCTTACCACGGAGGCTGGGGCTACAATTGTGGGTGGGGGCACACCAACGTCTACGTCAATGTCAACAACAATTACATCAGTCACTACAACAAAACGAACATCAACACTGTGAATCGCAACAACATCAACAACGTGAATACCAGTAACATCAACAATGCGAATCGGAACGCGAGCAACACCTGGCAGCACAATCCGCAACACCGGGGCGGCACTCCCTATTCGGACAAGGCGACTGCGAACAAATATGGCGGCACGGCACGCGGTGATTCTATGTCCACACGGCAGGCCAATGCGCAGCAGCAAGGATTGAGCAACAGGCAACAGTCCAGCGCGAGCAGTCGAAGCGCCGCTGGAACAACCCGAGCTGTTTCGAATGCTGGTGCGAGCCCGAGCAACATGGGTGCGAATCGTGGCAGCGGCGGCGGAAACAATGTTGGCAACCGGCAAGTTCCGAGCAGCGACGCATCGCGCAACAATAGCGCCTTCGGTGGCGCATCGAGCAAAGCCAGCACGCAAGCCAGCAGTGCGCGGGGTGCATCCAGCATGGGAGCTTCCCGTGGTGGTGGTGCGCGTTCGGGGGGTAGTGGACGTCCGCGGTGATCAAGCTATGAACAAGGGAAAACACATGAACTCCATAAAAATGAATACTCTCCCCACAAAGATTCTCTCGTCGGTGTTTGGCATCGCGGCGTGCTGCATTCTGGCGACCACCCTGCACGCGGCGCCGCAAACAAAAGCAGCAACTTCCGTGGCCCCGCAGTCGCAACAGAAAACGTTTGACACCGCGCAGCAGGCCGCGGAGGTCATGATTGTGGCGGTTAAGAACGACGACGTGGCCGCTCTGCTCGAGATCTTCGGACCCAACGGTAAGGATTTCGTCTCCACGGGAGACGACGTGCAGGACAAGAACTCACGCACTGCGTTTGCCGAGCTGGCACAGGAGAAGATGCACGTGGATACAGATCCTCATAATCCGAACCGTGCGATCCTCTTGGTTGGCAACGAGGATTGGCCCACACCGGTTCCCATAGTCAAGCAAGGCGGAAAGTGGCATTTCGATTCAAAGGCTGGCCGTGCGGAGATTCTTGACCGGCGCATCGGGAACAATGAGCTGGATGCGATTACTATCTGCCGTGGCTACGTGGAAGCTCAGAAGGAATATGCTTCGGAAATTCACGACGATAGTGGTGTCAATCAATACGCGCAGAGAATTATCAGCACGCCGGGCAAACACGATGGACTCGCTTGGCGGAACCCGGATGGCAGCGACGGCGGCCCCGTCGGAGATGCGATCGCCAAGGCGATAGAGGAAGGCTACCCTCGCAAGTCCGGGCCATACCACGGTTATCATTTTGGGACTCTGAAGGGCCAAGGTCCTGCGGCGGCGCTGGGCCAGCTCGATTATGTGGTGAACGGGGTCATGATCGGCGGATTCGCGTTGGTCGCCTGGCCGGCGGAATATCGCGTTACGGGGGTACAGACTTTTATCGTCAGTTACGACGGCATCGTTTACCAGAAGGACTTGGGACCGGATACCACCAAGATCGCCGCGGCGATGGAGCGCTACAACCCGGATGAGACGTGGCATCGCACGGACGACGAGGAATAGTCCACCTTCGAGTAGGACGGCTTATACCATCGGGACCAAAATTTGCACGTGGAGCCTGCTATGCACACTCAACGCCCTAGAATGCTCACAAACAACAAGCGTGTCGCCCCTCAAGCCCAGAACTGCCAGGTGACTCGTGCGACGTCACTTTCACATTCTGCTTTTCTGAGCCTGCTGACTATTTGTGTGCTTGTTATCGGCTTCACCGTGCAAGCGCAAGATTCCTCTAACCATCAACAGTCGCAGGACTTGGCAAAACAGCAAGCGCCAGATTCGCGGGAAGTATCCGGGTTTTTGGGTGACTATTCGAAACTTGCTCCCGATCCGAAGAACGGCGACTTGCTCCTCTATGAGAAGGACTCGAACGTTCTGAAGAAGTACCATAAGTTTATTTTTGATCCGATTACCATCTATCTGCTTCCCGAAGCTCAAGCCGACGGTTTCGACCCCGATGACATGGAGCGACTGGCCAAGTATTTCCATGACGCTGTCACTGATGAACTCCAGAAGTCCGGACGCTACGAAATCGTGACCACTCCAGGGCCAGATGTACTTGAGTTGAATGTCGCAATTACGAAAGTGGAGCCCACGGGTGGTAAGAAGAATGCAGCTGTGAAGGCAGCCTCGACCGCTGCTTCTGTTGCGACTGTACCCGGCGTCGGCATGTTAGTTCCGAGGATCAGTGTTGGCAGTGCGTCTATCGAAGGAGAAATGGTCGATTCACAGTCCGGCGAGCGCGTGGTGGCGTTCGCGACCAGCAAAGCAGGAGGCCGGAGGTGGTTCAGCGGCCTTAGCGGGTATAAGAAATGGGCTGATATTGAGGCCGCATTTCGCTCCTGGGCGAAGAACTTTCGCGAGCGCTTAGACGAAGCGCACGGAGCGTAGAGGTTGCAGTAGCACCTGCCAGGATCAATAGTTGCAACGAGGAGTTTGTTGCCTGGCCACCCTTGTTTTCGCCCTTCGGATCTGCTCATCTCGGCCCGCTGAGTCTACGGTCAGGAGGGGCCGCGATATCGTCGCATCCAGCGATAAAACTTTTAGAAAAGCCTGGTCGGATTTTCTTGAAGGATGGAGTAGACAACTTTCGCTTGCGCGGCAGGTCCCACTCCGTCAACCCAACTGGCTGCGGACGTGAGATCCGTTGCTGCCTTGCGTGCATGGGACATGAAGCGAGTTCTCCAGTTCGTGTTCTTGGTGTGCCTATTTGGTTTGCTGTGCGTTGGCGCCCAGGCTCAGAATTCACAAGACGAGTGGTCACCGGAGGTGAACACCTACGTTAAGTTGAATTCTTATACACGATTGATGTTCATGGCGTCTCGATCAACCGATGGGAGCACGTATAACTCCTTTCAGTTTGGTCCCAATCTCGATATCACTTTCAAACCGATTCTTCGAAATAGGGTACGCAGCAACGATTCATCTAAGCAGCAGCACGTGACGTTCAGGGTTGGATACCAATACTTGGACAATGTCGGTAAGCCAAATGAGAACCGTCTGGTGCTGCAATTGACGCCTCGAGTTCCCTTGCCTTGGTCGCTGTTGCTGAGTGAACGGAATCGGGCCGATCTGCGAGTAATCAGCGGCAATTTCTCGTGGCGTTATCGAAACCGTTTGACCTTGGAACGAACTTTTAAGATTAAGTCTGTGTCGCTGACCCCTTATGCGCAGGGAGAGATCTTCTATGACAGCCGTTACAACGCGTGGACGCGGAATTCGTATGAGTTTGGGCTTACTTTTCCCGTGCGTCGCCGAATCGAATTGGCCCCCTACTTCCAGCGCGAGAACGATAGCAGGTCTTCGCCCCCGCACACGAATATAGTAGGACTGACGATGTCTCTCTATTTCAGAAATAATTAGTTTTCAGTTAGCCTCAGATTCAGAGACGTATTGACTCCCGTTTCTTGGGAAGGTTCGGTGGTCGGCTTGCCATCCGTGCCGCGAAATTTGGGCCTGAAAGCCGACCGCACGATTTGGCGTGTGGGTGGATTTTACAAAAGCGGAGTCTTGGACGTCGAAGCAAAAACGAGGGAACATTGAGGGAACAATAAGAATTTCTTTGAATGCCTTATTGTTTCTTTTCAATGACTTAGTGTTCCTCGGATTCCTTCTAAGTCCTATAGATTCATATCGATATGTTTTCGACTCCCACACGCTTCCGCCAAATACCACCCCCCACCCCCGGGGTATCCAGAGAACCGTGAAGTAAGTCCCTGAATGGAATGGGGTTGCGGGCGTTGCTGTACGCGTACGGAGGTCCCCCTCGCACCGCGCTCGGGCAAACGGGCGCTGCTGTTCGTCAGCGACGCAGTGGTTGCCCACGGGTACCCCCATCCCCCTCCCCTATTCTCTCGTAAACACGGATTCTAAAGAGGATCAAACTGCTTAGAATCAACACTTACTGAAGTGTTGATTCTGGAAAACTTAGGTTAGGGTGAGATTCTTGGCTCAAACGAGCGAGATAAGAAGGGAAATTGACAGGGATAAGTGTACCAGAAGTTTACTTCCATGGTCAACAAAATAATCTGTGCATTGAAAACAAAGCAATTAGAGAGGGATCTTCTTTATCGACTCTTAGATGGACTGAAAAACAGGACAAAACCCGCACCCTTAGAAACCAAAGGGTGCGGCACCCTCGAGTCGAGAACAAACCCTAAGGCCGAGCCACTCGCCCAGCCTGCCGTATAATTCTTTGGGTGCGCAGGAAAATTCCAGTTCTAGTGATGGTCGTTTCAGACGTGATTGGCGGAAGGTATGGTTGCAGTAAATTCGCTTCTTCTTGAGTGCTTCTTCTGCCATCCCAGAGCCTCACAAGCGGAAGCCTAGTTAGGTACTCGATAACTGTCAAGCAGTTAAAGGAAGTCGGCGTAGTTCTTCGTGGGGCATCAATGTAAGATGAGGCTATGCCCGGCCCCTTTAGATTGAGGGTACAGAGGGCAGAAGGATTGAAATCCAATAGGCAATAGTATCAGTACGTTTTTTTTGGAGTCGACCGGAGAACGGGACCACGGAGGTGTGCCTATTACGCTTGCAACCCGGAAAAGTGGGGGTGCCAGAACTCTACTTAGGAAGTAAAGCTTCGAAGCCGCGTTCGGAGCGAAGATTGTCGAACTGAGGATTCACTCTGAGCAAAATGACACCGGCATCGTTCTGGGCTTTCGCCTGTTTAATCGCCTGAAGGGCCTCGGCTTTTTCGTTTAGCCCCGCGTAAATGACGGCCTTGTTGATTTGGTCCACTCTCACACCGCTTGAGCCTAGCTGGTCGAGTTCCCGCAGAATTGAATTGGCCTGGGCTTGGTGTCCGGAAACGGCATAAGCATGTCCGAGGTATCCCAAGTAAGTTTGCTGCCTGATTGCGGAGAGGTCCAGAGCCTTCTGGAATTCCGCAATCGCGGACTCATATTGCCCGCTTTCTTCATAGGACAGCCCCTCCACCGCGTGGGCAACCATAAAATTAGGGTCAAGGGCGAGAGCGGAGAGGCACTTTGCCTTGGCGAGTTCGGGCTGCCGGAAAAAGTAGTATATCCATCCTTCGGCCGTTTTGACGATCATCGAGCGTGGATCTAGAGTTTCTGCCATTTTGATTTGATCGATGGCTTCTTGAGGTCTCTCCCTTGCGGTAAGGTAAAGTGCGTACCATTGGTGCGCAGGAACATAATTTTGGTCCAACTCGATGGAGCGATGGAATTCCAGTTCGGCAGTGTTCCAGTCCCACAACCACATGAAATCAACATAAGCCAAGGCCGCGTGGCCCTCTGCCAACGTCTCGTCTGTGGCCACAGCCTGTTCGGCAGCATCCTTGGCGCGCACTATACCTGTCGAACCATCCATATATCCGTAGAAGACCAGCAGGTTGTAAGAGTCCGCCATGCCAGCATAGGCCTGGGCGTTTTGCGAGTCTTTATCGATCGCTTGCTGGAAATAATTAAGGCTCTGTTCCAGTCCGTCCTTGGATCTGGCGTTCTGGAAATGACGTCCCCGAAGATACAGGTCGTAGGACTCCGCGGTCACAGGATGCCAATGGGCTGCGCGTCCTTCGGCGGAGGGTGAGAGCCTGACGCGCACTTGAGCAGCCACCGTCCTCCCTATCTCATCCTGAATGGCGATTAAGTCCCCTTGGTTCTTGTCGTACTCCTGAGCCCAAATGTGGGCCTGGTCTTTGGTTCGGATAAGTTGAGCGGTGAAGCGAAGCCGGTCCGCGGATTGGCGGAGGCTCGTTTCGAGAACGTAGTCGACGCCCAGATCCCCGGCAATCTGCGTGATGGTCTTGTTCGTATTCTTATAAGCCATTGAAGAAGTGCGAGCGATGACACTCAACTGCTGAGGGTTGAGCTTGCCCAATTGGGCGATAAGTTCTTCGGTCAATCCATCGGTCACGTATTCCAGTTTTGAGTCTCCACTGAGGTTCTGAACGGGGAGCACGGCGAGCATTACACGATGTGAAGCGAGCGTCGAACGAGGTTTGAGGTGCTTGAACGCCAGATAAGTAATTCCACCCAGGAGGAGAAGCGAAACCAGCGCCAATGCGGAGCGGGAACGCGATCGTGGCTGGCGGGCTTCTTCTACGGCCTGCTCGCTTGTAAATGGGTGGTCTTCAGGTTGCTGAAAACTTGGTTTTTCGGCATCGAGAAGATTGGTCGTTGTCCCTAGAATGCCTTCAGCATCGTGGATCACAGGGAAAACGAAGCGGTAACCCCGCTTGGGCACCGTCTCTATATAATGCTGGTCGCTCTTTCCGTCTGCCAGAACCTGCCGCAAGTTAAAAACGTGCCGGGTAAGATTCCCCTCTTCGACGAAAGTTCCCGGCCAAATCTTTTCCATCAGCTCCTTTTTCTCGACGATTTGGCCGCGTCCTTCCACGAGGATTACAAGGGTTTCAATATCCTTGGGTGGTAACGGCACGGGCTTGCCGCGTTTCAGCAGAACGCGCTGCTCCAAGTCCAACTCAAAGTCTCCGAATTTAGCTAAACCTTTGGAAACGGGACGCATAGAGGAAAACAAGAAAACTACAAGATTTTTGCAAGAACTCTTCCAAGACCCGGGGGGGACACCTTGGCTATATCAGCACGCCAAGGTCCGGTAGTTTACCTGAAAACCTAAAGCGACGTTTGCTTTTTCATCAAAGGTCCTACTTTCAATCGGTTATGCGCATCTCGATCCAAGAATTCGAAGCATTGCTGATGAAGGCGTCCGAATTGTCTCAGTGCCGTCAAGCTGCATGCGTTGGCACAGAAGAATTGTCCGACCGCAACCCTAACAATTGCGAGGACTTAGCTGAATCTCGAGTTCCATCTCACCACAAGTTGAAAAATCGGATTCCTTGGGGGCCGGACCCAAATGAACTTCTATAAACCTCTGTTACCACAATTAGGCAAAATGCTGCGCAATTCACGACGCTTCGTCTTCAAGAATCCAGAACCCTTCCTACGAAGAACCACTGACATATCAACACATCCGGAGGCTTCCGTGGCTGACCAGAACTCTCAGTACGTCAATATCGTTCGGACGCCGCACTCAATCAAGCAGTCGCACCGATTCTTGGTCATTGACCGCGGCCGAGTCCGTTTGCTGATCGCTAGTGCACTCGCCACGAGCATTTTCCTCCTCGTGGCTGGCGGCTTGGTGCAATCGCATCGATGGACCCTTGGGGACCCTCAACAGGTCGGCCATCGCACGGTATTGAGCGCGCTCGCCAACACAAAGCCTTTTTCTTGGTTCATCGGGAAAGCGCCTCGAATTAGCAACCCGGCAGCGCCCGCAGCCTGGGGCTATCCAGCAATCGAGGAGTCATCCACGGCCTCTCTTGGCTTCCGCCAAGGGGCGACGCAGCCCCTTCTTTCGTATGCGGACTTGCCGCTCAGCTTCGAATCAGGCGTCGACGGATCTACCAGTCAGGATAGATTCGTGGCGGTGGGCCGCGGTTATCGACTCTCACTGCTTCCCCAAGAAGCGGTACTGGATTTGATTTCTCCCTCGAAGAACTCAGGAAAAAACATTCCTTCAAAACATCAAGGACGCCGCAGCCGCCCTCCGGCGCTGCGTTCCGAAACCGTGCTTGCGAAGGATAATCCTAGCCTCCATTTGAAGGTCGTGAATGGGAGCCCCAGCGCGCAAATATCCGGGCTGGAAGAACTGCGGGGAAGAACTTTCTACTTTGAAGGAAAAGACTCGGGAAGATGGCGGACCGATGTTCGGAACTATGCGCGCGTGCAATACCGTGGAATCTATCCGGGAGTAGATCTTGTTTATTACGGCAATCAGCACCAACTTGAGTATGACTTTATCGTCGCACCGGGAGCGGATCCAGATCAGATCCGGCTGTCCGTGTCCGGCGCCCGCCGCGTAGAGCTGGATGCACAGGGCAATCTGGTCCTTTCCACAGACGAAGGAGAGGTGTTGCTGCGGAAGCCGCTTGTCTATCAGCCGGTGGCTAATACGCGCCGTGAGATCGCCGGAAATTTCCGTGTCGAGGGCCAGGAAGTCGGTTTTGCCATTGGCGCCTATGACCGAAGCCGAGAGCTTGTCATTGATCCAACTCTTAATTACGCGACCTACCTCGGACGCAGCGTAAATGACAAGGTCAACGCCATTGCTCTGGGTGTGGATGGTAGTACCTATGTCGCGGGAGTCGCCCCAGCGATAACTTCAGGAGGACAAAACGAAGCTTTCGTGGCCCACATTTCGACGGACGGCAAGGAATTGCTTTACATGGCGTACCTTGGCGGAAGCGGTGCTACGGATGCTCGCGGCATCGCCGTGGATGCGAGCGGCAATGTCTATG